>JAEEGL011480125.1_pt1 | contig 34362 bp, 36 predicted proteins | sample 9134231 | NCBI WGS metagenome assembly JAEEGL01 (sample SAMN16246548, study PRJNA631951) | gut metagenome | biome: gut microbiome; feature: rumen; material: fiber-attached | host: Bos | place: Iran: Karaj | collected 2018-10
ATCAACTGGAACCCTTAACACTTTAAATATTTACTTCATTATTTATTCTATTTAATTATTAGACAAAAGATTATGAAAAAAGTTTTTCAATTTGCTTTAGTGGCTATAGCAGCCATTGGCATTGCAGCGTGTGGTAACAAGAGTGATAACAAGGCTGAAGGTTCGGCTTCGGCAGCCCCCGAGCAGAGCGCATCGGTAGCAGCTGATGCAGCTGGTGCTGTGGCCGAGAACGAGTTCTTCAAGATTGGCAACATTCCTGCAGGATGGGAAAATGGTGGTGTTGATTCAGAGAAGACCATTGCCATTAATCTCAAACCTGGCACCGACCTGGGCGAATTTGAAAGTGTGGCAGCCACTATGTTCACCGACTTCCAGGATCCCCAGCAGTATGTCGACGAGATTGTGAAGAACAATGGTGCCTCGGTTCAGGCAGCTGAGGATGTGACCTTTGGCGGACAGACCTACAAGCAGGTGAAGTGGTTGGAGAGTGCTGACTATGGCATCTCGCTCGTGGGCAAGACTCCCAAAGGCGTGATCGAGATTATCCTCTCCAAGAAACTCACACTCGACAATCCCGATGTGAAGGCAATTCTCGAGAGCATCAGTTTCAAAGAGTAAAAATGCTATTCGTGTCTGAATATTAGGCTATTAAACTAATTCGGATAAAGAACGGAGGTGAGCAAGTCGCTCACCTCCGTTTATGTTATTATAGCCTTGACAGGCTTGATGTCGGTGGGTTAGGGCACTTCCTTGACGAGGAAAATCTGAGTGGGGAAGTGGTCGCTGAAACCATTGAGGAACACACCACCGCTAAAGGTGCGCAGGGGGTAACCCAGGCGGTCACCGTCGACGGTCTTGAGGAACTCGCGGTTGAGCACATCGGCGCGCACAAAGGTGAGCTGCGGCTTGTCTTTGCCCTCGTAGTGACGGGTAAAGTAGCCGTTGAATATAATCTGGTCGAAGAGGTTCCAGCCACCCTTATAGGCCAGCGTGCCGATGCCACGGTCCAGTTTCTTCCACCAGGGGTTGAACAGGTCGTTCACAGTGTGCACATCTTCGATGTCGCGCTTGGCTTTGAGCACCTCGGAGCAACTCTTGTTCTGCGGGTCGTCGTTCAAGTCACCCATGAAGATCACACCCTGGTTGGGGTCATCGACCAGCAGCGAATCGATGGTGCGGCGTGCCATGGCTGCAGCAGCCTCGCGACGGAAACTGGAGCGCTCCTCACCGCCCAGCCTCGACGGCCAGTGGTTGACAAGCACGCTCACCTTCTCGCCAGCAAGCATGCCGGTAACACACAGCTGGTCGCGGGTCTTGAAGGTGCTGTCGTCGGGGAAAGTGAGTCGCTGATTGGTGACATTGAGCACCTTGAAGTAACGCGGGTTATAAAGCAGACCCACATCCACACCACGACGGTCGGGACCATCATGGTGCACAATCTGCAGGTGCCACTTCTTGATTTCGGGCATGTTCACAAGGTCTTGGAGCACAGTGATGTTCTCGATCTCGCACACGCCAATGATGACGGGGCCCATGGGTGTGCTGGGGGTTGCCATCTCGCTGATGGCATAGGCCATATTGTGCTGCTTTTGCCAGTACTTCTGGCCATTCCACTGGCGAGCGCCCTGGGGCGAGAACTCAAGGTCGTAGACGCCATTGTTGTTGATGGTGTCGAAAAGGTTCTCAAGGTTGTAGAACATCACGCCATACATGTTATAGCGCTTGCCCGCTTGCTCTTGAGCGTTCACCATAAAGAGCATCATTACCGATGCCAGTATTGCCAAGGTTAATCTTTTCATTGTTTTATGAGGTTTTGGTTTGTTTTCAGTTGTCAGTTATCAGTTGACAGTTGTCAGTTTCACCCCAAAACGGGGCGCGTGGGTTTGAATTTTCAAATTTACCACATTTTTTTTCAATCTGCAAAAAAAAGTGTTTTTTTTGATTTTTTGTCAGCAACTTCTCACAAAGTCAATAGGCACATGAGCAAAGAGTGGGGCAGTGTGGATATAACAAAAAAAGGAAACCTTGCGGCTTCCTTCTTGTGACCCCGGAGGGGCTCGAACCCTCGACCCATTGATTAAGAGTCAATTGCTCTACCAACTGAGCTACGGAGTCCTGTCGGTGGCAATAATTCCGGAACAATCCGGCGATTTATTCCCACGTATGGTTGAATTCGGAACCGGACATGTCAATGTCCTGTCCGACTTCCTGGGACGCCGCCTCAATGGTGTTCATGTATTCCGGCGTCACGATCGAACCAGTGAGCAAAGCACTCTCTACCTCGAAACGAAGTATGTTGACTTCAGGATTTTCGTATTGTTTTTTAATCCGTCTCATCGTTTTTTTCTTTTTTCCGGCTGCAAAAGTAAAAATAAATTTGAACGATGTCACCTTTTATTCTGTTTTTTTTTATTTTTTTTCCAAACATTTGTCATACAAGGCTTCCAGCTCCCTGACGGACAATCTCCGGCTCCCCGGACGTGCAGTCCACCACCGTGGAAGGCGTCAGAGAACCGGGGCCGCCGTCCACAATCAGGTCGACCTGCCGGCCGAACATCTCTTCCATAAGCTCGGGATCGGTCAGATACGTGTCATCCACCTCCTCGTCCAGGCGCAGCGAAGCGGTTACCATCGGATGTCCCAGCGTCTCGGCCAACGCACGTGCCACCGTATTGTCCGGAATGCGGATGCCGATGGTCTTGCGCTTGCTCTGCCAAATCTTCGGCGTCTGGCTGTTGGCAGGCAGCACAAACGTGAATGGTCCCGGTGTATTACGTCGGAGGAGTTTGAAGAGGGTGTTGCTGACGGGCCGCGTATAATCCGCCAAACACCCCAGGTCCGGGCACAGCAGCGAGAAAAGTGCCTTTTCGGTCTTGACACCGCGCAGACGGCACAGCCGGTCCAAGGCCTTGTGATTGTACAGATCGCATCCCAACGCATACAAAGTATCGGTCGGATAGATGATGACACCGCCGCTCTCCATGACTTCCACCGCCTGCGCAATGTTTTTGGGGGAAGGATTGTCGGGATAGATTCTGATACGCATTACTCCGAGTAACCGAAATAGAACCACAAAGTGTGCGAGAAATCGCCGTGCAGGCTGTTCAGTCCGCTCGACGGACCGAATCCGCCTACGCCGGTGCCGGTCTTGGCTCCCACCGGCGGGATGGCGTCCAGAAACGAGATATCGCCGGACGGAAGATCGGGATAGCCGCGGTCGGCTCCGATATAACCGTAGAAATCGTACAGCCGGAAAAACATCCGGTCATCTTGGCTGACGACGGTGAACTGCCCCTGTACCGTATAGAATTTCATCCAGGCCACATCGGCATAATATCCGGAAAACTCCGGATAAATCACCGGCGGCACACCGGTCTGACCAGGATGGTATGCCTTGTCCCAGACATCGAAACCGACGCCGGCCCAGCGGTTTTTCCAAACGCGATAGGGGCCGTTGCCCAGATATTTCACGCCGATGATATTCCATTCGGAATGGTCGAACGTGATACCGGCAAAGTTGTATTCGCCGTCCAGGTGATACGTGTAGTCCATCTGCAGCCAGCCCGACGGCAGCATGGTCCATACAACCCGCTTGAGGTCGCCCTCGTACGCGGCTTCGACCACATAGCCTGCCTCCGTCGCATAGTGTTTGAAGCCGGTGAAGACAGCCTCCCCCGTGCACAATACCGGACCGCCTCCGAAACGGATGGCCTGTCCGCCGTCTGTCTGGATGCGTGAAATGGTACCGTCCGTCTTGCTGAGCGAGACGGAGAGTCCACCCGCCTGCAGCGTCAGTTCGCGCTCCGTCTCCTGGCAGGACACCTCCCGCGTCCCGGAGAGCGGCACCGTCTGCGCAGCGAAATACGCATTGTCCCGGATCTTCCAGATTTTGTCGAGTATCTCCCGGCCGGTACCGTCGTAAACCGTTATCTTCAAGGCGTCATGATTCTTCCATGAAGCCGGTAACGGCAAGCGGAGCGTGCCGCGGGTCACAGGCGCGATGTCATCAAACCGGCCATCGCCGCCGGACGCCACAAGATGCCCCGCAGCGGGATCGCCCGGCGCGCGGTAATCTATCAGGCTCCATTTGTAGGTACATGTGGCCAGCGACAGGAAGTGATAGCGGTTCTCGATGTCGAACGTTCCGTTGAACCCGGCCGGCAACGTGTCGGTAAAGAAGTGGACGGGAGCATAGATCTCCTTGATGGCGAAGAAACTGCCTTCTTTCTCGCGGTAGGGACCCACTACGCCGTCGGGTGCACTGATGCGGTCGGCATCCAGCACATTGCCCCGGTCGGTCCGGACGATGTCTTCGTCGGCAAAGGCCCACAGGAAACCGCCGCCGGAGCGGTCGGCCGCCCACATGGCTTCCCAGTATTCATACAGCGCAGCCGCACCGCCGCCGTCGTTCTGCGCGTGAAGGAACTCCGTAGGCATGTATATCAGCGTATCCCTGAACTTATTCTGGATGCTTGCGTAATTTTCGTAATGGTCGCAGTCGATGCCGTTGAAATCGTTCCCGGGCCGGTGGTGCGCATGGATAACCGGACGCCGTGACGGATCGTACAACAGGAAATCGTCGTCCAGTTCCTTGTTGGTGCCCCCCTCGTTGCCGTTGCTCCAGAAAATAACGGACGGATGGTTGACGTCGCGCAGCACCATCTCCCGGACCAGCGGCGTGCCGGCTTCCGTACTGTATGCATTCTGCCAGCCGGCCAACTCGTCAATGACATAGATGCCCAGCGAATCGCAGACATCAAGAAAACTTTGGTCGGGCGGATAATGCGAGCATCTGACAGCATTCATATTCATGTCCTTGAGCAGGTTGACGTCCATGATGTCGATGGCCTTGCTGGTAGTGCGACCGGTTTCGGGCCAGAAACAGTGCCGGTTGACACCCTTCATCTTGACTTTGACTCCGTTCAAGTAGATGCCGTCGCCACGGCGGACTTCAATGGTCCGGAAACCGAACTTCTGTGTCGTGGCATACAGCGTTTTACGGCCGGAACGGAGCGTCAGCCGGGCCGTATAGAGATTGGGGGTCTCGGCCGTCCAGAGCAGCGGACCGTCCATTTTGGTCTTGAAAGAAATCTGCTCAGTTCCACGGGCGACAGCCGTTTCCGCCCGGTGCACCGTCTGTCCGGCAGCGTCCAGGATATCCACTTGCAGCGTCGCATCGACAGCCAGCTGTTCCACCTGCGCCTCCAGGGCGAAGGTGCCGTCAGCCCGTGCATTCAGAGCCACCTGGCTGAGATGCTGTGCGGGATATGCCTCGAGATAGACAGGCCGGTAGATGCCGCCGAAAATCCAGTAATCCGACAAACGTTCCGCATTGTTGACGGATGCGTCAGACGACCACTTGTCCACCGTGACTTCCAGCAGGTTCTCGCCGCCGGCAACGATCTTATCGGTGACATCGTACGTAAAACGATAAAAGGAGCCCCGGTGGATATCCCCGGCCGACTGGCCGTTGAGACGGACTTCCGTATCGGTCATCGATCCCTCGAAAACCAGCACAATCCTGCGGTCCTTCCATGCGGACGGCACCGTAAAACGGTATCTGTACTGCCCCTGTTCGGCCGCATAACGGTTGCGACGGCCGTTTGTATTGTAGTCCCGTCCGTAGTTGTACGTGCCGAAGCCCTGCTGTTCCCAGCAGGAAGGCACCTCGATGGTCTGCCACGATCCGCTGCGACGGCCGTCGGTACAGAAGAAATCCCAGGTCACAGTGTGGTCCTTGTCCGTACCCGAAAGATATTGCACCTCCCTGACCGGGACATTGGCCGCCGGTGCAGCCTGAAGCGGGAAGAACGGCAGGACGGCCGCCAGGATGAGGACGGCCGCGCACAGCTGCATGGCACTGCGGATTGGTTTTCTATTGCTCATATTCGGTGTGTTAGTGATACATAGCCGGCCAAAGCCGGTTGGAATATAAAATGTAAAGATAGTGATTTATTGAATACGGCCGGCCCGTTTCAGGATTTCACGAGCCACGCCTGCGGCACCACCGCCTTCGCCTGCAGCAGACCGCAGAGGTCCACCACAATATACGTCTTGTTCTGCACCTGTGCCACACGTCCTTCTACTCCAGCCAGATCGCCCCATGCAACCCGCACATTGTCACCCACTTCCAATGTTTCTTCGGAAATGCCGGCCTCGTCAAGCGGACAGTTGACCACCCGCATGAAATCATCCATCTGTTTTTCGGGCACCAGCAGCAGTGTGTGTGTCTGCCGGTCGATGATGTATTTGAACGGAAGACCGCGGTAATTGACAAGCGCAAAGGCGTCCGCCTTGGTGGAATGCACAAATATCAGATTGGAAATGAGAGGCTTGGTCACCTTTCGCTTATGTCCGGCGCTGATCTTGATGACCTCGTGGGTCGGAATAAAATGCTCCACTCCCATGTTGGTCAGCAATGTTTTGATTTTGAGTTCCTGGCCGTATCTGGTGCGGGCAGCGAACCAGCAAGACGGCTCCGATACATTCACCGGCATGACCTAGAATTTTTTTCCGAAGACGATGCTGGCGAAAGTCTGCCAGAGAATCTTCATGTCGAACCACCACGAGCGGTTCTTGAGGTAATAGAGATCGAATTCGAGCCGGCGCAGCATCTTTTCGATGGTGTCGGTATAGCCGTTGTGCAGCGTAGCATATGACGTGACGCCGGGACGGATCTGGTACAGATAATAATAGCGCGGATCGACCTCCATGATCTGGTCGATATAGACCTTTCGCTCCGGACGCCAGCCGACAAAAGCCATGTCGCCGCAGAACACATTGTACAGTTGCGGCAGTTCATCCAAATGATGCGTCCTCAGGAATTTCCCGATACGGGTCAGACGCGTGTCGGCATCACCTGCATACAGCGCAGGTCCCTGATCCTCGGCATCCATACGCATGGTACGGAATTTATAGATGTAGAACGGACGACCGAAACGGCCGATGCGCTCTTGTTTGTAAATGGCCGGGCCGTGGTCCTCACGCCGGACCAGGATATAGCAACACAGCATGAGCGGAGAGAAAACCACAAGCGATACGGCCGCCACGACGCAATCGACGATACGCTTGAAATTCCGCTCAAAAGCCGACATGCCGTCCGGGATATACTCGACATCGCGCGTCATGGCCTACATAGTCCGCTGACTCAGTCCGTCGAACTTCACCTCGTCAATTTTCGGTGACACCAGCACATGGATACCGAGCGCCATGCACGCATGCACCAGCATGGATTGTTCGTCCGTATCGTCCTCCTTGGCAAAAAGAATCGAATCAACACCTCCGACCGTGGCGCACAAACGCTCAAGATCATGCTGGGATTCAATATAATAGATTTTATGGTCCTGGATGAACTGTCCGTCCAGTTTCCGGTCGGACGTCAAGAAACCGATGACATTGTAATGTACCGACGAGGCGAGCCGCGTCAGCATGGCCACAGACTTGTTGGACACACCGTACACCAGCACGCTCATCCGCACAATGTTCTCCTCGATGGTATGACGGCTGTCGAGCAGCATCGTCACAATGACGCGCATCAGAATCAGCGCCGACACCGTAATCAGTCCGTCGCTGAGCACGACGCCGACATTGAACTGCAGCGATCCGAATCTGAAGAATCTGGTTAAAAGAACCGCCACAATCAGCATCTCCTTGAGTAATGCCGTCTGGAAACACTTGCCGATGGACCGGAGCGACGAATAGCGCAGAACAAATTTATATGCACCTGACAGATAGAGGCCTACAAATGATGCAACCAGCGCGACACCAAACCATTTCAACACATGCACACCGAATCCCGCCATAGGCTGCGTCATCCAGCGCAAAAGCAGGATAGACAGCAACGAAGCCATGGCGGAAACGCCCCAGTCGATGATAAACACTACGGCCGATGTCGCATAAGTGACTTTACGCAAAGCTGTTTTTCCTTTTGTCCAGCGCCGCAAAGTTAAAATAATGAGATAAAAAATGAAAAATATCGGCCGAACAACGTTTTTTTTTTACCATATTTGCCATCGACGCATTCTGACAGCCACACCATGCATCTGAAAAAAAAATATAAACTGAGGACCCTGGGACCAGCCCGCATCATCGTAACCGACACGGACGACGGCGCTGTCAACCTGTCCCAGGTACTGTCCTTCAACGATACCGCAGCCTTTTTATGGGAAATGGCTTCAAAACAAGACTTTACCTGTCAGACGCTGGCCGATGCGCTCTGCGAAGCCTATGAAGTGAGTCCGGAGCAGGCGCTGGAAGACGCAACCCGGACCGTCGAAACGTGGAAACAATACCATCTTGTCGCAGAATGACAGCGATGCCACCTGTCGAGAAAGCCTTGTTGGCGCTGGTGCAGGCCGGCCTGTGGGAGGATGCTTCCTGCCTGGACGGTCTGCTCCAGTCGGAAGCGCTGACAGAGAAACAATGGCAGGCGGTGACCGACCACGCCCGGCGACAGGCGGTGACCGGACTGCTGCACCGGGGCGTCCAACTGATGCCGGAAACGCATACGCCACCCTTCCAGACTTGTGCCTATCTGCTGGTGGAAGCCGAGCGCATAGCGCAGAGCGGGGAAAGAGTCCGGACACGGGCCGAAGAACTCACCGCCATGCTGCATTGCAACGACATCCCCTCCCTGCTGCAGAAAGGGCCGGCAGTGGCAGCCTGCTACGCCGACCCCCATGCCAGAATGGCGGGCGACATCGACCTGTACCTGCCGCCAGACCATTTCGAAAAAGGCAGAACCTTCTTCCTGGCACAGGACGTGCAAGGCCACGATGCCACGGACGGCAGTTTCTGCTTCGAATGGAAAGGCGTCGTCGTGGAACTGCACCGGCAATTCTTTTCTTTCGGGAAATCTTTTGAGAGACGTTGTGCCGCCTGTCTTCCGGCAGATGGTTTTAATTCTCCCGAAGCCACATTGATGCTGCAGATTACCCATATTTTCAAGCACGTAGCCGGATGCGGCATCGGTCTCAAACAGTTGTGCGACCTGGCCCGGACCCGTCTGGCGCTGACAGATGCCTGCCCGACGCAGCGTCTCGACAACTGCCTCCGGAAGACAGGACTCCGCAAATGGAACCGCACCCTCGATGCTTTTCTCTGGACATATCTGGGCGGCGACCGGCATCTTCCCATGCTGCATGCACCCACCCGCCGGGACATGACCCATGCGGACCGGTTACTCGCCTATATATGGCACGACGGAAATTTCGGCCATGACCTACGGACGGCAAAGAAAACGGATACGCTCCGGGGATTCATCCGGCACGCAGCGTTCAGCGCGACCCAGGCACCCGGTGCCTACGGCCGGTTGCTCAGTTCGTACGTTCGAGTCTGACCGTGCGGTCGGACATGCCCGATACGGCCTGCCGGTGCGAAATGAAGATGATGGTTTTGCGTCCGGCGTAATACTGGTGCAGATTGTCGAGCACCTGACGTTCGGTGTCAGGATCCAGGGCAGATGTCGCCTCATCCAGCAGCAGCACAGACCCGGTATGGAGCAAGGCCCGCGCAATGGCGACGCGTTGCGACTGCCCCTCGCTGAGTCCGCTGCCGCGCTCCCCGCAGCGAAGGTCCAGCCCGTCGGGATGATCCAACACAAACCCGGCCATGGCATGATGCAGGGCCCGTACCATATCCTCCTCGGAAGCCTGCGGATCTGCCAGCAGGAAATTTTCGCGTACCGTACCGCTCATCAAAGAATTGCCCTGGGGTACATACATAAAATTGCAGCGGGTGGCCGGTGAAACAGGCAAGCGTTCCCGTCCGGTATACAATGTTACGGATCCTTCCTGCGGCCGCATCAGGGCCAGAATCAGGCGGACCAGCGTACTCTTGCCGGCACCCGTCGGCCCCATGACGACGGTCAGGGTGCCTGGCGCAAAATCAAAAGTGAAATCCCGGATGACCGTCCGTCGGCCATCCGGATACATATAGGTGACATGGTCGGCCGAGACCCCCGCGATCCCTTGCAACAGCTGTGGTGCAGGCTGCGGCTCCTGTTCGGCCGCCTGAAGTTCGGCCACCCGGTCCACGGAAGTCAGGGCATGTACGAAAGCCGTGACATGCCGTCCCAACTGGACCGCCGGCATCTGTATCTGTCCCACGAGTTGCAGGAAGGCGGTCATCAGACCATATGTCACCGTGCCCTGACGGATGCCGGCTACGCCCCAGATAAAAGCAATCAGGTATGCAACGGAGAAACCGAATGACAGGAAACCTCTGGCCGCCGTATTGTAGTTCAAGCGCGTGACAATCCGGCGGGCGGAATTCTTCTGGAGCAGTCCCAGATGCGCCGCGGCAGACTTTATGCCACTGAATGTCAACACCAGCATGCGATTCATGACACGTTCCTGCATATAACCCTGAATCTCGGCATCCTGCGATCTGATTTCGGCAGTCAGAGAACGGATGGCACGGAAGAAGAACCGACTCGCAAGTGCACAGAACAACATGACGGCAACGAGAATCCACAAAAGCTGGGGCGAGAAAAGGAAGAACATGACCGAAGCCGCCAACAGCTGACACAAGGTGACGAACATATCCGGTATGCGGGTACAGATGAGCTCGGTAAGCACCCGTGTGTCCTCCTGCAGCCGGTTCACCGTATCGCCGCTGTGACGGCGCTCACGACCGCTCCAGACCGCGCCCAGCGTACGTGCAAACAAATCCAGCCGCAACTGCTGCTGCACCTTGACCGTCATACGGCCCTCCAGATACGAGGAAAGCATGCCGCATCCTATCTGCAGCAGCAAGGCGCACACTGTCAGACAGACCGCCGGCACGAACGGCGCATCGTCAGCGCCGGTCGCAATGTCGATGAGCCACTTGCTGAGCCAGACGAACGACAGCGAGGCGGCAATGCGCACCCACCCAAGCAGCGCACAAAGCAGCATCCACCGCCAGTAAGGCCGGCAGAATGCCAGAAGTTGACGCAGGCTCACGGCAAGCGGCCGCACCGACTCATTTAATTTATCTTGCTGTGACATAATATCTTATATATCCATAACATGGGTCTGCGCAAAAAACGCAAATGATACCACATCCGACCCTTGCGCAAAGCCGCCCGGCTCAGGCAAGGAATTTCACGGCCATCTGGGCGTATCACAGCCTGCGCCACGCCCAGGATTTCGGCCGGCCGGCAGCGTTCCACCGCCCGCAGATTGCCGTCACCCATCAGCACGACATCGTCCGACGCAAGGGCGACAATGCGGTGCAGAAAATACCGTCCGTCGGAATGTACCAGTACAATTTGCCATAAATCCGGTTCCACCGCAGGTTCCAAACGCACCGTGTCGCGACCGCCATGGATGAAGGGCAGCATACTCCGGCCGGCCGTCGGAATCACCACACTCCGCCCCTCGCGGAGCAGCCGTTCCGCCTTGCCCAGCAATTGCCGGTTTTCCAATGTCCGCACCTCCTCTGCCATACGTCTCTGCCTTAATCTTTCATGACTGCAGACGCACAAAGTACTGCCGCCGCTTTGTCCGGCAGACACTCCAGCCGGTAGAAAGGAACCTGCAGTACAACGCGTTCCATGGTACGGTGCAGATCGGAAGCCATCGGTTCCTGCATTTTAAGACCGGAAATGGCCGAAAAGAGCGAAGCATAAGCCTCGACCGGGTTGAGTTTCTGAATGGCATTCCGAGGGGCCTGCGCCAACAGCACGACGGCACCGAGCGGCACGGAAACATCCCGGTAACAGGGGGTCTTGCCGCTCCACGGCGTACCATATATATATGTCGGGGCATCCTGGCCGGCACGCAGCACCGGATTGTCGTCGTTGAGCAGCTCTGCTTCGGGCAGATGGCTCAGCCACAAGCGACTGTGCGTGCTTTTACCCGTACCGCTCGGCCCCAGGAAGGCATAGCCCCGCCCGCGGTACATTACGGCGGAAGCATGGATTTCAAGGGTGTCCGATGCGGCGGTCGCCAGTGCAAAAAGCAGCATCAGTGCATTGTCAAGCGCAAATTTCGCCCATGCGTCAGATCCCGGCCGCACGGCATAGCGCGCACGCCGGAATCCGTCCCGGACAGAAAGACGCAGGACATACGGCATCTGCGCCGCAGGAGCCATATCCACCCACCAGTCCGGTCCGTTTTTCCGGACCACCGTGCGTGGCATGTCCGGCAGCGTGGGAGCGTCCCGCAAGACCACTTCTCCCTCGGCCGGCGGCAGCGTTTCAACGCGTTCCAGGACAAAAAGCGGCGGTACACCGGGTTCCGTCACGGCAAAAGGCCGGTAATTGCCGAACAAGACGTCATCAGAAGATGCGCCGGCCGATGACGCCACGCCGAAGACATGGCCCGCCACCCGGAAATATGACGTATGCTCCGACATGCCTGACTGCTATTGGTAATGGTTCCAGCCCTGCGCCTTGAGTTCGACAGCCGTTCCTTCCTGGGTGCACAGATAGCAGCCGGCCGAAGGCTCGACGACGTGCCCGACAATCGAGATGTCGGGATTCAGGAGCAGTTTTTCGTAATCGGACGTCGGCACAGTGAAGAGCAATTCATAATCCTCCCCGCCCGACAAAGCCGCGATAACGGGCTCGATACCGAATTCCTCGGCCACCTTGGCCGTCCGTTCCTCGATGGGAATCTTGTGGTTGAACACCTTGCATCCCACGTTCGAATCGTGGCACAGATGCAGGAGTTCGGACGAAAGGCCGTCCGAGATATCAATCATGGCATGCGGCCCGATATGTTCCCGATCGAAGAATTCCACCATGTCGCGGCGGGCTTCCGGCTTGAGGAAACGGCCGACCACATATTCATAGTCTTTGAGTGAAGGCTGGAACGACGGATCGTCGGCGAACAGTTTCCGTTCGCGCTCCAGTACCTGCAACCCCATGTAGGCGGCGCCGAGGTCGCCCGACACGCAGATCAGGTCGCCCTCTCGGGCCGTATCGCGCCGGGCCGGACGCCGGCGCTCAGCCTCTCCGACCACCGTGATGCTGATGGTCATACCGGTCAGAGACGTCGTGGTGTCACCGCCCACCAGGTCCACCTGGTATTTCTCGCATGCCAGCCTGATACCCGCATAGAATTCCTCGAGCGCCTCGACAGAAAAGCGACCCGACACAGCCAGGGCTACGACCATCTGGCGCGGCACGGCGTTCATGGCATAGACGTCCGAAAAATTCACCACGGCCGCCTTGTAGCCCAGATGCCGGAGCGGCGTATAGGTCAGGTCGAAATGGACACCTTCGGTCAGCATGTCCGTCGTCATGACCAGCGATTGCCCGCCATATTCCATGATGGCGGCATCGTCGCCGACTCCTTTGACCGTGGATGCATGGTATTTCGGGAAACCGGCGGTCAGCCGGTCGATCAGTCCGAATTCCCCAAGATCGGCAAGCGGGGTTACTTTTCTCTTCTGTTCGTCCTGCATGATTCCATTTCTTTTTTGAGTTGTCGGATATGTTCTGCCATGACATGGACCAGCCTTTCCCGCGCCTCGGCCGAAGCCCACGCATAATGCGGGGTCAGCATCAGCCGGGTCCGGTCGGTCACGCTGAAGAGCGGACTCGTCGCCGGCAGGGGCTCCTCGGGGAAGACATCGGCAGCGTAGCCGGCCAGCCGGCCTTCGTTCAGGGCCCGGGCCACCGCCACTTCATCGACGATACCACCTCTGGCCACATTGACAATCACGGCCGACGGACGCACCAGACGCAGGACCGCCTCATCGACGAGACCGGCCGTCCGGTCATTCAACGGAGCGTGGACCGACACGATGTCGGCCATCTGCATCAGTCGGTCGAGCGGCAGACAGGGATAGCCGGCTGCCAGATTGCCTCCGGAAGTAGAATAATAGCACACCGTCGTGCCGAGCGCCTCCGCAACCTGGGCGACAGCCCGGCCGATCTGGCCCATGCCGATGATGCCCCAGCATTTGCCCCGGAGTTCGTGCACCGGGCGGTCCAGATGGAACACCCGGCCGGAGGCCGAATAAGCGCCGCTCTTGACAAAATCATCGTAATAGGCCGTCTGCCGCCACAGGCCGAGCGCCATCGCCACGGTGGTCTCCACCACGCTGTAGGTCGAATAGCCGGGAACGTTTTTCACGGCAATGCCCAGGTCGGCGGCCGCCTCCATATCGATATTGTTGGTACCCGTGGCCGCCACACAGATCAGCCTGAGCTGCGGCAGCTGTGTCATGATGTCCCGGGTGATGCGCACCTTGTTGGTCACCACCACATCGGCTCCGGCACAGCGGGCAGCCGTGTCCGCAGGTGCTGTCTCTTCATAACAGGTACAGTCGCCGAGACTGGTGACCGGCGCAAGATCCGCATCGCCCAGCGAATAGGCGTCCAATAATACGATTCTCATGGATATGTGCTTAAAATGCAAAGGTAGCAACTTCTGCACAAATCCGGCCGGATGCGGCCGGACGTTTTTTTTTGAGGAATAGTTGCTAACTTTGTACGTCCGCCGTCACCCGGCGGGCCCACATCGAAGATATCCATGGAAAGATATTGCAATGTTTGCTGGCAGTCACCCGTCGGCGTCATAGAAATCAGCGGGACAGACGAGTACATCACGTCGCTGCTGTTCACCGATTTCTTCACACCGCCGCCGGACGACGTCCCGGAACTGTTCACCCGGTGCATCCGCGAACTGGAAGAATACTTCCGTCACGAACGCACTGAATTCGATATCCCGTACAAACAGAAAGGTTCAGCCTTCGAGCAGGCCGTATGGAAAGCGCTTGCGCAAATTCCCTATGGCACCACCACCTCCTACCGCGCCATTGCCGAGATGTCGGGCAACGTGCGCGCCACCCGGGCGGTCGGCAACGCGTGCAACAAAAACCAATTGCTGATTCTCGTGCCCTGCCACCGCGTCGTGGGTCAGAAAGACCTCACCGGATACAACGGCGGCCGGCTTCGGAAAGAGTTCCTGCTCAATCACGAAGCCAGCAAACCGGTACAACTCATCCTCTTTTAGCCCAATCCATGCTGACAACCATACTCACCACCCTGCTGAGCGCCGTCCACTGGCATCCCGATCCGGTCATTTTCTCCATCGGCTCATGGTCCATCCGCTGGTATGGGCTTTTGTACGCCACGGCGTTCATTTCCTGCTATTACGCCTTCCAGGAGCTGACCAAACGGGACAACATCCCGGTGGAACGCATCGATTCGCTGCTCATCCACATGATTCTCGGCACCATCATCGGTGCCCGTATCGGCGACTGCCTGTTCTACAACGCTTCCTACTATCTGCAGCACCCCATCGAAATCCTGTTCATCCACCGGGGCGGCCTGTCAAGCCACGGCGGTGCCTGCGGCATTCTGATATCGCTGTATCTCTATGCCCGCAAATACAAGGTCGATTTCATCTGGGTGCTCGACCACATCGCCATCGTGGTGGGACTGGCCGGGTTCTTCATCCGGATGGGCAACCTCATGAATTCCGAAATCTACGGCATCGAAACCGACCTGCCGTGGGGGTTCATCTTCGAACGGCGCGGCGAGACGCTGCCCAAGCACCCGACCATGCTGTACGAATCGTTCTACTACCTGGCCTGCTATCTGCTGCTGCGCCGGATATACCGGCTCAAGGAAGACCGGCCCAGGCCTTATTTCATCTTCGGACTTTTCCTGGTGATGGTGTTCGTGTTCCGGGTGCTCGTTGAATTCATCAAGAATCCGCAGGAGGACTTCGAGGCCGGCATGCTCCTCAACATGGGACAACTGCTCAGCCTGCCGTTCATTGTGCTGGGCATCTGGTGCCTCCTGAAATCGCGGCACACGGTTTGGAAACCGCTGCCCGCCTCCTACCTCGGCCGTGTAAAACCGAGGCAGGAGAAAAAAAAATAAAAACGGCATATGATTTGTTAAAAAATTTTATATCTTTGTCTGTCCATCGTAGTTCGGACAACTATGTTTAATTAAATATTTTTACCATGAAAAAAATCTTTACGCTTTTGTGTGTCATTTCGATGACGATGTTCGCTGCCAATGCGCAGGCCACTTTCGGCACCAAGGCCGGTGTTGATTTCTCCAAAATCACCATCAGTGCGAAGGGGTTGGGAGCCAATATCAGCAGTACTTTCCACACCGGATACTATTTCGGTGGAACGGCCGCGTTGCCGCTCGGCGACTTCTCTCTGCAGGGCGACCTGCTGTACAACTTCGGCGGAGCCACTATTTCTGCCAGCGAAGATTTTATCAAAGATGCCGCTTATATAGCTGGAGGTATTATCGGGCGCAGATTTATTGATGATGACGATCAAGAAGAATTCGAAGATGAGTATGAAAATTTCATAAAAGCTGTGAACGGTAGAATGGCTGCCAGACTCAATATCAGCACCATCACCCTGCCTATCACGCTCAAATACAACATCACCGACGAGTTTGCCGTGATGGCCGGTCCGTATATCAGCTACCGTATCGCCACCAAGATTAAACTTAACAGCAATTTGGAAGATATGGTCATGGAGATGACAGGTGGAATGCCTAGCGACGTTCTTGACGACATTTTGGATGAATACAGCGACGTAGTAGATGAACATCTGCAGGATCTGGACTACGGTATCATCTGCGGTGCGGAATACCAGTTCGCCAATGGTCTGTTCATCGACGGACGCTACAGCCTCGGTCTCAGCAATATGCTGGATATCCCGAAGATTGGAGACATTGAAATCACTGCCAAGACGCAGTCCTTCAAGATCGGTCTGGGCTATCGCTTCTAATCCGATTAACGCCTGAAGGCACAGAAGACCGGTCTCTTGGAGACCGGTCTTTTTTTTGCCGGAATGACAACCTATCGGTTAAGTCGTTATCTTTGTCGGTTTATATGTCCGAATGACATTTGTTGTTACAAATCAGAGAAAATGAAATTCACTGTTACCATCGCCGACGAGTCGCACGTCAAATATGCCGAAGAAATCTGCAAAGAGATGGAATCATCGGCCAAAGTGCGCGGCACCGGTATTTCCAAACGTTCACCGGCATATCTGGAGGCCAAGATGCGCGAAGGCAAAGCCATCATCGCGCTCGACGAAGAAGGCCGTTTTGCCGGATTCAGTTATATCGAGAGCTGGGGACACAGCAAGTTCGTGGCCAATTCCGGTCTGATTGTCCGGCCGGAATACCGCAAGAGCGGACTGGCACGGCGCATCAAGCATGCCATTTTTGAACTATCGCGCAAGAAATTCCCCGATGCCAAGATTTTCGGCATCACGACCAGCGCTGCCGTAATGAAAATCAACAACGAACTGGGATACAGACCTGTAACTTTTGGCGAACTCACCGACGACGAAACGTACTGGCAGGGATGCTCGTCGTGCTGCAACTACGATATCCTGTTGCGGAACAACAAGACCAAATGTCTGTGCACGGGCATGCTGTACGATCCGGCGGAACACCGCGCCTTCGGGCATCTCAAGAAATCCATTTCGAAATTCTTCCACACCTCGAAAGACCAGAAACATGATTGACGTCGGCATCATCGGCGGCGCCGGATACACCGCCGGCGAACTGATCCGCCTCCTGCTGCAGCACCCTGCGGCGAACATCGTCTTCGTTCACAGCAGCTCGCATGCCGGAGAACCGGTCCATGCCGTACACCGGGACCTGCTGGGCGACAGCGACCTGACCTTTACGGACCAGATTTCTTACGACATCGATGTCCTGTTCATCTGCGCGGGACACGGCAAGGCCATTCGTTTTCTCGAAGAGCACGAGGTGCCGGCACGGGTCAAGGTCATAGATCTCAGCCAGGATTTCCGGAACGTCGCCGGCTATGACATAGCTGCGCATAACGTGCGCACCCCGTTCCAATACAATGGCCGGCCGCCGCGGACGTTTGTCTACGGGCTGCCGGAACTGCAGCGCGAAGCCATCCGCACGGCGCAGAATATCGCCAATCCGGGCTGCTTCGCCACAGCTTTCCAACTGGCGCTGCTGCCGCTGGCCAAAGCCGGTCTGCTGAAACAGGAGGTGCATGTACACGCCATCACCGGCTCCACCGGTGCCGGACAGGCGCCGAGCGAGACCACGCATTTCTCGTGGCGGAACGACAACATGTCCGTTTACAAGGCTTTCACGCATCAGCATCTGACCGAGGTCCGGCAGACCCTGGGCGAATTGCAGGGTTCGCTGCCGCAGCTCAATTTCCTGCCGCTGCGCGGCGACTTCACGCGGGGCATTTTCCTGTCGGCCTATACGGCGGCGCCGATCGACGGTCCCGCCCTGGAGGCGCTGTACAAAGACTTCTACCGGGACGCCGCGCTGACTTTCGTGTCGGATGCACCGGTTGCGATGAAAGAAGTCGTGAACACCGCCAAGTGTTTCCTGCACGCTGAGAAAATCGGTGACAAGGTCCTGGTAACCTCCGTCATAGACAACCTGCTCAAGGGTGCTTCCGGCCAGGCCGTGCAGAACATGAACCTGATGTGCGGTCTTGACGAGCGCACCGGTCTGTATGTCAAACCTCAAGCATTTTAATGCCATGAATCTTTTCGAAGTTTACTCTTTAATGAATATCACGCCCGTCCGGGGTGAAGGGTGCTACATATACGATGACAAGGGCGTCCGGTATCTGGACTTGTACGGCGGACATGCCGTCATTTCCATCGGCCATGCACATCCGCTCTATATCAAATATATCACGGAACAGGTACAGAAACTGGGGTTCTACTCCAACTCTGTCATCATTCCGGGACAGCAGCGGGTGGCGGAGAAACTGGGAGAAATCTCAGGCTATCCCGACTACCGGCTCTTCCTCTGCAATTCCGGCGCGGAAGCCAACGAAAACGCCATCAAGCTGGCGTCGTTCCATAACGGACGGAAGAAAGTGGCCGCGTTCGAGCGGGCTTTCCACGGACGGACGCACGGTGCCGTTGCGGTGACCGACAATGCCCGCATCCAGGCACCGGTCAATACCACGGACCATGTGGTACGGCTGCCGTGGTGCGACCTGGAAGCCGCACGGAAGGCCTTTGCCACGGGCGAAATCAGTTCTGTCATCATCGAAGGCATCCAGGGCCTTGCAGGCATCTACATGCCTGATACAGAATTCATGCAGGGTCTCCGGCAACTCTGTTCCGAATACAAGGTCTGTCTGATTCTGGACGAAATCCAATCGGGCTATGGCCGCTCCGGCAAGTTCTTCGCCCACCAGTACGCCGATATCCGGCCGGATCTTATCACGGTCGCCAAGGGCATCGCCAACGGTTTCCCGATGGCAGGCGTGCTGATTGCCCCCATGTTCGAAGCACGGCCCGGCATGCTGGGCACCACCTTCGGCGGCAGTCCGCTGGCCTGTGCGGCGGCGGAAGCCGTACTGGATGTCATGAAGCAGGAATCGCTTGTCGAAAATGCGTTCAACACGGGTAACTACCTGATGGACAATCTGCGCAAAATCAAGGGCATCAAGGCGGTCCGCGGACGTGGCCTGATGATTGCCATCGAGATGGACGCTCCCATCGCTCCGCTGCGCAAACGGCTGATCGAGAAGTACCATATTTTCACTGGCACGGCCTCCGACAAGAACGTGTTCCGGTTGCTGCCGCCGCTTTGCCTGAAGCCGGCCGACGCCGACCTGTTCCTCGCCGCGCTGCCCGAAGCCATTCAAGAAAACTGACCATGCAACCGCTCACGATTCTAAAAATAGGCGGCAACGTCATCGACTATCCCGACCTGCTGGAGCCGCTGCTCGACCATTTCACCTGTACCGGCGGCCACAAAGCACTGGTGCACGGCGGTGGGAAAATCGCCTCTCAGATCATGCGGCAGATGGGTATTGAACCGCGCATGGTGAACGGCCGCCGCATCACGGACCGTGCCACCCTCGACATCGTGACCATGGTGTATGCCGGCCTGCTCAACAAAAAAATGGTGGCCAGCCTGCAGGCCCGCGGATGTAACGCTCTCGGACTGAGCGGAGCCGATGCCAATGTCGTACCGGCGCACAAACGGCCGGCCACGGATATCGACTATGGGTTCGCAGGCGACGTAGATGCCGCATTCATCCCCGCGAAACAAATTGAACAGTTCATCAGCCAGGGTCTGACTCCGGTCTTCGCCCCCATCACCCACGACGGGCACGGTACGCTGCTCAACACCAACGCCGATACCATTGCCTCATCGGTGGCTGTCGCCATGGCACCGCTGTACGATGTAAAACTCGTCTTCTGCATGGACAAACCGGGCGTACTCGAACGCCCGGACGATGACACCTCGGTTATTCCGCGCATCGACGAAGCCGGATATGCCGACCTCCGCGCCCGGGGTATCATCAGTGGCGGCATGCTTCCCAAACTGGAGAATGCGTTCGAGGCGCTTCACAAGGGCGTCCGGGAAGTACTGCTCTGCGCACCCGGCGCACTGCTCGCCGACGACGTGCCTTACGACGGATTCCGGTCGGCCGGCACCTCCATCCGACTTAATTAACCCCTAAAAAAACAACATAGCATGAAAATCACTGTTATAGGCACAGGCAACATTGGTTCCGCGCTCATCGACGGCGTATTGGCAGACGGATTCATCGCGCCGGCTGACATCACCGTAACAGATATCCGCCCCGAAGCACTGGCACCATACCGGGCCAAAGGGCTGCACACTTCGATGAACAATTCCGAAGCCGTGCAAGAGGCTGACATTATCTTTCTCTGTGTCAAACCCTATCTGGTAAAGAACATCCTGAGCGACATCAAGGACGAATTCCGTCTCTCGCAGATGCTGGTCGTGATTGCGGCCGGTGTGACGCTGCAGGAAATCGAGACGACCATCAGCGGACTGATTCCTGTATTCCGGGTGATTCCCAACACGGCCATGGCTGTCAACGAATCCATCACGGCCGTTGCTACGCTGGACACCACGGTCGAACAGCAGAAGACTGTGCTCGATTTCTTCGGGCATCTGGGACGTGCCATCTTGATTGAGGAATCGCTGATGAACGCCTTCACCGTCGTCGCATCGTGCGGCACGGCGTATGCGCTGCGCTATCTGCGCGCTTCGACCACCGGCAGCGTCCAGATCGGATTCAAGCCCGACGTGGCACAGGAAATCGTGGCGCAGACCATGCTGGGCGCCGCCAAACTGCTGCTGCACAACGGTACGCACGCCGAGGCCGAAATCGACAAGGTGTGCACACCCAAAGGCATTACCATCGTAGGCCTTAACGAGATGGAACACAACGGGTTCTCATCGGCCGTCATGCAGGGTCTGCTGGAAGCCTACCGGTACCTCATGGCCTAAACGGCCATGCGACGCATCGGTATCCTGTCCGACACCCATGGCTCGTTCGACAAACGGCTGAAAGTCTTTTTTGCCGAGTGTGATGAATTGTGGCATGCCGGTGACATCGGCAGTTTCGCACTGGCGGAAGAAATCGCGGCCTTCAAGCCGCTCCGTGCCGTATATGGCAACATGGACGGCGGAGATACACGCATAGTCTATCCCAGGATATTGCAGTTCCGGTGTGAAGAAACTGACGTACTGCTGACGCACATCGGTGGGTATCCGGGCCGCTACGAACCGGACATTTTCAGGCTTATCTGCAAGAAACCGCCGCAACTTTTCGTGTCAGGCCATTCGCACATTCTGAAAGTGATGCCCGACCATCATTTCAATCTGCTGCATATCAACCCGGGCGCCGCAGGCAACAGCGGCATCCATCAAGTCAAGACGGCGGTCCGGCTGACCATTGACGGACGGGACATCAAAGATCTGGACATCTGGCAGGCAGAACGGTCGAGAATGCCGTTATAGCTTGTATTCCAGGACGTATATCATCTGGTCGGACAAATCCTCGAGGGTCTCGCCATCACCCTGTCTGGTGCGCTGTACAAACAGATGCAGCCGATGGCGTTTTTTCCAGAGTTCCGTATCGAAGGTGGGTTCCCACTCATCCACCGGGAAATCCGTCACATCCTCCACCTGCCAGTCCGCCTTTTGCCCAAGGTCGCGGCAGGTTGCAATGGAAACCCGGCTGCCGCGTTCCACATCCCGGAAGACATAACAGACACGCAGATGATGTCCGCGGCTGTCCACCGCAAGGCGCGGCCGCGAAACAGGGATTTTCTTGGTGCCCCCACCACTCAGGCTGAAAGGTGTAGTCCGCGAGGAGACCTGCACCACGCGCCAACCATCATCGGAAAGATAGACCAACCGATACTGCGGCACCTGACTGTCCGCATCCCGCCAGTAGGTAGCGATGTACGGACGCCCGGCATCGTCGGCCGTCATGGACGTCTGGTTGATCAGTTCGCTTCGCTGCGGAATCCGGACGATGTATTCGGCCGTTGCCGCCGTTACGGGCAGCACACACGGTACTCCCGAAGAGGTCTGCCATGTTTCGCCGCCATCCGTCGAACGGACATAACAAAGATCCTGGTTCGAAGCCACATCCGGCGTAGAACGCCACACCCACGACACATGGATAGTCCCGAAGCGGTCCACGCACATCTGCCAATACGCATTGCGGCGGCCTTCCCCGTCGAGCACTACCGGCTGCACCTGCCGCCAGGTGCCGGTCGCCAGGACGTAGCGGTTAAGCACCATGTTGCCGTTGCCCGAACTGCCGTCGCGATATACGAACAAAAGGTCTCCGTCAGGAAGCGTGTAAAACTCCGGATAGGTGACGTTGCCTTCCAACTGGCCGGTCATGGATTGCATCGGGCCAAGTTCGAGCGAACCCGGCGCGATGCCCCGTGCATAATTCAGCGCATTGCCATGGTGGTTCCAAGCCACATGGATATAGCCGGCGCCGTCCACACCGATGGAAATGATCCGGTGCGCATCATCGCAGCGACCGGTATAACCGGTCGGATGCAACTCCCAGCGGTGTCCGGACCCTTTCCGCCGGCCGAGTATCAGCCGCTGCTGCCCGTCATAAAAGGCAATATACTGGTGACGGCCATGCGTCACAAGCGAACTTTGGCGGAAGACCGCCGTATTGACAGTGTTGCGGCTCCAGCCCTCGGCCACCGGCACCAGCCGCGCGGCGGCAACAGCAGGTTGCAGGCACATGCCGGCACACAGAAGTGCCGTACACAGATAAATACCGATATATTTTTTCATGTTTCCCGGATGAAAAACCGAGCAGACACCGCCCGGCAAGATACGTTTCTGCGAAGATACGTTTTTCCGGCGGGATGTATGCGGGAAAAATGGTCAACCAAGCAGAACTACAGCGAATAACCGCTATTTTTGTATGATGGGTTTCTGACATATCAGATATTCTCCCATCTGTGGATTACCCTGACATTCGCTTTTTCATCAGTCATGAGAAAAATCTTCCTTTACCTGTCGGCATGCTGTCTGGCAGCCACCCTCCTGCCCGCCGCAGCCCAGGAAATCGACGGCAACATGCCGGTTTTCTATCAGCAACTCAAAGCCACGCTGCAATATCCTCTGTCATGGGAGAACAGCGGCATCCGGACAGACCGGAACGGAAAGGCTCCGGTGCGGAAATTCCTGCAGTGGCAGAACCGCGGCCGGCAGCAGGTGCTGACCTGCCTGTCTCCCGCCCCGCCGTCGGACGGCCAATGGAACATGGAGACGGTGGCTGAGGAAAAACGCGACGGATACACCGCCAGGAAAATTCTGTTCAACGTCAATGACTGGTGCCGCACCACCGCCTATCTGCTGATACCCGACGGTGAAGGTCCGCATCCGGCCGTGCTGGTGCTGCACGACCATGGTGCCCATTTCACCATCGGCAAGGAGAAGACTGTGCGTCCGTTCGGCGTGACAGAGGCGGTCATGAAAGACGCCGAAGACTGGACGGTTTCCTGCTACGACGGGGTGTTCATCGGCGATGAGATGGCCCGGGCAGGCTATGTGGTGCTCAGCACGGATGCGCTGTTCTGGGGAGAACGCGGCCGGCGGCAGGGAGCCGACTACGACGCTCAGCAGGCACTGAACGCCAACCTGGAACAGATGGGCATGTCATTCGGCAGTTTCATTGTCTGGGATGACCTGCGGAGCGCGGATTTCCTGGCGTCGCTGCCCATGGTGAAACCGGGCGGCATCGCGGTGGTGGGCCATTCGATGGGATGCTACCGTGCCTGGACCGCCGCAGCGTTGAGCGACGCCGTCAAGGCTTGCGTGGCAGTCTGCTGGATGAATACCACAGAACACCTGATGACGCTCACCAACAACCAGAACAAGGGTGGTTCGGCCTATTCGATGATTATTCCCGGCATCCGCAATTACATGGATTACCCCGATGTCGCCTCGCTGGCATGCCCCAAGCCTGTCTTTTTCATGAACGGCCGGCAGGACAAACTGTTTCCGGTGGAGGGTGTCGAAGATGCCTATGCCGTCATGCGGCGCGTCTGGCAGGACAACGGTGCAGGAGAACAGTTCCACACGAAAATCACGGAAGGGCCACACTACTATGACAAGGCCATGCAGCGCGAGGCCCTGAAGTTTCTGGACAGCGTAATGAAATAGCCTTTATTTCTCGAAATGCTGGTAATCCTTCGCGGAACGCCAGGCGCCGCCCCAGGAAAAGCCCCTGGACCTGAAGAGTTTGTAGCACAGATCATCGCGATCGATTTTATGCGCAAACAGCTGTGTACGGTCGGCATACGGCTTTCCAGCGGCAGGTCGTATCACCTCTCCCCTGATATATGGATTCTGCAACGGATTGATATCCACGGCCATGCCAAGTGCATGACGGGACAGTACCGTACGGCCGGCGATGGGCCGGTAGTTGAAACATGAGGTGTTGTTGGCCGACATGGACGCTTCGTCCGACGCCTCGAAATCATCGATGAGCCGGATGGAAGCAATGGGATAGCGCGCCTCGTAAAGTGCCTTGAATATAAAAAGGAGGTCTTCGGCAATATCGCGGTGACACACCAGTTCACCAGTCTGTTCCTGCCCCTCGAAATCGATATGGCGGACCCGCAGATAGCGGAGCGAAGCAAAAGCGGCTCTGCCGGAATCGGCGGCAACCAACTGCAACGGCATCGAGCGGCCCATCATCCGCACACGGACCTGCGGTGGCACCGTGTCGGCCGTGAACCCGTCACCAAGTGTAAGGAAATCCGTCGCAGCCGATATAGTCTGGCAATGACACGCCAGCAACAAGCCGAGCAACAGACAGATCAGCCGTACCGGCTTAACGTGCAAGGGTCTGGCGCACCACATCGCACACTTCGTCGATTTCTTCGATGGTCAGATAGGGATGCATCGGAAGTGACAGTACCGTCTCGCACAGACGTTCTGCCACCGGACACGGAAGAACGCCTGGCAGAAGCGACTGGAACGCGGTCTGAAGATGCATGGGCTTGGGATAGTAAACCATGGAGGGTATCTGTTTCTCTTTCAATGCTGCCTGCAGACGGTCACGCACTGTACGGTCGGTCAATTGCACTGTGTACTGAGCCCAGGAAGAGAAGAATCCCTGCGGAACGTCCGGCGTCTTCAGCAGGTCTGCAAGACGTGCCTGATATGCAGCGGCGCAGCGGTTCACCTGCTCCAGTTCGTACCGTTTGAAGGCATCGAACTTCGGCAGCAGCACAGCGGCCTGCAGCGTATCCAGCCGCGAGTTCAGGCCGATGCGCACATTGTCGTATTTGAAACTGCCTTTACCGTGGACACGGATGGAATCAGCCACGGCAGCCCATTCGTCGTTATCGGTGAAGATGGCGCCGCCATCGCCATAGCATCCGAGCGGTTTGGCCGGGAAGAAAGAGGTGGCGCCAATATCGCCGAACGAGCAGGCCCGCCGGCCCTGAAGCCGTCCGCCGAATCCCTGGGCAGCATCTTCCAACAGATAGAGACCGTATTTCTGTGCCAACGGCCGGATGGCCCTGTAATCGGCCGGAAGACCGAATAAATCGACAGCAATGACGGCCCTGGGCGTCAGACGACCTTCGCGAAGCACGGCTTCGACGGCCGCCTCGAGCGATGACGCATCCATGTTGAAAGTATCCGGATCGATATCGACGAACACGGGTTCTGCACCTTCCAAAGCCACGACCTCGGCCGAGGCGAAGAACGTGAAATCGGGTACGAACACCGCATCACCGGGGCCGATCTTCCAGACCTTCAGGGCGATGTCCAGCGCATCCGTACCACTGGCGCAGGTGATGCAATGCTTGACGCCCACATATTCCGCCAAGGCTTCCTCGAGCCGTTTCACGGGCTGCCCCATAATGAAAGCCGACGACAACACCGTCTCGTGCAGTGCACTGTCGATGGCCGGTTTCAATGCCTCGTACTGTCTTCTTAAATCTCTGAACTGCATATTATTCGTTATCTTTCTTTCGCAATAATTCTCCATCCAGGACATAACGGGCGCCACATGCCGGGCAGACAAGCGCATCGGGCAGCCGGTGTCCGCAGGCACATACCCATCCCATCTGACGCGCGGGTACACCCGCCATGAGCGCATAGTCCTTCACATCGCCGGTCACCACCGCACCGGCGGCAATCAACGCACTGCGTCCGATAGTATGTCCGCAGACCACCGTCGAATTGGCTCCCAGCGAGGCGCCTTCCTTTACCAACGTCGGCGTATAGACTCCGTGTACCGGATAATGGGCGCGCGGTGTCGGCACATTGGTAAACACGCACGAAGGACCGCAGAATACGTTGTCCTCCAGCGTCACCCCTTCGTACACGGATACGTTGTTCTGTATCCGGACTCCATTGCCGATATGGACGTTGCTGGCCACATTGACGTTCTGGCCCAGCGAGCAGCGCTCGCCTATCACGGCACCGCGCTGGATGTGGCAGAAGTGCCATATCTTGGTGTCCCTGCCGATGGTGACATCATCATCGACATAGCTCGATTCGTGTACAAAGTAGTCTTTCATGGTTCTATGCGGATTGTTCCAGCAGACGCTGCACCCGGTCAAGCACAAGGACGGTGCCGCAGCCGCTGCGGCCGTCGGCTACGGTGGCCGTGCCATCAGGATGGTCTGCAAAATAACGGAGTTCCTCTTCGAGCGGCATACGACTGCGGTCGTACGGAACAACTTCCTCCGGGCCTTCTTCGACCATCGGCCGACCATCCCGGAAAACGATATGCCTGTGATACAAGCGGATTTGTTTATCCGAAGCATCATCGAAGGCCATCATGCCAGTCTCTCCGACAATCACCAGCCGTTGTTCCTTGAACGGATGAAGCCATGAGGCATGGATGTGCGCACGGATACCTCCCGGATAGGTCAGTTCGGCCAAAACGGTGTCGCAGATGCCCGGTTGGAGTATCCGGGCGCCTTGTGCCGTGATATCCATGGCCGGCGCACCGACCAGGTATTCGAGCACGGCGATGTCATGCGGTGCAAACGACTGGAAGACGTTTTCCATCGTCCGCACCGTACCAAGATTCAAACGCGTGGAGTAAAGGTATTGTAACCGGCCGATGGCTCCTTGCTCCGTCAGTTCCTTGATTTTCCGGATGGCTGGATGGAAAAGCAGCAGATGACCCACCATGAGGGTCTTGCCGTGGTCGGCAGCCAGTCTGACCAATGCGGCGGCATCCGCAGGATCCAACGTCATCGGCTTCTCTACCAACACATTGCAATTCTGTGACAGCAGATAAGAAGCCAACGTGAAATGCGTTTCGGCAGGCGTGGCGACCACGTAGCCGTCGTAGCAGGCCCGGGCCGCTTCGTCGATACCGTTATGAAGGACGATGCCGGGATACTGCTCCGCAACTTGCCGGAGCCGGTCGGCAGAGGTCTCGACCGCCGCAGCCAGCCAGCCCATGCCAAAGAGGGTCCTCAGATGATTGGAACCCCAGCGACCGCAACCGACAACACAGATTCTTTTCATTGCGTAAATCTTTATTTCCCGGGGGACCATGAGGCGGCCACGCCCAGAAGCCTGACTGTTTCCTGAATCGGCGTCTCCATGGCGGAAGCCTCCCGGGGCGACCGGCGGCGCCATTGCCCCATGCGGACCCGCAGCTGCTTGGCCAACGCCTGCAACATCGTCTTCTCGCCCACACCGACCGGGACATCCGACGAAAGGACATCGCGGACGCGGCGCAATGCCACAGCGGCCAGCGAAGCCATGTCACGCTGCATATCCGGCGCCGCCTCATCTCCGTGTTCGAGACGGCTCAGCAATGAAGCGGTCTGCTTCAACGCAATGGAACCGACAATGCCGTTTACACTCATACGTTACTTTTTTCCGGAACGTCCGGATGTATACGCCCGGCGTCACCCGCCAGGAGCATCTGGTAAATGCGAAGCGAAGCCCATGCGTCGGTGGCGGCGTAGAGCCGCTGCGCAGGCTGCAGGGTCTCACTCTCCCAATTCGAGAGCTGCTGGGCCTTCGAAAGCCGGAATCCCAAAACAATGGCCGACAGTTTGGAAAGGCTGTTGTCCTGGATACCGTACTGTTTCGTGAATTGCTGCAAATCGACAAACGATGATGCCGCAAAGGGCCGCACCCGGCACAAAGTGGCGATGTCCTGTCCCACGGCGTTGCCGACTTTGATGATGGCAGGATCGGCCAGTATATCGGCCAAAGACGGCGGCAGTCCGACACGCTGGATTCTGAAAAGCCAGGCTGTGTTCTCGTCCGAAAGCTGCAGAAGCGCCACCTTGTTCACACGCCCCTTGGAAAAACTCGGCCGGGTTTCCGTATCGAAACCAAGCACGGTCTGCCGACGGATTTCCTCCACCGCGCCGTCCACCTGTTGCACGGAATCTATGACCCGGATGGTGCCGTGGAAAGCATCTACCGGCATCGCAGCCAGTTCTTCCTTCGATATGGTTTCCCTGTATGCTGTCATAGACTAATCTTCTGAAAACGACATATAGCCGTCCGACTCGGCCATACCGTCCGGCTGGGAGCCTCCCTCCGGTTCGATCATCTCACCATCGAACATGTCCTCGTCAAGCTCGGCATGCGCCATGTCCGGCAGTGGCTGATAGCGGTAGAGATGCATCATATAGGCCGCCGAAAGCAACTGTGCCCCCAGACGGTCCTTGAAATTGGCCTGGCATTCCCTGACGGCATCGTTCATGTCTTCGAGCGATCCGCGTTCGTAAAGCGACACAAAATCTTTGACTTCCTGATAAACATCGCACAGTATCTCAGCGATGGAATGCTCCGAGAGACGCATCCGCTCCGGCATGGTCGGATCGGACAGCAACGGGAAACGGTCCTGCGCTCCCAGTTCGTTCTGAAGGTTTTTCCGCATCTGCCTGTATACACGCTCCGTAACGAATTTCTCCGGTTCGTAGGCATAACGTTTGTCAGTCTGCGGCAGCCGCATCACACCCCGGTAGATGCCGGGCAGCATGACCAGCATGTCATCGAAAAAAGCATTCCGCTCCTTATGTTCCAACATTTCGAGACAGGTGCAATATTTCCGGCACAGCGTAACCAGATTCTTCACCGCCGGTGTCACCAGTTCATCTATCTTGCTCATCCGTTGATATATTATCTATTTCACTGTCCAGTTCGTCCATCAGGTCGTCGAAATTGATGCCCTCGTTACGGGTCCGCTGCATTTCCTTCAGATGCCGGTATTCGCATTTCAGGATGCGTCCGGGACACTGTCGGAGCAGGGCATAATTGTGCGTGATGAACAGCACGGCTGTGCCGGCCTGGCATATGTCCACAAAGATACGCATTATTTCCTGCACTGTTTCGGGATCGAGATTGCCGGTGGGCTCGTCGGCCAGGATGACCTCGGGATTGTTGAGCAGGGCCCGCGCAATGGCGACGCGCTGTTGCTCTCCGCCCGACAGCTGGTGCGGCATCTTGTAATCCTTTGTCTGCATACCGACACGCTGCAACACTTCCTTGATGCGGGCATCGGCCTCACGTCCCGCCTTCCAGCCCGTCGCCCGCAGCACGAACAGCAGATTGTCATAGACCGAACGGTCGGACAGCAGCTGGAACTGCTGGAAAATCACACCAATCTTGCGTCGGAGCATCGGTACGTCACGACGACGCAATGTATGCAGCGGGAATCCGGCGATGGTCGCTTCGCCCTGCCGCAGGGGCAGTTCTGCATTCAAGGTCTTCAGCAGCGACGTCTTGCCGGTACCGACGCGACCGATCAGATATACCATTTCGCCCGCTTCCACCTGGAACGAAACATCGGTCAGTACCAGATGATCGCCCTGGAAGATGGACGCCAATTTCATGTCTATTACGGTTTTCCCCATGGTTTTCTATATTTCTGGCGCTGTTTCAGACGGACGGCGGCATCGATGTATCCGCATCTGCCTCCCCGTTCCGGATGTCCACCCGCTTGACTTCCTCCACGCCTTTGAGTGTCTTTAAACTTTCAATCAGACTTTCCAGATCGGAAGCCGCATGGATGTACATGTCGATATGGCCTTCGAATATGCCGTCGTGTGAAATCAGATGTACATTGCGGATATTGATATTGAAGCCTTCCGAAATGACGCCGGTGATCTGGTGGTATATCCCGATGCGGTCGATGCCACGCAGCGAGAGCCGGATCAGCGACGACAGGATCTTTGTGGAAACCCAGCGGACCGGCACGATGCGGTTGCCGTAATTGGCAGCCAGATGCGTCGCGCTCGGACAACGTGTCTTGTGAATCACGATTTCGTTGTCCGGTGTCCGGTAACCTATCACATCGTCACCGGGAATCGGGTTGCAGCAGCGAGCCGTGCGGAAAACCGGCGCCGGACGGTCTGTCGCCGCGCCATTAACGGTCGTATCTGCCTCCGGCTGCCCCGATACCGTCTGGAGTTTCCAGTAACGGATGAATTTGTTGGGTGCACTTTTCTGCAGCACCTGCTGCAGGTTCTCGAGCGAGACTTCACCGCTGCCGATGTTGCCGTACAGTTCCTCCTTGTTGGACACATGGTAGGCCGGAATCAATTTCTTGATAATCCGCGAAGAAGGCTTGAGACGCAGGGCTGTCAGACGGTCGGTGAGCATCTGGCGCCCCAGTTCGATGCGGTCACCCACATCGGCTGACAAGGCCTGCTTGATCTGATTCCTGGCCTTGGGCGTCACGACCTGCTGCAGCCATTCGCGCTGATATTGCTTCTGGCCGGATGTGATGATTTCCACCTGGTCGCCGCTGTGCAACTCTGTGTTCAACGGCATGAGTTTGTGGTTGATCTTGGCAGCCAGCGCCGTGTTTCCCACCTCGGAGTGGATCTCGTAGGCAAAATCGAGCGCCGTCGCTTTCTGAGGCAAAATCTTGATCTGCCCTTTCGGGGTGAACACCTGTATCTCGGACGACAGCAGATTCACCTTGAAATCGTCGACGAACTCAATGGCATTGCCGTTGTTCTCGCCCAGCATCTCCCGGATGCGGTTCAGCCAGCGGTCCAGTTCAGCCTCGTTCGGCAGGCCATTCAGGCTCTTGTAGCGCCAGTGTGCCGCAAAACCTTTTTCGGCCACTTCGTCCATGCGACGCGTCCGGATCTGCACTTCAACCCATTTCCCGCCAGGTCCCATCACCGTGACGTGCAGGGCTTCGTATCCGTTCGACTTCGGGGTGGTCACCCAGTCCCGGATGCGTTCGTACTTGGGCGTATAGATATTGGTGATCAGGGAATAAATATCCCAACACTGGTTCTTTTCCGGCGTCGCGTCGGATGGCTGGAAAACGATACGCACAGCCAGCAGGTCGTAGATCTCCTCGAACGGAATGCCTTTGTGCTGCATCTTGTAATACACCGAATAGACCGATTTCGGCCGGCCCGAAATGGTGAAGTCATAATGGTGGGCCTCAAGTTCACGCCGAATGGGATCGATGAACCGGTTGATCAACTCGCGGCGTTCGGCCTCCGTGTCGGCAATCTTGGCCACAAGTTCGTTGTATATCTTCGGATGACGGTACTTGAGACTCAAGTCTTCCAGTTCCTGCTTGATGGCATACAAGCCGAGCCGGTGCGCCAGCGGTGCATACAGGTAGATGGTCTCACTGGCTATCTTGATCTGCTGTGCCGGCGTCAAAGATTCCAGCGTACGCATGTTGTGCAAGCGGTCGGCGATCTTGATCAGAATCACCCGGACATCGTCCGAAATGGTCAGCAGCATCTTCTTGAAATTCTCAGCCTGCAACGAGGTGTTCTTGTCGAAAAGATCCGAGATCTTGGTCAGCCCGTCCACGATGTACGCCACCTTATCGTTGAAGTTGCGCCGGATCATCTCGATGGTGTAGTCGGTATCCTCGACCACATCATGCAGGAGAGCCGACGTGATGGACGTCGTACCCAGACCTACCTCGAACGCGACAATCTCCGCCACGGCAATCGGATGTACCATATAAGGTTCGCCCGATTTGCGCCGCATGCCGTAATGCGCCGCGTTGGCCACATCGAAAGCCTTGCGTATCATGATGCGGTCGGCTTCCTCCGTCACGAACGTGCATTTGTGCAGCAGATCCTGGAAACGGTTCTGGATATCTATTTCCTCTTCGACTGTAAAGGCTGATTTTGCAGGCATGAGACTAACCGTTTGATTCGCATATTCTCTTTACCGTCCGCATCACGTCCTGCGCCAGCCGGTCGGCCGATTCGGCCGATTCGCTCTCCGCATAAACCCGTACAATCGGTTCGGTGTTCGAACGGCGCAGATGCACCCACGCACGGCGGGATTCGAAATCGATGCGCACCCCGTCGATGTCGGTGATGCGCTCGGAAGCGTACTGCGCTTTGACCTGTGCCAACATCCGGTCGATATCGGCCGAAGGCGACAGCGAGATTTTATTCTTGGAAATGACATACGACGGATACTTCCGGCGGAGTTCCAGCATCGTGCAACGCTGCTCGGCCAGATGGCTCAGGAAAAGTGCCACGCCCACCAGGGCATCCCGGCCGTAATGCAAAGCCGGGTAAATGACACCGCCATTGCCTTCACCGCCTATGACAGCCTGGATATCGGGAGATTTCATCAGTGTCGTCACATTAACTTCCCCCACGGCCGAGGCGGCGTATTTTCCGCCGTGACGTTCGGTCACATCGCGCAGTGCGCGCGAGGAAGAGAGGTTCGACACCGTATTTCTGGAAACGTTTTCCGGCGTGTGCGACAAGACATAATCCGCCACGGCGACCAGCGTGTATTCTTCGCCGAACATGGTGCCGTCGTTGTTGACCAGGGCCAGCCTGTCCACATCCGGATCGACGGCGATGCCCAGATCGGCCCGATGCTGCCTCACGGCATCGGACAGCATCTGCAGGTTCTCCGGCAACGGTTCCGGCACATGGGCGAAACGCCCGGTCGGTTCGCAGTTGATCTTCACGACCTGCTTGACACCCAGCCGTTCCAAGAGTTGTGGAATGGCCTCGCCACCGATGGAGTTGACGGCGTCCACCACGACGGTGAATCCGGCCTCCCGGATCAGGTCGGCCCGCACCAGCGGCAGAGCCAGCACCCGGTCGATATGCATGTCCAGCATCGATTCCTGTACAATGGTAACATGGCCGAGTTCCTCGACCGGCACGAAACGGTATTCCGCCCGATCGATGATTGAAGTCAGTTGCCGGCCGTCCTCCGCCGAAAGGAATTCCCCGGACGCGTTCAGCAGTTTCAAGGCATTCCATTGGACCGGATTGTGACTGGCCGTCAGGATGACACCCCCGTCGGCCGACAGGTAGGTGACCGCCATTTCGGTCGTCGGGGTGGTGGCCATGCCAATGTCCAGCACGTCCACGCCGCAACCGGTCAGGGTTCCTTTCAAAACGCTGGCGACCATCTCACCCGAAAGCCGTGCATCGCGACCGAGCACAATTCTGGGACGTCTCTCCGGCGTGCGCCGACAGAGCCAGCAGGCATAAGCCGCCGCAAAACGGACGATATCGGGTGGTGTAAGATTCTCCCCCGCCCGTCCTCCGATGGTTCCTCTGATACCGGATATGGATTGAATGAGTGACATGTTCTTCTGTTTGATTTATTTCCGTCCTATACGGCAGCCTTTCAAGGCAAAAAACACCATATAGGCATACATGGGCAGCAACAGCGCATAGGCCGCCTGCCGCGAACCGTGTTCGGCAAGATGTGCATAGACCTGCGGCATCACGGCGCCACCGGCAATGGCCATGATGAGCAGCGCAGATGCCGTGGCCGTATATTTCCCGAGTCCTTCGATCGACAGCGGCCAGATGCACGGCCACATCAGTGCATGGGCGAAACTCAGCATGACGACACAGGCGATAGACCACATGCCGTCGGTCCACAAGGCACCGACTGTCAGCAGAATGCCCAGCGTCGCACAAAGAATCAGCGCCTGCCGCTGCGATATCATCCGGGGCACCGTGACTATGCCGATCAGATAGCCTGCCGTCAGGGCAATCAGACTGAAGATGCCGATATGCACGGCCTGCTCCGTCGGGATTCCCTGCGCCTCTCCATACAACGGCAGTGTATCAATGGCGATTACCTCCACGCCGACGTACAGGAACAGACAAATGACACCCAGCCACAGGTAGGGATAGCGC
>JAEEGL012289093.1_pt1 | contig 34361 bp, 35 predicted proteins | sample 9134231 | NCBI WGS metagenome assembly JAEEGL01 (sample SAMN16246548, study PRJNA631951) | gut metagenome | biome: gut microbiome; feature: rumen; material: fiber-attached | host: Bos | place: Iran: Karaj | collected 2018-10
CTCCTTTTTCTAATGCTTCTGCAATAGCTTCAAATGTAGAATCTAATGCACGTCCAGCTTCTGCTTTAGTAAGTCCTACTTTTTTAGCAATAGCTTCAACTAATTCAACTTTTTTCATTTTTCCTCCTTCTAAAAGTTAAAACTTTTAAGCACACGTATATGCTTACATATAAAATGTAGCACACAATACCTAATAAAATCAATATTTTTAACGAAATTTTTACTTTTTTTGTCAAGTAGCTTAAAAATATAAACTGAATTAAGTTTACAACGAAATTATTCTTTGATAGAATTATTATAGGTGATGATATGAATATAGTTTCAGTTATAGTTATTTTAGTTTTCTTACTAATTGTTGCAATTACATCAAAAAAACATAGTAATGTCTTTTTAGCTTTTGGGTTAGTAGATATATTTCTTCGATTAATTAATTATATTGGAGAACATACTATTAAAGAATTGGATGCATTGGTTGATAAAATATTCCCTGATTCATTTCCCGCTATTATTTATCATTATACTAATGGTCTTGTAGCAGATATATTGATGTGGGGTTATATCTTACTTATGGTAATATTCTTCTTCCACGTCTTTAAATATTTTACTAAAAGATATTAAAAAGAATCTCAATCGAGATTCTTTATTTTTTTTCTTAATTCTTCTTTTTCTTCAGAAGTTATAAAAGCATAATCAACTGCATTTAAATTCATTTTAGATAAATCATCCATCGTGAAGTTTAAAAAGTTCATTAGACTACTATATTCTTCCGTTAATGAAATATTAGAAACAGTTCTATTATCGGTGTTAACTGATACTTTAACACCATCATCATATAATTTTCTAATTGGATGATGAGAATAGTCTATTGCATTTCTTGTATCGAGATTACTGTTAGGACAAACTTCTAGTAATATATTATTTTCTTTAATTAATTTTATTAATTCATCATCATTTTCTATTTTTATACCATGTCCAATTCTTTTAGTATATGGTATTACATCCAATACATCTCTTTTAGTAGTTTCACCTGCATGAATAGTAATTGGAATATTAAGAGCTTTAATTTCATCAAATAAGCCATGATAAAGAGTAAATGGATATCCTTCTTCATCACCAACTAAATCAAGCGCTACTACTCCTTTATTTAAGTATTTATTGGCTAAATCAACTACTCTTCGATTATAATCGTAGTCCATTCCCCTTCTCATACATAAGATTAAATTTGTTTTAACTTGACACTTTGATAAACCAAATAGAACACTTTCAATAACATCATCTTCTGTTACTGTTTCATTAACATAATCAAGTGGTGCAAAACGTATTTCCGCATAGATTACATTTTCTTTATCTAATTCTTTTCCAAGAGCTTCACTTACCATTATTAAATCTTCTTTAGATTTAATAAAACTATTGATAAAAGTAAATCTCTCTAAATATGTCGATAAACTAATATCATTAATTGATACTGTTTTTTCATATAATTCTTCATATGTTAAACCAGATAATTTTTCTAATACGTAAATTGGTATGGATCCATCCATATGTAAATGTAATTCTATCTTTGGCATTTTTAATAATTCACTATTCATATTACCTCTATTATCTAACGTTTTTATTAACATTAATTTCTTCTAACATATTTTCATGTCTTCTTAAAATATATTCCAAAAATCTTAATTTAAGAGTAGTATGGGCAATAGTTTGTACTGCTGTTGCCATTGGATCAACTGGGAAAAGCATTCGTGGATCAATCAAATCAAGTTTAATCAATTTTCCATTACGATCAAATTCATATTGACGAACTGGATTAATTGGATTTTTACCACGTGCTACTAAATCTTCATTAATTTTAGCTACTCTTTCTTTCGCTTCATCAATACTCATACTACCCGGATTAAATAAAACACTATAAGCAGAATCACGATTAGCAGCAGCATTAGTTCTAGTACTACCAGCAATAGCAAATGTATCATTAGGTTCTAGAGTATCAACAAAACTTTCATAAATACCAGTTCGATGTGGTACATAAACATTTCCCATAACACCTACTGAATCACGATATTTACCAGGTGTATAAGCATCTTCATTATTTGGAAGAATTTTACTTCTTGCTTCTGCTGCATGAAGCATCATTTTAACAACATCATCACTAGAAGCAAAAATACCAGCATGACCAGAATAACCTCCTACGGCATTGGCCGTCATATCATTAATATGACCAACACTGGCATTTGGACTACCAGTTAATAAATGATATTTACTTTGTGGAACAATAATATGTGTATCTTTTAATCCTAATGGATTAACAATATATTTATTAACAAGCTCTACGTACGATAAACCCGTTAAATTTTCCATTAACTCTTTCATAATCATCATACCCATATCATTATAATTCCACTTGCCTCTATCATTAATATATACATGATATAGTGTATCTAATGCTTCATTAATTGTTTTTTTATCGCTTATTCTTCCTGGAGTTCTAAATTCAACAGAAAAAGTAAGTATTTCATCAACAGTTAGATCTTCTAAACTAACAAATCTACTATCTAAATCACTAATCTTATCACTTCGTTTAAATACTCCTTCTTTAATTAAATTATAAGCAACTATTTGGGTATAAAACTTCGTCATAGAAGCGATATCAAATAAAGCATTTTCTGGCATTGGTTCACCCAAATAATTAATATTTCCACCATATAATTTTACATTAGTATTACCAACTTTAATTGATGCAGTATAACCTGGTACACCATATTTTTTACGAATATCTTCAAAATATAAAATATTATCTTTTATAATTAATTCAATTATTTCTTCAACAGATTTGTCTTTATTTTTTCGTAGTAACATTTCTACTTCCGATAACATATTAACAAATTCTTCTCGAGTAGTAACTGAATCTCTTTCTTTAATTATTGGTATATTTTGGGCTCGTTGAGAATAATCTTTAATAAAATCCTTAACTAAATCACTTATCATAATTCCTCCTAAAATGGCATCTTAAAGTTACCACTTGTCATTTGTTTCATCATCTTTTTATAGTTTTCAAATTGTTCTAGTAATCTATTTACTTCTTGAACATTACGACCTGATCCTGTTGCAATTCTTTGTTTACGACTTGCTTTAATAATACTTGGATCACGTCTTTCTTCTTTGGTCATTGACTGGATTATTGCTTCAATATGAGATAGTTGTTTTGGATCTATCTGAACATCTCCTAAACCCATCTTTCTAGCTCCTGGAATTAATTTAATTAAGTTTTCTAATGGCCCCAATTTCTTAATTTGTTTCATTTGGGTTAAAAAGTCTTCTAAATCATATTTTCCTTTTTGAAGTTTTTTCATAGTATCAGCTGCTTCTTTTTCATCAATTATTTCTTCCGCTTTTTCAACAAGTGAAACAACATCACCCATACCTAAAATACGATCAGCCATTCTTCTTGGATCAAAGAAATCAAGTCCATCCATTTTCTCTGATACACCAATAAACTTAATTGGCACGTTAGTTAAATGACGAACTGATAAAGCAACACCACCACGAGTATCTCCATCAAGTTTTGTTAAGATAACTCCTGTTAAATCTAATTTATCATTAAAGCCAGTTATTACATTTATTGCATCTTGTCCCATCATTGAATCAATTACTAAAAGAATTTCTCCAGGATTAACTTTAGTTTTAATATTATTAAGTTCATCCATTAATTCTTCATCAATATGTAGTCGACCAGCTGTATCAATTAAAACGTAATCATAACCATTTTCTTTTGCATAAGAAATAGCATTAAAACTTGTTTCTACCGGATTATTAAGTCCTTCATCATATACTGGAATATTAAGTTCCTTACCTATTGTTTTAAGTTGATCAATAGCTGCAGGACGATAAACATCACATGCAACTAATAAAGGTTTTTTAGCATGCTTTTTACGTAAAAAATTAGCAAGTTTTCCAATAGTTGTAGTTTTACCACTACCTTGTAAACCTACTAACATTAAAATAGCTGGATTTCCCTTAACATTTAAAGGAGCTGCTTCTCCACCAAGAAGCTCTACTAATTCATCATTAACAATTTTGACAAATAATTCTCCTGGTTTTAAACTAGTAGCTACCTCACTACCCATTGCTTTTTCTTTAACGTTATTAGTAAACTCTTTAACTACTTTATAATTAACATCAGCTTCCAAAAGTGCAATTCTAACTTCTCTTAACATTTCACTAATGTTATCTTCCGTAATCTTTCCATAACCTTTAGCTTTATGAATTATACTTTCTAATCTATCTTGTAGTCCCTCAAACATATATATCACCTATTTAATTATATAATAAAATCATTGTCTTTTCAAATTAATTACACTCTTCTTTTTTAAATATACTATTGACATAAGTAAAGAAAGAATTCCAATGGAAAAAACAAGATAACAAATAACACTTTTTAATGTATTAGATTCTTTTATAATATTAATACTATATTCGTAGTTATTAACATCATCAACTACTTTAATTATAATTTTACTCCCATTTAGAAGATTATCATTACCTATTATTTCATATTTAATTATACTGGGATTAACCCTAATATTTAACTTATCTGTATCATTATTTATCTTTAAATCATAATTTTTTATATCTTTATTAAATTCTAAATTGTAATTAGTAATTGTAATATTATTAAATATCACCTGTTCTTCTTTAATAACATTAACAAGATATTCTTTAGTTTCTTCTTTTTCTGAAGTAACTAAAACATTTACTTCATTATCACCAACAGATAAATCAGTATCTTCATATGTAACTATTGCTTTATTACTATTTGGAATAGCTTCAATTATTGTTTTTAATGTATTACTTGGTAGTCTAATTTCTAATTTATCTTTAGTTAAATCTACTAATACACCATTAATTATTAATGACTTTAAGCTATTATCATTACTTCGATTATCAACATAATTGATATTTAAAGTTATAACTCTTTCTTCACCATTTTCTGCTTTTACTTTAATTGATTCTTTATTATAACCATAATTAATCTTAATTTCACGTGGACCATAATTGCTTATAAAAATAGCTTTAGTATCATTTAAAACTGCTTTAATAGTTAGTTTATCAGTTTTTTCATTTATATCAATATTATAAATAAACTTACTATTATCATATTTAATATCTATTTTTTTATTATCTTGAAATAGTTCTAATGATTTTAATGAATTATCATTACTCCTCATTTCTTCATCAGGCTTCAATGAATCCATTAGTATATCTTCAGAAACATTAGTAATAAATAATTTATAAACTCTTTCTGTTCCATCTTCTGCCGTTACTTTTACTTTTCTTTCTATTGTTTCACCAGATGGAACTTTAACATTACCTAAACCTGTTACACTTGATTTTTCACTACTTCTTTTAGCATCGATAAAAACATATCGATTATTAACCAATATATCATGATATTCTAGTTTTTCTTTATTAAAGTTTTTTATTAATTTATTATCAACAGAAATACTTTCTAAAGTACATATATCATCTAATTTAATAGTTTCTTTAGAAATAGTAAATTCCTTTAATACATCATTAACGATAATATTGCTATCTTTATTAACATTAATATTATTAATTAATAAAGTCTCTTTTTCTAATATATCATCACTAGTTTTTAAAGTAATAGAAAACATTTTAACTATGTTTAATGCTTCATCATATAATGTATTATTACTATGAATACTTATTTTATTAGAGTTATCTTCTATGGTAAAACCATCATAAGAAGAAAAACTAATATCTAAATTAGTTTGATAATCAAAATCAATATCATTAACTCCTTCATTTCCATATAATAAAGAACCATCACAAACAATACTATCATCTATAGATAATGTGCTATTATTACAATTAATTTGCAATAATACATCTGCTTTAACTGAAAAAGAAAAAGCAAGAATAATTAATAAAACTAATATTCTTAACTTTTTCATTGTTATCTTTCAATACTCCATTCTTTTGTGATGCATACGTTATCACTATTTGGTACTGGATTTGGTAAATCCACATGAATTATAATTGGTACTTTAAAGGCACTACCAAATGCTAAGCAATAACCTGGCTGTAATCCTTTTTGTTTTTCAATTATTTCATCAGTTATATATGGAACCATTTGAGTTATATATTCAATATCACGAGGATGGGTTGTTTTAAATATTAAATAATTTGCACACTGTGACATAACTGTCTCAGATAATTCTACTGGTCTTTGAGAAATAAGATTTAACATAACACCATATTTACGACCTTCTTTACTAATACGATCAAAAATGTTATAACCAATTAAATCAATATCTTCACCAGTTTTAATATAGCGATGAGCTTCTTCAACAAAAATATTAAATGGTACACTACCACGTTTAGTTAAACGCTTTGCATATTCAAAAAACATTCGACAAAATATCTTAACCAATACTTTAGCGATACTATCATCAATATCTTCTAAATTAATATTTAATATTTGATTCTTACCACCATTTTCCATTAAGATGCTAACTAAATAGTCATCTAATGAAATATTACCTGGTAAATTAAAGAATCTTGCATTCTCACTAATAGTTAAAGTATGTAATTTAACTTTTAAAGTTATTGAATCACTATATGTAAGTGGATTATTTAACCAATCCTCTGATACAAGTGCAAAGGCTAATGCTTTTTCTAAATCAGAAAGTGAATAACTATTATATTCTCTAGGTTCATAATCATCAAACTCTTGATGAATAAAACTTGAAATATATTCAGTAACTAATATTCCTTCAGTAAATATGCCATTTGCATCAACATGAAAGCAATCTCTAAATTTTCTAGTATATCCCGCCCCTTGAACAACAGCTTCAAGATTAAGTTCATTAGTTTTACATGTGTTAAATAATCCAAAAATATTATTTCTTTTGGTTGCAGGTAAATCATTAGAATATAAAATACTTAACATAGCTTTAGCTAATAAATGATTTTTAAACTTTGTACTAGTTTCATCATTTTGTGAAAATATTCTTGCTAACTTGATCATTCTTTCAATTAGAATCATTTGATTAGATGTTGTTGCCTGTAATAGTAAAGCTATATCATCAACACTTAATAACCAAAGAGGAATAGCTAATTGTTTATAATCATAATTCTTATTTGTAGTAATTACTTTAAAATGATAATTAGGGTTAATTTTATTCATATTCTCAAAAGCACTTATATACTCACCATTATTATCAAAGAATATTAGACTAGCTTTATATGGTAAGAAACCTTCAGTTGAAAAGATACTTTGAATAAGTCTTGCAGTACCATAACTTTTACCACAACCAGAGTTACCTAAAATAGTTAAATGATTACTAAAGATATTATTAATATCGATATAAACTCTTTTATTATCATAAAATGGACTAATTCCAATAGAAAAAGTTGTAGGTGATTTAACTCCAATAATCATCTCATTTTCTTCATCCTTCATTAATCTAATAGCTGAATTAGTATCTGGTTTATGAATTACTCCATTATAAAACTTTCCATCTATTATTTCACCAATAAAATGGGATGTAACAATATCTTCATCAATTAAATCTACTTCACTAACAACTTTCTTATCTTCTTTTTCAAATACTAAATGTAGACCTAATAAGTTCATATCTACATCTTTACTGGTTAATTTTAACTCTGCCCCTTTATCATTTATTTTGATTATATGATCAAACATAACTCCTCCTAAAATAAATTTTCAATTATTCTTTTTGTCTTCTTATCATCTATCGTATTAATTATATCATTAATCATTTGTTTTTTTCTATATAAATTAAGTTTTTCTTCAAAAAAATTTAATTTTTTTTCAATTAATTGCAACTGATGATATATTGCATTACGACTAACCTTATATGAAGATGCTATTTCACCATACGATAAATTATTAAAATAATAATCTTCAAAATATTTTTGTTGCTTATCTGTTAAAAGTTTTCCATATAAATCATATAATTCATTTAAATATACATACTTTTCCATTACATCATATCCTTAAATAATCCATAAATATATTTTTCTATATCAAATGGTCTTAAATCATCCATTCCCTCACCTAAGCCCATAAACTTAACCGGAATATCAACCTCTTCTTTTATAGCTAGTACAATACCACCTTTAGCTGTACCATCCATCTTACTTAATACAATACCTGTAATATTAGTTATTTCTTTAAAACTTTTAGCTTGACTAATACCATTTTGTCCAGTAGTTGCATCAATTACTAAGAATGTTTCATGTGGTGCTCCTGGAACCAAACGTCCAATAACATTATTTATTTTTTCAAGTTCATGCATTAAATTAACTTTATTTTGAAGACGACCAGCTGTATCTATTAAAACAATATCACTTTGAAGTTCTTTAGCTTTTTCTATTCCTTCATAAATAACGGCTGCGGGATCAGATCCTTCCGCTTTTGAATAAAAGTCAGAGCCTACTTTTTCACTCCATTTTTCAAGTTGTTCAATTGCTCCTGCTCTAAAAGTATCAGCCGCAATCATCATTACTTTTTTATTATCTTTTATTAGTTGATGCGCAAGTTTACCAATAGTTGTAGTCTTACCTGTTCCATTAACACCAACAAATAAAATAACTGTCATCCCATCATCGACATAATTAACTTTGCTAGAAATAATACTATCATTAACATAAATAATAAATAATTCATCAACAATAACTTCTTTTAAATATTCTGGATCAGTAATATCTTCATGCTTCACTCTTTTTTTAAGTCGATCAATAAAGCTTAATACAGTATTAACACCAATATCAGCCATAATTAAGATATCTTCCAATTCTTCAAAATATTCTTCATCTATCTTACTATGATGTAAAGTTAAATTAGCAAGTCTTGATACAAATGATTCTCTTGTTTTACTTAGACCTTCTTCATATTTTTTTATTTCTTCTTTTTCTTCTTTTGTTTCTTCTTTCTTAAAAATGTTTTTTATACTACTAAATAATCCCATAATCTCTCCTTTAACTTCCTAATTAATTATAACAAAAAAAATAATAAATTACTAATATTATACTATTATTTACCATCTAAATAAAAAAAGTTTATTAGTATAAGTGATTACTAATAATATATTTTAATACATCACCATCTAACAAACCATTAACATTTTTATTATTTTTTAATTTTTCTCTTACTAAAGTTGATGAAACATTACTATGATAATTTATTATTTTAAACTTATCTTGATATTTTAAATATTTTTCTTTAATTAATTTTTCAAGTTCATTATCCCTAGGTATTATTGTAAAATAATAGTTTTCTAATAAATATTCATAGTTATCAAATGAATCTAATTTATCTAATAAATCACTACCCATGATAATATTAATATCACCATATTCTTTTTTAAACAAATCAATTATTCGATAATTAACAAACGCATATTTTTTCATTATCTTTGATACTTCTAAAAAATGATACTTTCTTTTGATAATATTTAACATATTAATTCGATGATTGATGTTAATTAATGATTTATCATTACTATTAACTGGAAGTAAAATTATCTTAGTAAAACTATTTTTTAATTTATTACATATATTAATATGCGCTTTTGTTGGAGGATTAAAACTTCCAATAAATAAACCAACCATTATATCACTATCCCTATCATATCAATCAAGTAACCAAATACTACACCAATTACATATAAAAGAACTACAACTAAAATATTTTCTTTTAAGTTCTTATTTGTCTTAAATAAAAGAAGTAATCCAACCCCAGCTCCAGTTAATAAGCCAGACATAAGTGAACCAAAACTAATCATATCGGTTAAATATATTTCCGTCATAATTACACTACTTGCACAGTTTGGAATTAAACCAATTAAACTACTGATATAATATGCGCGATTATTTAACATAAATTCTTTTATATTATCTTCACCAATGAAATAAACAATATAATTAAGTATTAAAACAGTAATTAATAAATAAATAGTAATGCTAATTGTATGATGAAGACTTGAATGAAGTATTCCTTTTTCACAGTGACAATTATCTTCTTCACATTCTTCATGAATAAGATCTTTATGTAAATTTTTCTTTTTATAAATAAGATCAATTATTATACCAACAATAATACCAATAACTACTTTTATCCCAATTATTTTTAAAATAGTTACAATACTAGTACCATTAGTAATTAATATTGGTAACATCTCATCACTAGTTGAAAGATATACGGCAATTAAAGTACCTAGTGTAACTACTCTTGATGAAAATAATTTAGTAACCATTGCACTAAATCCACATTGTGGAAATGAACCTAATATTCCCCCAATTATTGGACCATACTTCTGATTTTTAATTAATAGTTTTTCATTCTTTTTACTTATCTTATGTTCAATATACTCAAGTATCAAAAATGCAATAAATAAAAATGGAATTATCTTAAGTACATCAAGTAAAGAATCCGTTAGTACATCTAACATAACATCACCCCAAATATCAACAATAATATTATCACAAAACACTTATATAAACAAGAAAAAAAGCTATCTTTCACGATAACTTTTTATAAATCTTTTAAAAGTTCCAGTAATTACTTTATCATCAAGATAATCTTCTACTACTTCGTTAAGTGGAAGATAGTTTACTGTACAAATAAAGTTTTTATAGTTTTTCCATTCTTCTTCAAAATTATTTCTTAATTTTTCATGAAAACAAATAGCTAAAGATCTGCCAATCGCATACTTTAAATCACGAAATTCGACACAGCTTTGATTCTTTGGTAATGAATCAAACAATTCTTTTTCTTCTGCTTTTTTTCTTTCTAATTCTAAGAATTCTTTTTTATCTTTACAAACTACATCATCATATTTCATCTTCTTATATATATCTTTTTTAATAATAATATAACCACAATCTTTCTCCATATCTTCATTTCTTTTCTCTGGAGAAACATAGCAATCATAATCAAGAGTATAGCCATTTATTTCTTTAATATTTTTATTTTGAAGTAGTTTGCATAATACTTTAGATGAACTAATACTATTTAAATAGTAACTATAGTCTTCCTCTATATATTGAAGACAATATTTAGTTTCATTAACAGTATTTAAATAATCAAGAAATAATTTTTCAAATAAATGTGAAGTAACTTCTACATAAAGTGATAGCATAGAAAATGATTTTTGATTTCTTTGTAAATAAAATTGATATGCATGACCCATTTCATGAACAATAGTTAAATAATAATCAAAATTATATGGTGTATTTCTTACAATAATATTTGGATTATCTATTGGAAATGTATCATGCGCAAAACCTGTAAAATTACAAGGAGTAAAACCAGCAAAAGTATTACCACTATCAGTCATTTTTACATAAAGATCATGTACATCTTCACCAAGACACAAGAAAAAATCATCTATTAATTGGAGCATTTTTTCATGACCTACTTTTTTAACTTGATTTTCTAAATGACTTTTATATCCTTCTTCTTTAAAAGCATTAATAATTTTAGAAAACTTCCGATATAAAGGTAGTGCATTTTTTTCAAGTGCTTCACAATCTTTTCTAGTATCAGCATATACTAATTTATAATATCTTCTTAGAAACTCTTCATCAATCAAAACATCGCCAAATCTATCTTGATATTCTTCAGGAGTAGCTATTTCAGTACCATCAAAAAGAATTTCTTGATAATATTCCAGTAATGAAAAATAAGCTTGTACCAAAACCATTTTTTCTTTTGTATTTGGTTTTTTCATAATATAACTAGCAGTTTTTCTTAATAAGCCTCTTTTTTCATCAAATAGCTTTACTAGGCTTAAATCTAAATCAGTTAGTTCACTTTCATCATATACTTCATTATCTTCTTCCATAAACCCTCCGTATAATTTCATTTTAGCAAAAAAAAAGAAGTAGTAAAACCTACTTCACACTTTCTAACACTTTTTTTATATTTTTTTATCTGATCAATGTTTTAGCTATTTTTCTTCTAATATCTACAAAATCATACTCACGTTCTTCAATATCAAGACCATAATTTATTCGATCAATTTTTGGCAAATTATTATTTGATAATAGCTCACCTATTTTATTAACATCAACAATCGAACTATCGTATGATAACTTTCTAATTGGTGATATAATTCCACTATCAGTCTTTTCATAATTTTGTAATAATTTAACTAAATAATTATAATAAAGAACTCTATTTTCTTTATTAGGTAATTTAGTACATTGAATTAATTTATAAGCCATAAAGTAACTACGATTATTGGCATCTATCTCCATTGGAAATAGTTTTTGATGTTCATGATAAAATTCTTTATCTTTACGTAATCTTAAACTTGTTTCATATAAATAATTAAACAACACATCTTTAGAGTTTTCTTCATACTTAGCTCTTTGACTAACATGAATTAAATCATGATAAACAATACATAAATAACAGAAATTTAAAAAATAACTATAATACTTTTTATCTATTTGATATTTAAGCCTTAAGACATTATATAAGTAATGTGCTAATTTATTGATTCTTTCATCATTTAATTCAATTACTTTATCTTTTTCAATATATCGACCTAATCGAGTACTATCGCGATTAAAAAGTACATCAGATAAGTATGGCTCTAATTTATTATCTCTAATATATTGGTATATTATATCAACAATATCTTTTTCTTTTATTTCATATCCATCATCAAATTTATTTAATAGTGTAATCATTTTACCCTCCAAGTCATGTTATTATATAACAAAAAAAGCATAAAGTAAAGACTTTATGTTTTTAATTAATTCTCTAATTTAACACTAACTAGTTTTGATACACCAGATTCTTGCATGGTTATACCATATAATGTTTTTGCATATTCCATAGTTCTCTTCTTGTGAGTAATAAGTAAAAATTGGGTTTTATCTTTATAATTATCTAGGTAATGTCCAAATATATCAACATTATTTTCATCTAGTGCCGCTTCTATTTCATCAAAGATACAAAATGGAACTTTACGAATATTAAGTACTGCAAATAATAAACTAATTGCTGTTAATGTTTTTTCACCACCAGAAAGTAAATTAATTGTTTTTAAACTCTTTCCAGGAGGGGAAGCAATTACATCAATTCCTGTAGTTAATAAATCTTCTGGATTAGTTAGTTTAAGTGTGGCATCTCCACCTTTAAATAACATTTGGAAGACTTTCTTAAATTCATCTTTTAATAACTTAAATGTCTTATCAAAGTCTTCTTTCATTACTTCATCCATTTCATCAATAATGGAATATAAAGTCTCTTTGGCATGAAGTAAATCATCTCTTTGACTAGTTAAGAAAGTATATCTTTCATTAACTTCTTTAAATTCATCAATAGCCATAATATTAACCATACCAATACTTTTTAATTTGCTCTTATATTTATTAACTAATCCTCTTGCTTCATCAATTGGCATATCTAAACTATATTCTTCACGAGCTTTTTCATAAGTTATTTCATAATCATTACTTAATATTTCTAGATTATTATCTAATTTTGCATCCATTCTACTTTCTGCAATTTCGATATCTTTTAATTCTTTTTCTTTATTACGTAAATCATTATTATGAACTCTTAAATCACCTTCTAAGTTAAGAATTTCACCTTTAAGTTTCTCATGTTCTTTATGCTTATTATTGATTTCTTTTACTAATAATTCACGTTCTTCTTTGGCTTTATAATATGCACTAGTAATTTTTTCTTCTTCTTTAACTAGTTTATCACTACCCAAGTCACCTAAATTATCTAATTCAAGTTTAACTTTATCAAGTTCTTGTTTTGCTACTTCTAATTTGCTTTCTAAAGTAGCTTTAATCTCGGAAAACCTTGTATAATCACTTCTAGTATTGTATACATCTTCTTCAATAGCAATAATATTATTATTAGAATTATTAATGTTTCTAGTTAACTCTTCACATACTGTTTGTAAGCTATTATTTTGAACAATTAAATCCGCTAATTCATTCTTTAATGATATTGGACTTACACTTGGATTAATACTACCACCAGTAATACTACCACCAACATGTATAACTTCACCATCAATAGTAACTATCTTATAGCGATTATTAATTAACTTGCTAATTTTATTACCTACATCAATATCACGAGCTAAGATAATATTTCCAAGTTGATTTAAGACAATATTACGATATTTTTCATCATATTTAACAAAGTCTGATAATATTCCAATATAACCAGATTCATTTTCAATAGTATCAATCGTATCATAATCTATTCCTTTTGGCTTAATAACATTAAGTGGAAAAAATGTTGCACGCCCTAGCTTATTATTTTTTAAATATTCAATGCATTCTTTAGCTGTTTCTTGATTATCAACAATAATAAAGTTTTTACTAGCTCCAATTATTACTTCAAGAGCTTTATTATACATTGCATCAGTACTTAAAATATTACCAAAAGCATCAAAGACACCAGTTAATCTTGGATTATTAAGAATCTTTTTAACATTAGAATTAACTAACATATTATTTTCTAAATTATCTTTTATTATATTAATTCGATTAGTATTTTCTAAATATTCTTTATTCTTAATATTATACTCTTTATTTAAATTATCTTTCTTAATCTTGGCATCTGAAAGTGCATTTAGAAGAGTTTCCATATTTTTCTTTGTTGTTTCAATATTCTTTGACATATCACTAATATCTTTATTAAGTAATTTAATGTCATTATTTAGACTTAATTCATTATTTTTTAACAATGTAATATTCTCGTGAACTTGAAGATCTTTTGCATCATATTTACTACGTTCATGAACAATATTCTTTTTACTATTTAACTCTTCTTCTTCTCTTGTTTTAATAATTAATTCATTATTTAAATCAGTAATTGTTTTTTCAAATTCTAGACTCTTTACTTTTAATTCTTCTAGTTTATTATTACTAATTAAAGTATTTATACTAACTATTTCATTATTAAGTTTCTCTATTTTCTTTTTATTATCTTGATAAACATTATTAATATCCGTTATTTCTTCAACTAACAAACTAACTTCAATATCTTTTAATTTATCTTTAACTTCTAAGTATTCTTGGGCTTTCTTACTTTGTTCACGTAGTGGTTCTACTCGAAGTTCCAATTCTCCGATAATATCATTAACACGAGAAATATTATTAATTGTTTTATCAAGTTTTCTTAAAGCTTCTTCACGTCTTGTTTTATATTTTAAAATACCAGCTGCTTCCTCAACAACAAATCTTCTTTCAACTGGGCTACTTGATAATATTCTACTAATCTCACCTTGCGAAATAATATTAAATGAACTTTTACTTACCCCCGTATCAAGAAATAATTCTGTTATATCTTTTAAACGACATTTTTCACCATTTAAGAAATATTCACTTTCACCAGTTCGATATGCACGTCTTTTAATTGATACAGTATTATATGGCATATTTAAATAATTATCACTGTTGTCAAAAGTTAACATAACTGATGCCACATTAAGAGGTTTTCTCGATTTACTACCAGAAAATATTACATCAGACATATTTCCATCACCACGAAGTGATTTAACTGATTGTTCACCTAATACCCAACGAACTGCATCAACGATATTACTTTTACCAGATCCATTAGGTCCTACTACACATGTAATATTATTATCTAAATTAATATTTATTTTATCAGCAAATGATTTAAATCCTGATATTTCTATTTCCTTTAAATACATAATCTACCTTCTATTCCTATATAATCATATAAAATTTAAGGGTTTTAGTCAAGAATAAGAATAAAAAAGCACTATTAAATAGTGCCTATTTTTTTTTATAATTCTTTAATATTTTAGGAAAATCTGTTTTCTCTTCTTTTCCAAAATAAGCTTCTGTTAAATTACTTACATCATCTTGATAAATACTTGGATCTTTTTTAATTCCAAGCAATGCATAAATAACATTATCTGGAAATTGATCATAACAAACAGTACATAAGTTTTGTAATAATGATATCTTACCAACTCTTATATGTTTTTGTAACATATAAATTGCATCGATAGCCTTACCATCAAAAACACGCATATAATCAGCTATCTCGATTAATTTTTCATAGTAACTATCATTTTTTATTTGAATAGCTTTATGATTATAAGCTACTATTTCTTTATCTACTAGTGTTATATTGGCATACGTTATTCTATTGTGTTCTTTTACGCGTGATAAATCTCTACCAATTAGTGACTTTATTTGATTTTTATATATTCCCAAATCATCTTTTTCTCCAGAAGATATCGTATGAGTGTAAAAACACGGATCTACTTGATCCCATATATTAACAATTACTTCTTCCATATTTGCACCAACTACTTGTGAATAAAAAAACTTACCCTTGTTAAATAAATCTAAATTTATTTCTTCATTATCTTTAGTTTTACATTTTAAACTTACACCAACATCTGTAAGAAGTCCAAGTTCATCACTAACTGCACAACTTAAAAGATAATTACCAGTTATTTTATCACCATCATTATTTAAAGAAAAATTAATGTCATTTTGCCAACAACCACCACTAACTTTAGGTAACTTATAACTTGCATTTAATTTTATACTACCATCATTAACAACTATATGAGCAACATTACCTCGAAAATATAATTCACCAACATTATTTCCATCTTTATTAATTATTTTTGGTCTTAAATAAAAAGTTAAATATTTAATACTTTCATCTAGGACATATCCAAATGTATTTAAAAATATTTTAGCTGCTATAGTATTTTGTTTTGCACTTAGTTCTGTCATAAACCCTCCTAAATGCTTTTTATTATATATTACTAGATAATAAAAAACAAGTTGTTTACAAAAAAATGAGCTATACGCTCATTAAATCTTTTTCTTTAAGTTCAAGTTCTTCTTCTGCTTTTTTATTGTATTTATCAACTATTTTTTGAATTTCATCTTCTAAATGTTTTTCAACATCTTCAGGAAATTCATTTTTCTTAACTAAATCTAGTCCATCACGTCTAGCATTTCTAATTGATACTTTTGCATCTTCCATCATTGCTTTAACTTGTTTAACTAATTCTTTACGTCTTTCTTCTGTTAAATCCGGAATAACTATACGTATGGTTTCACCATCATTATTTGGTGTATAACCTAAATCAGCTTCATAAATACCTTTTTCAATAGCTGATAAACAACTTTTATCAAATGGCTTGATTAATAATTGTCTTGCTTCTGGAACAGTAATATTAGCAAGTTGTCTTAAAGGAGTTGGTGCTCCATAATACATAACCATTACTTTATCTAGACTACTAGGGTTTGCCCTACCAGTTCTTACTGTTTTAAATCTTTCAGCTAAATTTAATACTGCATTTTCACAACCAGTTTCTACTTCTAATAATATTTCATCTTCCATAAAATCACCTTCATCTATATTTTATTAGAAAACCTTTAAATAATCAAGTAATTTTTATATTATTCTGGACTTACAATTCCTTTATAATCAACATTGGTATCAATAATTGCTCCAGCTGCTCTTGCAACATCAAATGATACATTACTTCCATTATTATAAACTGTATTTACTAAACCAAAATCATTACCAACACCTAAATATAAACGCATACTATCAAAGTTTTGCATTCTAAAGTGTTGACCAGTTCTCGTATTAATAAATTTAGTACCAGAGAAATACATACTTTGTTGTGGTGTAGAACTTTTCATTATAATAAATTCTCCACCATCTGCATACAAATTACTATTAACAATATATAATTCTTCCCCATTATAAGAAGGACCATCGCCCATATAATAAGCTGCCTGAACCTCTTCAATATTGTATGTTGCACCATCAACTTCTATCGTATTAACCTTACCATTTGGTCTTAATCTTCCTTCAGCTGGATAATTGATTCCACCGATATTCGCATTTTCAATATAAGCTACCCCGCTAGCTCCATGAGCAAAATAGAATCCACCATGATCAGTACTTTCAAATGTACCACCATAAACATATGTTTTAGATCCACTATATGTTGTAACTGCTGCATTAGTTCCAAAAACATAACCAGAGTTAAATATTAATGTTCCTCTATTAATTATTCCAACTGAATCATTGAAATATGCGCCATTATTACCAATATAACAACCTGGACTATCAGAGAAAATCTTCGTATTGGTAGCTTTTAAAGTTGCATTCGAATAGATATCTGCTAAATATTTATTTTGATTATAGAATTTTGAATCATTTAATTCGGTAGTAGAATTTGTAACAACACGTACTGTACCATTTGCTTCAACATTAGAAGTGGTAAGTTTTCCTCCTCTAGCTGATACAAATACTCCTAGATCGACATTACTATTTTTCATTATGATATTAGATGATGTATCCGCTTGAATACCGGTAGTATAATCTACATCACCAAGTGTTGCTAACAAAGAATGTGTTTCAATATTATTTATAACTAAATCTGCATTCTCGGTATAGAAATAGAAATTATGTCCATTACCATTAGCTCTTGAATTTATTACTCCATTACTAATTGTTGAATTTGCATAAACTTCAAATCCAATAGCTCGTCTTTCTGTAGCTATATCATTAACCGAATATCCATACAAATTAATATTTACTGGTTCATTTATTTCAAAATATGTACTAGCATCTATATCATCATATAATACTAAATTAGTACTATTATCATCACTATCAATATATATTCCTGCTTTAGCTAGACTTCTTGTTGTATTAGATGCATATGTTCCACTATTAATAGCAGTTATGGCATCATCAAATGAACTATAATAATAAACATCTTCGGTATCACCTTTAACTGTTATTTTAACTGATGCAAATAATTCTTCGTATTCATCTGTTGTATAATTAGCTTCAAGATCAGTATCACTAATTAGAATATCATCAGAAATCCACATTCTTAATTGATATGTTCTAGTAACTGATGCACTTGAACTTGTTCCAGCATCTATTCGATCCTTTACTAAAATAGTATTATTGATAGTATCAAAATTCTCATTATAAACAATATATCTTTCTTCATTATTAGGTAGTATTTCGATTAAATCGAAACGTAAAAATTGATCAGCTATTCTCGTTCTATCAACTACTTCATCACCATGATTTAACATTAATTTATAATAAATATCTTTTTCTGAATCATTATAACCAGTTACTTGAATTGTAACAGAGTTATCATTTCTTTCTCTTGCTACTTCTTTCTTTTCCGGAAACTCATCAATTAAATTGATTGCCGTTCCTTGAGTATGATTCATATAAATATTACCAACAATTAATGTGCTAGTTGCACCTGTTCTTGTATAATTAAAAAATGCATAACTTGATCCAACAAGTACACTAATTATCCCTATAAATAATATATAAATAGCTATTTTCTTATACTTTTTCATGCTATCACCATTTTAATAATACTATAGATAATAAAAAAACGCAATTAATTTGCGTTTATATCATATTTTTTCTCGTAAATACTAAGACATCTTTATTAATATAAATATTAATTTTACATCCCGCTACTATCTTAATAAATCCAAGACCGCGAATAACTACATCACTATAATATTCAACATCCAAACTACGTAGTGATAAATTCTTTAAGTTATTTGATTTAAATCGACATCTTCTTATCTTTATTTCATTTGGAATATAGAAAGTTAAACTATTACGATCACCTTCAACATAATCAATTCGCATCAAATCTCCTATTAATAGTGATTCATTTTTAGATAATTGATATGTTTTAGGTTTAATCTCTTTTTTGGAATTTAGTTTCTTATAAAGTTTACTATCAACAAAGTTAATAATATTATCTTTATCTATAATCCCTGGAGTATCTACCAAAGTCAAACTATCATTAATAGGAATTATTATCTTATCTAAAGTAGTTGATGGAAGTGGTGCAATAGTTAGCTTAGTATCACCATCACCATAATTTTTAATAAACTTATTTATTAAACTACTTTTACCGGCATTAGTATAACCAATTACATAAACATTATTACTTTTCTTTAATCTTTCTATTTTTCGTAATAATAAGTCCATGTTAGTGTTTTTTTCGCTACTTACAATTACAATATCGTCATATCCCAAATGAAGGTTATTTAAGTATTCTATAATCTTTTCTTCTTTTACTGATAATGGTATTAAATCTCTTTTATTTAAAACTAAGATACAATCATTAGATACCATTTCTCTTATATCTTGTAAATTATTTGGTAAATTTAATATATCAACTACATATAATACTAAATCATTAGTTTTATTAATTCCATCAATAATACTTTGATAATCTACTTGTGAGCTGGATACACTTTCATATTCCCCATAATTCTTAAGACGAAAGCAACGCATACACATATCATTTTCAAGACTAGTAGTAAACCCTAATCCTAAAATGTTATCATCTTGCATTAAGACTCCACATCCACTACAATATTTCTTCATAGTATTCCCCTCTTTTTACTTTTATTATTTTCATTATTCTTTTTTCTAAAAAACGATTAATATATGTTATTTTTAAATCTTTTTCCCCTAATGGATCAACCAATATTGTTAACATATTAAGTCTATTACCCATAAAAACATCAGTTACTATTTGATCTCCAATAATGGCTACTGCATCCATTTTAACATCATGTTTTTTTAGCAATAATTTCTTAAGTTTTTTTGTAGGTTTAACCACACTATAGAAGCCATGAACACCTAAATAATTACCAATTTTTCTTACTCTTTGTTTTTGATTATTACTAGCGATAAATATTTTAAAATCATTACTTAGTTTTTTAAATAATTTAACTACCTTATCACTAGGTAATTCTTCATCATAAGTAATAATCGTATTATCTGAATCAAAAATTAATACTTTAATATTTTTCTTTTTTAATAAATCATAATTAATATCAAAGATACTTTTATAATACATTTTAGGTTTAAACTTGCTCATAACTCACCTATTATAATTGTATCACAAATTAATTAATTATCAATTACTAAATAAATTATAGTTGACAATAAAACAGTCACATATTATAATAACTACCCGTAGGGGGGAATATGAAACCGGAATTATTTAGAGAAACTTGCAAAATTATTTATAATGAACATAGTTTACTACATTCAACAGGTGAAAAATTTAATGCCATAGAGCATCTTAATAATCTAATCAATGAATTTGATAAAATAATTGCTACGAATGGTATTATTGAAAGTGATGTCTATAATGAAATAGTTCTATTTACGAGAGTTTACGATAAAGTTTGTGATATTCAAAAATGGATGATAGAATGTCGTGATTTAAAAATTAAAACAAACACCGACCTTAATCGCTTTCCAGCTAAAACAGCAAGAATACATGATGCATTGGAAATAGTTCAAGCTTATGAAAATCGCATTCAAAGAACATTACAAGAATTGGCTGTAATAATTTGCAATTCATATATATTTCAAGATGTATACACAAAATAAACTACTATAAAATAGTAGTTTTTTTATTTTTCTTTTAAATAGTTATATAAATTAACTGCAACATCATGTGGTAATACTTTTTCTAAATCATATATACTTGCTTCTTTAATCTTTTTAAGTGATGAAAACTCTTTAAGTAACGCTTTCCTTCGTTCTTCACCAACACCTGGTACCATTTCTAAGACACTTGCTAGCATACCTTTATTTTTTATAGTACGATGATAGGTAATAGCAAATCGATGTACTTCTTCTTGAATATTAGCTAGATATAAGAATAGATTACTATGGGAATCTATTTTTATTTCATTTAAATCTTTATCAATAATCATATTGGTTTTGTGATGTGAATCTTTCTTTAGTCCAATAACGTTAATTGGTAAATTAAGGTCATTAATAATATCAACAACTACTCTTACTTGTAATTCTCCACCATCGACCACAATTAAATCTGGTAATTTGGCATTTTCCATCATTAATCGATAATATCTTCGATAAACAACTTCCCTCATTGCACTTAAATCGTCTTTTGTATTAATATCTATTTTATATTTACGATACTCATCTCTTCTAGGAAGAAAATCTTCAAATACAACCATTCCACCAACATAATATGTACCAAATAAATGTGAATTATCAAATGATTCCATTCGACTAACTTTTTGAACCTTTAATAGTTTTTTTAATTCATTAATAGCTTCTAATCTTTTTTCTTCATTTTGATTTAATTCATTTTCTTTTTCTTCTAAATATATTTTGGCATTAGAGTAAGCTAAGTCAAGAAGTTTTTTAATATCACCCTTCTCTCTTGTTTCAACTTTAGTATTTAAATAGCTACTTAATAATTCTTGATCAATTATATTTGGAACAAATATTTGTTTTGGTAAGATATTCTTATCATAAAACTTAATAATATATTCAAGAAAAGCATCCTTTTCATCTTGTAAAGTATTAATTATTTTCTTTTCTCTTCCAAATAATACGCCACCTCTAATAAAGAATACTGCAATAGATAAATAATTATTACTCTGATAACAGTTAAATAAATCAAAATTATAATCTTTATTTAAAGAAATAATTTGATTTTTTAAAGTAATATTAATATCATCAATCATTCTTTTATATTCAATTGCTTTTTCATAATTAAGTGACTTACTAGCTTCATTCATTTTTTCATTTAATCTTTTTATAATAAATGTACTATCACCATTTAAGAAAGCTTTTATTTCATGAATCATTATATTTAATTTTTCAGGATCAACAACATTCTTACAATAACCAAGACATTCTCCTAAATGATAATAAAGGCAAACATCTTTTTTTAGTTTTTCACACTTACGAAGTGGATAAATTCTATTTAACATGTTAACTGTTCTTTTTGCACTTCCAACATTTGGGAATGGACCATATAAATCATTTTTATTTTTCTTAAGTTTTGGATTTCTTACTATTTTAAGAAGTGGATATTTATCATTAGTAAATTCAATATATGGATAGCTTTTATCATCTTTTAATAAAACATTATACTTGGGATTATATTTTTTTATTAAGGTTATTTCAAGAATTAGACTCTCAAGTTCTGAAGATGTAACAATATATTCAAAATCATGGATATTTTCTACTAAAACTCTGGTTTTACCAGTTACTGTTCCACGAAAATAACTACTTAATCTTTTTTTTAGATTTTTCGCTTTTCCAACATATATAATAACACCATCTTTGTCTTTCATTTGATAACTTCCAGGAAGTTCTGGTGTATTAGCTAATTTTTCCTTAAACATAAAAATCACCTAGAGTTATTTTATCATAAAAAAACACATTCTACGAATGTATTTTATTCTTTTTTTCCCAAATTACTAATAATATATTAGAAATAAAGGTTAAATATAACATAATTTGTATTTTAAGAGTTGATAAATCAAAATATTGAAAATTAAATTTTGTTTTTGAAATAATATTACTATCAAATATCGTACGATAATCAATTATAATTACGGATAATAATACTAATACACAAGCGGTATTAAAAAATATATTATCATTTCCAACATTAAGAAAGAAACTAAATACAAAAGCAATTAAAACTAAAAATAATGGGATAAACATTGGAAAAATAGATAGAAAACTTAAATTAAATGAATCCATTTTCATAAACAATATGTATAAAGTAATAGTAAACGTAATTAAAAGAAAAACCATCTTAGTATAAAAAAGAATTTTATTAATTATCTTATCCATTATTGCCTCCAATGTCATCTGTAATACTTAATATGATATTAGAATACATTACATAGTTTTTTAAAATAAAATGATAATTATCTTCTTCTTTACTATTTGTTTTATCATCAGATAATATCAAACTATTATTAGTTAATATACTATTCATATAATTAGTATTGTTGACTAATAACATAATCACATCTTGATATTTTTCTCCCAAACCCATTATTTGAATATTGCTTACCCAACAATTATTTATCAATTCTTCCATAAAATAATCATTTAATTCATATAAATCAATTGATTTTATTTTTTCTTTTGGAATTAATCGATAAACTCCATTTCTTTTCATACCATCTAAAACTTTTACTAATGGTAAATAAGCATCAGTATTTTTATAATCTTGAAGTTTACCCTCAATAGTTTTAACATTTTCTTTATATTTTTGATAATCAATATCTGCTTCACTAACGGTAATACTATCAGTTAAATCACTGACGTGTTTAACATTTAAAATTATAGTATAACTAGAAATAATTAAAAGAATGCTAGATATAATATATATAACTAGCTTAAGATTATTTTTCATTCATGCTCCTTCATGTTAATTACATAATGGAAATGCTTATTCTCATAATCTGTATCATTTTCTTTTAATCTAATTTTTAGTGAATAGTCATTTCTCTCACCTATCTTGATAATACTTTTATCTAAAACATTATTATTTAATGAATCTAGACTTCCGGTTTTAATAACTTCATTATCAAGTGTTAATTCATATTCTAATTCACTTCTTTTTAATCTAGTTGATGGCGTACATCCATCGTTACCATTAGAATCCTCCAATAAAATTACATAATTATAATCTTTATCAGAATGATTTCTCACACTAAAATAATATACTGGAATAACACTATCATCATCATATGACTTTGCATTTATATAATTTATATTTCCAGAGTTAATTAACTCAACACCCTTTATAAATTTCATTGCTGGACTTGCATCAATAAGTGTTCTTTCATATTCATGAAAATATACATACCATAAATATGATGCTATTCCAACAAAGATAAACAAGCAAATAATTGCGATAGTAAGAACATTTTTATTCTTCAAAAGCTATCACCTTCTTTTTATTAATATTTTCTTCTTGTTTGTTTTTAATATTTTTGACTAATTTTACGATATCATATGAAATAATTGCTGCACTTGGTACTAATATAGCAATAATCCAACCATAGTATTCTATTAAAAAGTATTTAATATAACCAATTTTAGGAATTCGCATAACAACTTTACCACGAATTTGATCAAAATAAACTGGAGTACGATCTGTTGTTTCATTATGATCACCCTTGGTTGTATATACTTTCTTGCCATCAACATCAACAATACCAGTAACACGGTGTGTTACTAATACACCATAGAAAGCTGGATCAAGTGAACGATAAGTTACGACATCACCAACTTTAATATTTTCTTCAGTTGATCTTTTAATAATTACTGCATCTTGGACTTTAATTAGTGGCTCCATACTACCTGAAACAATTACATATGCACCATATAATGGTGATTCTAGTTTACTATCTTTAATTTTAAAATCAATAAAATAAACAAGTAAAACGACACCAATTAATAACAAGATAACAATAATTGCATACATGATGGTTGATATCATATAATTTAATAACCATTTAATATCTTTTAAAACACTCGCCATTGTATCACCCATCTATTATTCTGTTGCATAGACATTTATTCTTGCTCTAAACGTCCTTGATTCACTTAAATAATTACTATTTTCTAATATTAAATCTTCACTTACCCACATTCTAAATGTGAAATCTTTATACCCACGTGAAGCTTCGGCACTAGTTATTGTGCCTTGATAAATAATTCTTTCTTGGTTTTTATTTTGATATTTACCATATTCATTAAATGTTTTTATACGATTATTACTACGATAACAATTTCTAACATCGGCTCCATCATTTACTAAAAACATTTTTACCCATTGATCATCTAAAGTACTGCCATCAAGTTTTTCTACTGTAATAGTGTATTTAACTCCTACAGCGTCTTGATTAAATCTTAATTTAAAATCATTAGTTCTTTTATCACCTTGTAAGCTCTTACCTATTTCATCAACGATTGGGAATTGATTAATTAAATAGATATAATTACCATCATCATAATCGTATTCAAAAATAATATCTTTATCAATTTCTTGTCCAGTTGGTGTTGGAGTTACTGTTGGCTTTATTGTTGGTGCAATAGTTGGTGTAACAGTTGGTTTTACTGTTGGTGAAGTCGTTGGTTTTCTTGTTGGAGTAATTGTTGGTTCGACTGTAGGTTCCACCGTTGGCTCAATAGTTGGTTCAATTATTGGACTAACTGTTGGTATTATAGTTGGTTTTGGTTTACCTTTCTTTAAAGCAACAATATTATTAACTGGTTGCTTTTTACGATTATTTTCGTATACAACACCACCACTTGATATATCATTTTTAAGACCTTTACAATATATATGTATAACTGAATAACCTATTACTGTTAATATAATTATCATTAATAGTACTAATCCATTACGAGTATTATCTTTCATATACCCTCCTATTATAAGGATAACACAACCAGAATATTATTTCAATTATTTACAAAAAAAAGAACAAAATAATGTCAATTACTTTGTTCTCTTGATTGCATCCATAAAATTATTTACTTTAAGTGCCCATGCCGATGATTTACCATAATCTTTATACATCTTATAAGGTGCTTGCATTTCTTTTGTATAAAACTCTTTGCTAATATAGTTTACAATATCTGAAATAGAATCTTCTAATTTATCATATTCTTTATATGACCCACCAAAACAACCTGGACTACCTTTCATTCCTGTTGCATTATTACATTCTTTAAATATTACTGAACACTCTATTTTACAATTAGAACTTTCTAGTAATATTCCCGTAATTAAATATGGATTAACTCCCTTATGAATAGATGTTTTAGCAATATATTCACCATATCCTTCAAAAGCCGTTTTACCACAATATTTATCTATTTTCTTACCTATTGTTTCGATACTTTCACCATTAAAATCAGTATCAACTGGAATTTCTTCTTCTTCCTTCGGATCAACTATATCCGTTGGCTCAGGTTTATCTTCAGGGTTTAAATATATCATAAAGTTATTATTAAACATTAAAACATTAGCTTCATTAATACCATATATAAGTAAAAAGTTAAATGCTAGTAATATTAAAAAGATAAACCCTTTGCGCATAATATGCCTCCTTATATTATTCTTCTATTTGTGCTTCAATAATTTCGTGTTTAACGTTTCCCTTCTCCATTTTTCTAAATCTTAATTCAGTAAAGAAATCAAGTATTGCATCAATAACTAAAAATGCACCGATAAAGCGAATTAATAAAAATGAAATCTCTTTAGCTTTAATAATAATTGCAATTGCAAAACCTAGGAAAACTAATCCAACTATAAAGTTTACTATCCAACTTCTATAACCTAGTTTTTTTAGTCTTATACCATTTATAACAAAACGTATTGCATCCATCAGAATTATTACACCTGCACAAAATGGAATAAGTGAACCTAGTGTATCAGGATTAAGAATTAAGAATAATCCAAAACTAATACATATTATACCTGCAAGAAAATCAAATTTTCCATACATTTCTATTTCTCTTTTTTGATATAGTGAAATTGAATAAATAACGCCGTATATAATAACTAGTATACCGATTATATAATTAACAGCATCACTTATAAAACTTGGATTTAATAACATAATTAAACCTGAAATTATGTATACAATAGATACTGCATATGAGCTTGCTTTAAACTTCTTTAATACTTCCATTTATATCACCTAGAGTTATCATACTATATTTTTAACTTTTTGGCTACCTAAAATTTATTTTTTTATTAATTATTTTATTTAATTGTCATTTTTCTAAAAAATTGCTATAATGTTTTAGAAGGAGATGATTATTTTTTGAAAAAATTATTAATTTTATTTGCCACAGTATTCTGTTTTTCATTTAATGTTAAAGCCAATACCATCTATAATATTGATGTAAATACTTACATTGATAAAAATGGTGATGCTGAAATAACTGAAACATGGAATGTAAAAGGAACTGATGGTACTGAATGGTATCACCCATTTAGAGATTTAAAAGATGCCCATCACGAAATAACTGATTATACTGTTTCAATGGATGGTGTTCCATTAACTAGAAAGACTTGGAATATTAATGAATCATTACGTGAAAAAGCTGGTTATTACGGAATAAATTATACTAGTACTGATACTGAATTATGTTTTGGTAAAAGTGATTTTAATGCTCATACATTTGTTTTAAAATATAAAGTTCGTAATTTTATTTTTAATACTAGTGATGCACAAGTAATGTATTGGACTTTCTTTCCAAAGTTTCAGAATGTTGATTTTCAAAAATATACATTAACTATTCGAAGTTATTATGAATTTCCAGAAACACTAGATTTATGGAGTTATGGACACAAATCATATTATTATTCTAAAGATGGTGTTGCAACATACACTAATACTGAGGATTCTGATATGAATGATAGTTATGTTGTTGCTCTTGCAAAATTCCCATTAAACACTTTTGAAACAACTAATACTAATAGAAACTTTGAAACATTTAATGATGTATTAAGTGCGGGTAATGAAGACACATTTGAATATGACTATGAAATTAAAGAAATATCAACATGGGAAAAAATATCAAACTTTATCAAGGGATTGTTAGTATTTATTCCAATGATTATTATTGCAATATTTGGAATAATATTTGCTAATAAAAATGGCTATGGTTATAAAGGTAATAAAACTATTAATAAAAAAGAAGTACCAAACTTTAGAGATATACCTTGTAATAAAAACATTTATTATGCTAATGCCCTACTTTTCTTAAATGGTTTTGAATATAAAGAAACTAATATATTAGGTGCTATTATTCTTAAATGGGTTAAACAAGAAAAAGTCGGTTTTATTAAACAAGATGTTGGATTATTTAAAAAAGAGCAAAGCTGTCTTGATTTAAGACGTAAACCCACATTTGATATTGCTGGTGAACAAAAATTATATGATATTATGTACGAAGCTAGTGGTGATGGAATACTAGAGCCTAAAGAATTTGGAAGATGGGCAAGAATTAACTACAGTAAATTCTTTAATATCTTTAAAGCGTTTAAAGATGATGAGATCATGAGATTACGTACAGAAAACCACATTTATAAACGAGTTAATAAAGAAGAGTGTAAAAAAGGTAATGTCATGGATGATACAATCTATGAAGATAGTACTAGATTATATGGACTTAAAAAGTTCTTACAAGAATTCTCAAGCATTAATACTAAAGAGACTCTTGAAGTTCACATTTGGGATGAATATTTGATGTTTGCTTACCTATTTGGTATTGCTGATAAAGTTGCTAAACAACTTAAAAATCTATATCCTGAGCTTATGGAACAACAACAAAATATGGATTATGCAACAATTATGATGATTAACAATTTCTCATATACAACTGTTAATGCTGCTTCTAATGCTAGAAGTGCTGCTGAAAACTACCATAGTGGTGGTGGCGGATTCGGTGTCGGCGGCGGTGGATTTGGCGCTGGCGGCGGTGGTGGATTCTCTGGCGGAGGTTCACGATAAAAAAATAAACATCTAGAAATAGATGTTTTTTTTGTAAAGAAAAAAGACTATTTCTAGTCTTTTAGAATTTAACTTGTGGATTTGCTTTTTCTTGTTCTGTTGCTTCAAAGAATGGTTCAGGTTTGAAACCAAACATTCCACCAACAATGTTACTTGGGAATACTTCAAGTTTATTTTTATACTTTAAAACTGCATCATTATAAAATTGTCTTGCATAAGAAATTTTATCTTCAGTTTCTTTTAAGTTGTTTTGTAAATCCATAAAGTTTGCATTTGCTTTTAAATCTGGATAACTTTCAGCTAAAGCGAATAATCTTGATAATGCTCCAGTAAGTTCTCCATTAGCTTTCATTTCTTCTTCAGCACCTTTAGCATTAACTGCTTTATTACGAGCATTAATTACTGCTTCTAGTGTTTCGCTTTCATGTTTTGCATAACCTTTAACAGTTTCAACTAAGTTAGGTATTAAATCAGCACGACGTTTTAATAATACGTCAATTTGTGACCATTGATCTTTTACCATGTTACGAAGTTTTACTAAACCATTATAAGTTGCTACAAAATATAGAACTAATAAAACAACTACTCCAATAATAATCCCTATTACCATATTCTTTCCTCCTTAAGATTAATTATAGCATTAATTAAACAATGTGTCTATTATTTTTAAAAATGACTTGAATTATTTTTAAAAATAATGTATAATTTACATTGTTACGTCCTGGTAGCTCAGCTGGATAGAGCAACGCCCTTCTAAGGCGTCGGTCAAGCGTTCGAATCGCTTCCGGGACACCATATTTGAAAGAAACTAGCTTCGGCTAGTTTTTTTGTAAAATAATATTTTTTTACTAGATATTTTATTTATTTTAATATATAATAATCCAAGTGTGAGGGTTTTATGTTTAAAATTAACGATATATCAGGAGAAGAAATAATAGAAGCAATACTTGCTTGTCAAGAAAATGAAGATCCAATTGTAAGAGTAATAGATACAAAAGGATTATTTATTGAGCCACTTCCAAAAAGAATACCTCTCGACAAAGAAACAGAATGGATGGAATCAGGAAGAAAAAGTCCAACTGCATGGCGTTTAGATGTCGATGACGAATTTAGCTTCGTATACAAAAAGACTAAAAAATAAGAACGAAAGTTCTTTTTTATTTAATTAGTTATCTATGATAAAAAGTGATATAATTATTTTGGGTGATGAATGTGGAAGAAAAAATTAATGGTGTACTTGATAAACTAAGACCATTTTTAATTAATGATGGCGGTAATATTGAATTTGTTAAATATGAAGATGGAATTTGTTATATAAGTTTCATGGGAGCTTGTCGTGATTGTGTATTAAATAGTGTTACTTTAAATGATGGAATTAAAGAAGCTCTAATAAATGAAATACCAGAGATTATAGATGTAAAACTAGTTTAATTTACATCTTTTTCTTTTCTTTTTAATATGATAAACTAATAATGGTGATAAAATGGAAATACTAAAAAAAATAAAGATTAAAGATTGGCTAATTTTCTTAAGTATATTATTTGTATTTTTATACTTTGATTATTTAATCATTGCAGCCTATTATACTTTTAAAGGTGATCTTAATAATTTAACTCAATTAGATAAGATAATTATTTTATTTTCTAAATATATACTATTAATAATTATATTTTTAATTAAAGACTTTAAATATCTAAAAGAAAAATGGCTTGATTTTATTAAAAACTTCAAAAAATATTTTACAATTAGTTTTAAAAACTGGTTTATGGGTTTTATCATTATGATAATTTCTAATATTATTATTTCGCATTTTATTCAAAATATTGGAGAAAATGAAGCTACCGTGCAAGAATTAATAACTAAATTACCAGTTATTGCATTTATGTTAACAACTGTTTTTGCGCCAATTGTTGAAGAAATGGTTTTTCGTAAATATTTAAAAGATTGCGTTGATCATAAAGTTTTATATATGATATTAAGTGGATTAATATTTGGCTTTATTCATACTTCAATATCTTCTAATATCTTAGAATTATTATTAATAATTCCATATGGTGCACTTGGTTTTATGTTTGCTAAAACAATCAATGAAACAGATAATATTTATACAACTATCATGATGCATATGTTTCATAATGGTGTGTTAACACTATTGGCAATATGGGGGTAAATATGACAAGTCGTGAAGAAAAGAATAAAAAATATGTTGATGAAATAAATAAAGAAAAAGCATTTAAGATAACTAAAATAATATTAAAGATCTTATTTATCATTATTTTATTATTAGGAATACTCTATTTCTATGCAAGATATTATGAACCTAATAGACTTGAAACACATGAGTATTTAATAAAAGATACGCATATTCCTGATGAGTTTAATGGCATTAAAGTACTACACTTTACTGATATTTTATATGGCAGTATTAACAAAAGTAAACTCCAAAAAATTGGTGAAGAAATAAAGCTAATAAATCCCGATATTGTCTTTTTTACGGGAAATATTATTAGTAAAGATTACTCCATAAATGAAGATGAAATAAAAATGCTATCAAATTTCTTTAGTGGTATTCCATATACTATTGGTAAATATGCAATAATGGGAGATGTTGATAATCAAAATTATCGACTTATTATGGAAAACACTAATTTCATTATTTTAGATAATGAATTAATATCTATTTATAATGGAATAAATAAAATTAACTTAATTGGTATTAATTATAATCAAGATAAAGAAATAAAGAATAATAGTGAAGATTATACGATTACTATAATAAATAATTATGATGATTATAGTAAGTATCAATTATCTTCTGATTTAATATTAGCTGGTCATAATTTAGGTGGTGAAATAAGATTATTTAATATTCCATTATTAGGCTCTTCTAAGTATTTAAATAACTATTACCAAGAAGGTAATAGCCAAATATATATATCTAATGGACTTGGTTTAATTCACAATTTAAGATTTATGAATAAACCAAGTATGAATGTTTATCGATTATATAATAAATAAAAACATAGTTAGATAACTATGTTTTTTTCTATTGGTGCTTGTCAAGGGACTCGAACCCTTACATCTTTTGGATATACGATTTTGAGTCGTACGCGTCTACCAATTCCGCCACACAAGCAACTGAAGATAATTTTATCATATAATAGCAAATAATTCAACAACTAATCATATAATTTAAAATCTTCAAGAAGTAATGCCATATCAAGAATATTTTTTAAAGATATAAAAAATTTATATAAATAATCTCTTGATATTTTTTTATTTATATTTATTTTCTGATTAAATATTTTTTCAATTTGTAAACCATCAATAAAGATACCTACTCTACCATCTGACTTAAAAACAAAATATTTCTTATTTGAAATAAGTTTATCTATTTTATTTATTTTTTCCATTAATGTTATTGATAAAATATAACGAGATTTTATTTCATCCAAAGAAAACACACTATATCTTTCACTAAAATTAAGATTTTCTAATTCTATCTTATGACCATTATAATATATATAGTGATAAATATTCTTGCGAATAAACATATCTTTAATATTATTAGGTATCATGTAAATAAACTCATTATTTTCACGATTTATTGTTGTTTCATAATAGAGTCCCTTAAATATATCAATATACTCATTATAGTGATAATTTATTGTATACTTAGTATTAGTAGATGATAAATAATATGAATCGGTTTTAATTCTTTCTACAGTATCATATAAAGTCACATCACTCATTACTATTTTTTTATTCTCATATTGAATAGTTTGAAAATAATTACCAGAGTATTTTAAATAATTTGTATTAAACAAATTCATCTTATTAAAGTCATCAACAGACATTTGAACATTAGCATTAAAATCATAATTATCATGAGTAAAAAATGATAAGAGTGCATCATATATTAAGTTATTAACTATATAACTACTATCTTTTTTTGTTTTTCTTAAATTTTTAATATCTAACAAAAGTAATAAAACCGTCATTATAATTAATAAGATAATGATTGAATATTTATAATATTTTTCAATTGAAGTACCAAAAAACAAAACTATGAATATAATTATTATTGATGTAAAAAGTTCAATAAACATTTTTCTAGTTATTTTTTCTTGTTTGATTATTTCTTTTTTACGACACTTTTCTATGGTGTTACCATAGACATTTAAAAATGTATCAAACAATTCCATATTATTTTTCATTATAATAGATCTTTCCCTCTCTTAATCCTTTTTCTACTTTAAATAATTCATACTTCTTAAAGCCAAATATCTTAGCAAAAATAGAATTTGGAAAAAGAGATACAAAGGTGTTAAAACTAGTAACATGGGCATTATATGTTCTTCTTGCTGCACTTATTACTTCTTCCATTTCATATAATGCTTTCTCAAGTTTTAAGAATTGTTCATTAGCTTTTAAATCTGGATAACTCTCAGCTGTTGCTAATAAATCTTTTACTCCTAAACTCATTTCATTGCTAACACGATTAAAGTTTGAATTATTCAAACCAGAACGTAAACTAATTACTCTTGATAAACATTCTTCTTCATAATTCATATAACCTTTTACTGTATTAACTAAATTGGGAATTAAATCATTTCTTTTTTTAAACATTACATCAATTGATGATAACGCATTTTTAACTTTATTAGATTTTTTTAGCATTACATTATAATATGAAATTAATAATACTATTAAAACTATTAATATATAAATAGCCCACTTTATCATAATATCACCACAATTAATTATACATTAAATAATAAAAAAAAGAAACCAGAAGTTTCTTATGGATTTAATCGATTTGGTCCACGGAATACAAACTCTGTTTCTTTTATAGTTAAGCCAAGAAGTAACATTGTAAGTCGATCTACTCCAATAGCAAAACCACCATGTGGAGGACATCCATA
>JAEEGL015636621.1_pt1 | contig 34361 bp, 39 predicted proteins | sample 9134231 | NCBI WGS metagenome assembly JAEEGL01 (sample SAMN16246548, study PRJNA631951) | gut metagenome | biome: gut microbiome; feature: rumen; material: fiber-attached | host: Bos | place: Iran: Karaj | collected 2018-10
AGGTTCAAGTCCTGCCTCCTACACCTTTTTGTTCTTTCTTTACAGAGCAAAGAAACGCAAAAAGTACACCAGCGTTATTGCCCGTTTCCGGGGCTTGAACGCAAAAAATCGGGCTCCGAAGCAGCTGATCGACCGCTCCGAAGCCCGATTTCACTGTATTTTGCCCGTTTTTCGCCCCAAATGCAAGAAAAACCCCTTTTGCCTTGGTAGACAAAAGAGGTTTCTTGGATGTGTAAGAAGGAACAAACGCAACTTGCTGACAAAGCGGATGATTCCTTTTTCTCACCCCATGTACTCCGAAAAGTCTATGGGGGAAGTCAGCGCATTTTCTGCCTCGTTGAGACACGTTCTTATTGCGTCAGGATCTTTTCCTGCCTTTTTCAGCTCCTCCACTCGCGTGTACCAAAGCGGTTTCAGACAGCGATACAGCATCAATGCAGCATCCTTTTCGATATCAGAAAAACGATAGTAATAGTTGTCGTCGTTGAGGACCAATGCGATCGGATCGACTATGTAACGCTTCCGCTCACCGTTTTCTCGAGTTCGATACACGCGCTTTGCCTTTTCGTCCAGATCGAAGTAGCAGAACGAGACCTTCTTCTTTTTCTGCAAAGCGGCCTCAATGCTGTCGACGCTGTAGAGGATCGTTTCGTTCGAATGCTTGCGAGAATTGAAGTCCTTCGAGTTTCGCTTCAGAAGCGCTTTGCTGTGCGACCCTCCAAGCGCAGCGATCCGGTTCGTAAGATCTTCGGTCTTCTTTTCGGTAACGAAGTTCGCGGCATGGATCGCGTCCATCATGATTTTAAGCTCGGGAATAGAAAAATCACGTTCAGGCACATAATAGTACCTTTCGTGATCCCTCATAAAGCTTCCGACCTCATAGCCGAATTCATTGAGCGCCGCAATGTCACGGCTGATCGTCCTAACGTGGCATGGCACGCCCTGCTCACGCAGTCTTTCTGCGAGATCGATGCGGGAGATCGGATGCTCGAAATCGGTTTCCCTGAGGAGGAACTCATAAAGCTTCAACAGTATGATCTTGGTGCTGTTTTCAGCCATGCTCTCCAACCTCCTTGGGATTTCTTCGAGGTTATTATACCGTATTCAAGCTCTGCTTTCAATAGATGAGAGTGACAGTTTTGTCATGTTCAGAATCAGCTTAACATTCAAGTCCTCTTGCCCTGATACTTTTTGCCCATTTATGTTTTCGTGTTAATAGGCAAAAAGTACACCAAAGCTTTTGTGACGTTCGGTTTCGACATGTTCAAGTCCTCGTGGCCAGATGGTGGAGAACGGAAAAACAGGCAGTTTCCAGAAAGCCAGTAAACACAAGAATTTTTCAGGTTCGAGTCCAACAGTACGGACACTTTTTTTATTTCTTTGCAGAGCAAAGAAACGCAAAAAGTACACCAGAGTTTTATGCTCTTTTCGGCCTGTGAACGCAAAAAATAGGGCTCCGGAGCGGCCGATCTTCCGCTCCGGAGCCTTTTTTTCGCTTGTTTTGCCTGTTTTTCGTCCCAAAAGCAAAGAAAAACCTCTCTTGTCTTGGTAGACAAAAGAGGTTTCTTAGGTGGCTCCCCCTGTTGGACTCGAACCAACGACACTGCGGTTAACAGCCGCATGCTCTACCGACTGAGCTAAGGAGGAATGTTCTTTTCATTCCGTTCGGAACAGAAGCTATTATACCTCAGCGGGGCGCGGATTGCAAGTCCTTTGGGTTATTCGGCAAAAGTATATTTTGGCTCGTCCGATCCCGCTAAAACTTATGCTTCAAAACGCTGCGTCAAGCGTTGTTATCCGGCTTTGGATGTGGTATAATCCTTGTAAAGAGAAAAAGGCAGGAGGTGCTTCTATTGATCAGTGTATTCTACGGTCCGAAGGGTATGGGCAAATCGCGCAGGCTCATTGAGACTGCGAGCAAGGCGTATCGGGACGGCGAAGAGGACGCGGTATTCATAGACAACGACACCGACAGGATGTTCATGCTCGACCGCGGCATCCGTTTCATCAACGCGAGCGAGTATTCGATCGACGGGCCCAAGATGTTTTCGGGCTTCCTGTGCGGGCTTGCAGCGCAGGATTACGATCTTCAGGCGATCTACATAAACAGCTTCGTTAAGATAGTAAAGCATCCGGTCTCCAGCCTTGAAGAGATGTTCGGTTTCCTCGAGGAGTTCTCCGAAAAGCATTCCATCAAGCTGTATCTGTGCGTCAGCGGCACGACTGAGCCGCCGGAGTTCCTCAAGTCCTATATAGTGTAAGGGAGCTTATAATCCCGAAATCGGGAGCAGAGAATGCTTTTGGATTTTATAATAATCGCAGTAATCTCAGTAATAGTTTGGTCGATAGTTTACGCTGTTAAAGGGGAAAACTTCTGGCGATATGCTGCCTGGGCGCTGTTTTCCGCATATCTGGTTTGCGTTGCAGATATAACGATTTTTCCGATACATATCAATTCATCAATACAAAAAGCATTTGAAGCGCAGGGATGGAGGATCGTCGATTGTATAGTGCTGGTCCCGTTCCGCGACGGAATATCAAAGGATGATATTCTGAATGTGATCATGGCGATCCCATTTGGTTTTTTGCTGCCGTTTGTAAAGAAAAAAACAACGTGGAAAACCGCTTTGATCGCAGGTCTGATTTTCGGAACGACCATTGAACTGCTGCAGCTGCTGATCGCCGCTATTCAGGGCTTTTCATTCAGGTATACCGATGTGTCGGACGTGATCTGCAACCTTGTCGGAACACTGATAGGATGGATCATAGCAGCCGCGCTTATCCTTCTTGTTCAAAAAAGAAAAGCAACGGATGGCAGCGAAGAATCGTTTTACTCATATATCGCCCAAAGGCGCGTGAAGTGATCGGGATACAGCTGCGTTCGGAAAGACGCGCTCGATACGAACGGTTTTTGGCAGCTATTGAAATATTGATGGTAAAGTAGGTCAATACTCAGAGTTTTTTCGTGCTGAAGATAACGCTATAAAGGCATCAAGCTTCGCTCCGCACCGTCCAGTAGCGGAGCTTTCTTAAAATATATCGCCGTTTCGTATAAAAAAAGCCAAATACGCCCCGGTTTTCGGAAAAAGCATCTTGTTTATTGCGGCCGGAAATGGTAAAATAATTGTAATCGTGTTTATAGTCGGGAAGTATAGGTATTTCGCCGCAACGGCGCGTTCCTCCCCGGCCGTACGCAAATGCGCCCCCCTCTTGCCGCGGCGCAGGAAAGGAAGGATCGTTATGGAGAACAGGATCGACAAGCTCCTTAAAAAGCTTGCCGGAAAGAATATCGACGCGGCGATCATCACCTCTCAGGTCAACCGCAGGTATTTTTCGGGCTTCACCGGCTCCAACGGCGTCGTGATCGTTTCCGCCGCCGGCAGGGTGCTGCTGACCGACTTCCGCTACACCATCCAGGCCGGGCAGCAGTGCGCCGGTATCTGCGAGGTGCGCCAGGTCAGCCGCAGCATCACCCCGCAGGAAGTCGAGAGCGTGCTCAATGAGTTCGGCGCGAAGGTCGTGGCTTTTGAGGACGCTGCGATGACCGTCGCCGAATACAACGGCTACGCCGGGCTCCCGTTCGAGTTCGTGCCCTCCTCCGCCGATATCTGCGGCTGCAGGATCGTCAAGGACGCGTACGAGATCAGCATGATGCAGAAGGCGCAGGACTGCGCCGACGCGGGCTTTAAAGAGCTTATCAAGCACGCCAAGGTCGGCATGACCGAGATCGAGCTGCGCAACGAGCTGGATTACTTCATGCGCAGGTTCGGCGCGGACGAGAACTCGTTCGACACCATCGTCGGCTCCGGCCCCAACGGCGCGCTCTGCCACGCCTACCCCGGCCCGAGGAAGATCCAGCCGGGCGACATGGTCGTTATCGACTTCGGCTCGCGCGTGAACGGCTACTGTTCCGACATGACGAGGACCGTCGCCTTCGGCGAACCCGCCCCCGAAATGAGGAAGATCTACGATATCGTGCTGGCCGCACAGCTCAGGACCCTCGGCATACTGCGCCCGAACATGGTCGCGTCCGAGCTTGATCTCTGCGCGCGCGATTTCATCACCGAGCACGGCTACGGCGAATGCTTCGGGCATTCCCTCGGCCACGGCTTCGGCCTGGAGGTCCACGAGAACCCCTACGCCAACTCCCGTTCGACCGAGCTGCTCGTTCCCGGCTCCACCATCACCGTTGAACCCGGCATCTACGTTGAGGGTCTCGGCGGCGTCCGCATCGAGGACTGCTGCGTCCTGACCGAGGACGGCTTCATCAACATGTGCCATACCACCAAGGATCTCATCATCCTGTAACAACAAAAATACTTTTAACCACGGAGGTTTTACCATGATTTTAGCAGGCGATTTCAGAAAGGGCATCACCGTCGAGATCGACGGACAGGTCTGGAGCATTGCCGATTTCCAGCACGTCAAGCCCGGCAAGGGCGCGGCTTTCGTTCGCACCAGGCTCAAGAACGTCATGACCGGCGCCGTCCTTGAAAGGACCTTCTCCCCCACCGACAAGTACCCCACTGCGCATATCGAGACCCGTGAAATGCAGTATCTCTACAACGACGGAGATCTTTACTACTTCATGGATAACGAGACCTATGAGCAGCTGGCGCTCAACCACGACCAGGTCGAGGACGCTATCGACTTCATCGTCGAGAACGCGAACGTGACCATCCGCTTCTTCAAAGGCGCGGCGTTCTCCGTTGCGGCTCCCAACTTCGTTGAGCTGACCGTTACCGAGACCGAGCCCGGCTTCGCAGGCGACACCGCGACCGGCGCAAGCAAGCCCGCGACCGTTGAGACCGGCTACACCCTCAACGTTCCCCTCTTCATCAACGAGGGCGACCGCATCCGCATCGATACCCGCACCGGCGAATACATGGCCCGCTGCTGATCGATAGTTAGGAGCGACAAAATGATCAAGGAAAAAGCCGAATACATCCGCGGCCTTGCCGACGGGATGAACATTGCCGCCGAGAACGGCAATAACGAGAAGCTCTTCCGCGCCATCATCGACTGCCTCTGTGCCATGGCGGAGGTCGTTGACGACAATGCCGAAGCGATCGACGCTATCGACGAGGATCTCAACGATATCTACGAGGCAATGGACGTCTACGACGAGATCCTTTTCGAGGATGAGGACGACGAGGAAGAGGACGAAGATTTCGAGTGCGACTGCGACGACTGCGAGCGTGAGTGCGACGACTGCGACTGCGGCTGCGGCTGCGAGGAAGCCGATCCCCACGTGGTCTGCGCCAACTGCGGCGAGGAGATCCCGCTCGACGAGCTTCTGAACTGCCCCAGGTGCCATAAGCCCGTGTTCGACGATGACGACGTCGTCGAGATCAAGGACTGACAGCGGCGGGGAAACTTCCCCGGCCCGCATCAAAACCCGAAGAATGCAGCAGGGTCCTCAATCGGCGGCCCTGCTGTTTTAGGAACGGAATTGGAAAGAAGCGCTGCTGACAATCGCACGAGGCGCAGACGCAGGCTGAGGCCGCGGCTTGAAAAAGCCCTTGAGATGACCCCGGGCTGCGCCGTGCTTGCGGACGTCGGCTGCGACCACGGGCAATTCTCGCTCGCGGCGCTCGAAAGCGGCCGGGCGAAGCGCGTCATCGCCTCCGATATAAGCGAGGCGTCGCTGCAAAAGGCCATGAGGCTTTTCTGCGGCGCAGGCTATGATATCGAGTTCCGCTGCTGCGCCGGGCTCTCGGGCTGTTCTGAGGGCGAGGCGGATTGCTGCGCGCTGCTCGGTATGGGCGGCGAGCTGATCGCGTCGATCCTCGAAAGCGATATCATAAAGGCAAGGGCGTTCCGCCTTATCGTCATGCAGCCGATGCGCGGCGAGGCGGAGCTCCGTCACTGGCTCCGTGAAAACGGATTTGCCATAGCCAACGAAGCGGTCGTCAGGGACGACGGGCGGTATTACCAGCTGATCTCAGCCCGGTATGCGCCGGACGAGGTCCTGCCGCTGCCCGAATGGTGGCCCGAGGGTTTCTTCCAGTTCGGCGTGACAGCGCTCGAAAAGCACGAGAGCGCGATGCTGCCCATGATGGAGCGCTATCTCTCCATGATGGAGAAGAAGCTGAATAAAGCCGCCGAGAAAGGCGCCGTGCCGCCGCTGCTTCAAAGCGAGAGGGACGGCACGCTGGCGCTCATAAGGCGCTATAAGGAAACGATCTCTTAAAAGAGCGGGAGGAAGAATGGAGCTTAACGCGTTTATCGGCGTCATGAACGAGCTGGCGCCTTTAGAGACCGCGCTCGGTTTCGACAACTGCGGCCTGATCGTGGGCACCGAAAGGAAGGATATCCGCCGGGTGCTCGTGGCGCTCGACTGCACGCCCGCCGTGGCGGAGGAAGCCGCGGCGATGGACGCCGACCTGGTGCTGACGCATCATCCCCTGCTTTTCGGCGCCGTCAAGCGCATCCTGCCGGATGACCCCCAGACCGCCGCCGTGTATCGGCTGATCCGCAGCGGCATCGGTCTTTTCAGCGCGCACACCAATCTTGACGCGGCCGAGGGCGGCGTCAATACCGCGCTCTGCCGGCTGCTCGGCATAAGGAACGAGATCGCGGTGCCGCCGGAGAACATAATGCGCATCGGCGAGCTTGAAGTGCCCCTGACGCTTGACGAGCTTGCCGCGCGCGTTGAGGAAAGGCTCGGCGCGACCGCGCTCATTACCGGCAGCGACCGCATCGTGCGCCGCGTCGCCGTGATGGGCGGCTCGGGCGGAGGCGATATCCGCCTTGCGAAGGAATACGGCGCGGACGTCTATATCACCGGTGAATGCAGGCATAACCAGGGCATCGACGCGATGACGCTCGGCCTTGCCCTCATCGTCGCCGGACATCATGAGACGGAAAATCCGGTGCTGCGCCCGCTCATTGGGTATTTACAAGCGCATACCCATGATGTAGAATACGTATTATCCGCCGTGAATGGGCCGGTTTTTCGCCCGCTCGGCAAAAAAGGATCCGACGCTTGACGGATCGAAGCAGTTAATAAAACGGGAGGTATCTTTATGAGCCGTTTGAACGATCTATGGGAATATCAGAGCCGGGAGCTGCAGCTCCTCAAGCTCACGAAAGAGATGAAATCCTCGCCCGCCTACCAGAAGAAGACCAAGCTTCACAAGATCCTGACGGATCACCAGAACAGGATCCATGAATATGAGGAGGAGCTCAAGAGCCACACCGAGCAGATCGCCGCGCTCGAGACCCAGCTCAGCCAGCAGCTGCACGAATACGAGCTTGAGAATTCGGAGCTTGAGACCATGCAGCAGGACGAGGAGGTCACCGCGGAAGAGCTGACCGAAAGCCGCAAGTCCATCGAGAAGCTCTGCGGAAAGATCAACGCACTTAACCGCGATCTGACCAAGCTTATTGCGTGGTGCGAGGAGATCACCCAGAACATCACCAAGACCTTCTCGGACGCCAAGCGCGCAAAGCTCGATTACGACGCCGTGCGCACCGTCTGCGATGCCGAAAAGGAGAACTTCGCGCCGAAGATAAACGAGCTTAAAAAGGAGCTCGAGGAGCGCAAGGCCTCCATTCCCCCCGAACTGATGAAGGAGTATGAAGCGCTTCGCAAGAACTACAGCATGCCCGTGGCAAAGGTCGCCAGCGGCCAGTGCACCGGCTGCTATATGAAGCTTTCCTCCGTGGTGGAAAAGCGCGTGGCGAGCGGAAGCGCGATCGTCCGCTGCGAGAACTGCGGAAGACTGCTGTTTATGGAATGAGGATATGATCGAGTAAGCCAAGTGACCGCGCCAAGTGCGAGGAAAGTCCGAGCTCCAAAGGACAGAGTGCCGGATAACACCCGGTGAAGGCGACTTCAAGGAAAGTGCAACAGAAATAAACCGCCGCTTTGCGGTAAGGATGGAAAGGCGGGGTAAGAGCCCACCGACGCCGCGGTAACGCAGCGTGCCATGTAAACCCCACTCGGAGCAAGATTGATATGGGAGCATTCAATGGCTGTCCGTCACGCTCCCCGTAATCGCTGGAATGGGCAGGTAACTGTTCATCAAGATAGATGGTCACATAAACAGAACTCGGCTTACGGCTTGCTCGAAGCATATGCCCGCGGTTAGCGCCGCGGGCTTTTTCTTTGCCCGTTTTCATAACCTTTTTGGACAGCGCATATAGAATTATAAGCACCCGCCCGAGCGGGATACCGGAGGTGGACATGGAATACAGGCCGAGAAGGAACGTTAAGAGCCGCAGAAGGCGGTTTCACGGCAGGACATACGCCGGCGGCGCGGCAAGAGAAAGCGCGGCCCGCGGCGAGGGCGCGTTCGGGACCTTCGTGCTGCTGCTCCTATTAGCGGCGCTCGTCTACGTTTTCGTCGCGACGCCGGTCGGTGCGTTCGTGCTGGGCTTTTTCAAGGCCAAGGGCGCGGGGAATGAAGCGCCTCTGCCGACGCGCGTGCCGGATACCGCTCCCCCGCCCTCCGGTCAGACCGCGCTGACGGAGACGGTGAAGCTTCCGGGGCTGGAGCTCTATGCGCTCGAGATGGGCCGCTATGATACACTTGAGGATGCGCGCTCGCTGATAAACAGCCTGCGCTCGCTCGGCGCGGCGGGCTACGGGCTTGCGAGCGGGGAGGGCTACCGCATACTCGCCTCGGGCTACGGCACCGAGGCCGCGGCGGCGAGCGTTAAAGACAGGCTTTTTTCGCAGGGCTACGACTGCACGCTGTATAAGCTGGAAGCGGACGAGGTGGATATAGACGTCACCGCGGACGAAACGAGGCTTGGGGCCGTGCGCGCGGCGGCGGCGCTCGCGCGTTCGCTGATAGACGAGCTTTCGGAGCAGGTGCTTCGCTTCGATACCGAGGAACGCGGCACGGAATACGGCAAGGCGATTGTGGGCGAGCTGCTTGAAAGGATCAGGGAGGTGCGCTCCAGGCTTTCGCCGCTCAGCGATCCCGGCGGCGCCGTGAAGCTGCTCGACGGCTACTTCATGGAGCTTGCGGCCTGCGCCTCGGAGCTCGGTTCGCTTTCCGTGGACCGCGTGACGTTCAGCGGAAGGCTCAAGAGCATGCAGCTTGAAGCCGCGGACCGCTATATCCGGCTGCTTGCGGCCCTGTCCTCGCTCGCTTCCCCTTGATCGGGCGAGCTCAGCCTTCTGTTCAGCTCGAGCGCGAGCCTGAAGATGAATTCATAGAGCTGCGGCGGATAGCCTTCCCCGTTCTTCGGGCAGAGCCTGCGGAGCGCGGTATTGCCGCGCGTCTCCCATGCGGTCCGCAGGGCATAGAGCATGTCGCGGCGCACGTTTTCGGGATCGAGGCCTAGGCTTTCGGCGACGAGCGCTATGGGCCTGACCTTTCGGGTATAGAACCGGGCGGGATCCTCGGCAACGGCGCCTATCGCATAGGCGAGAAAGGCAAAGCCGGTCAGCTGCGGATAGAAACCGAGCTCCAGGAGCAAGTAGGCCGAGCAGTCCGCCTTCTTCATTTCAGCACCCGTCCTATGTGTTTTTTCGGGCATGCGCCGCCCGATGATACTATCGTAGCACGGATTTTCTGTATGAGCAAATGCGAAAAAACGTTATATCGCCGTCTCCGTCCCCGCGGATCATTTCTTCCGGGACCTGCATAAATGTACAATATGTTTGCATTTTGCGTCAAAGAGGCCGGGCAACGGCCTTTTTTCGCGTCCGTGCAGAAAAAAACGCATAATGAAGGCGCGGCTATCAAATACTGGATCTGAAAAAACGCTTTTTGCGATCAGGAGGTTTTCATGAAAGCAACCGGAATCGTGCGGCGCATCGACGAGCTCGGGCGCGTGGTGATACCGAAGGAGATACGGCGCACGCTGCGCATACGCGAGGGCGACGCGCTGGAGATCTACACCGACCGCGACGGCGGCGTGATACTGCGCAAATACTCGATGATAGGCGAGCTTGCGGCCTTCGCCGCCGAATACTGCGACACGCTGCGGCAGTCGGTCGGTCACACCGCGCTGATCTGCGACAAGGACGCGGTCGTCGCCTGCCGCAGCGTTTCAAGGCGCGACCAGGCCCCGCCCTCCCCCATCGCGCCGGAACGGCCGATCAGCGACGAGCTGGAGGCCGCGATCTCCGCCCGCAGGACGGTCAATTTATGCGCCGAAAACGGCGATGCACTTCTGCCGCTGACGCGCGGGGACGAGAAAAGCGGCTATACGGCCGAGCTGATCGCTCCGATCATCGCATCGGGCGACGCCGTCGGCGCGGTCATACTGCTTTCGAAGGAGCAGGGGACCGTTTTCGATCAGACGGAGGTCAAGGTGGCGGAGACCGCCGCGGCGTTCCTCGGCAGGCAGACGGCGAACTGATCAGCCGAGGGCGGCTATATCGCCGAAATAGTCCGAGATCGTCCAGTCGGGGAGGCGGACTATCCTCGAAAGCAGCCTGACGCCGGTTTTCGGCGCCTCCTCGGGACGGTTCACGCCGCTGCCGTAGGTGAACACGGTGAGCGCCGTATCGGGAAGACCGTTTTCGGTCGGATCGAGGGAGAGCCTGCCTATGCCTGTCTGCACGAAGCAGGCGCAGCGCGCGCCGTATCTCAGGGCATATTCGAGCTGCGCGCGGGAGAGCGTCCTTAAAAGCGCGACCTGATTTTCCATGCCGCCGAAGCCGATCGCGGGCTCGATAAGGCCCTCGCCGGAAGCCGCGCCGAGCAGGCGGATATCGTCCGCTTCCCGGACGGAGTTCTGAACGACCGCCGCTCGGGCGCCCTTAGCCCTTATAAGCGAAAGCAGCGCCCCGAGATCCGGGCAGCTTTCGATTATCAGCATCACGCCCCCGCCGCCCTCCTTCGGCAGCAGGAACGGGAGGCCGAGGCCGCGGATAAAGTCGATATCGTCCGCAAGCATGCGAAGGTCCTTCACGTCCCGTATGCGGTAGGAGATCGCGACGACGCCGCTTTGAAGCGCCGCCGAAGCCGGGACCGAGGCGCGGGGCGCGATGAGCACCGCCGCGGCGGCGAACACGGCGACCGCAGCGAGCGTCAGGCAGGCGCTGAAGACGCGTCTTGCCGCGGTTTTGCTAAAAGCTTCGCCGATCCCGCTCTTTATATTCAAAAGCATGGTAAAACTCCTCTTGCATTATTACGGTTTTAATCTATAATAGTGTATGATGAAATATGCAGGGGAGGGACCGAAATGCGCTGCAGCTGCAAGAATTGCGGAGTCTATATGATCCAGTCCGACGACGGGCACCTGGGCTGCGTCTGCCCCGAGTGCGGCGCCCGCTGCCGGGACTGCCTGGGCACGAACAGCGTGATAAGCGCGGAGTTCTTTGAAAAGCTGAGGACCGACCCCGCCATGGCCGAGCTGTTTATGAAGCGCCTCGGCGATGACAGCGAGGACGGCGAGGACGAATAGGACATGCAAAATGCCCGCCCCGATGAACGGAGCGGGCGATTCTTTGTTTTTGGCTTTAGAGCAGCTTCGCGAGCTCGTCGATGCTCTCAGGCTTCGTCGCCCAGCTCGTGCAGAAGCGAACGATGCTGTTTTCATCGTCGAACCTGTCCCAGAAGCTGAACGCGACGCTTTCGCGCAGCTTTTTGATCTGCCCGTTCGGCATGATCACGAACTGCTGGTTCGTGGGCGAATCGATATAGAGCCGGCAGCCCTTCTCAAGCAGCAGGGCGCGGAGCTTTCCGGCCATCTCGATCGCGTGGCGGCCGAGCCTGAAATAGAGGCCGTCGGTGAACAGAACGTCGAACTGGACGCCGGTCAGCCTGCCCTTGGCGAGCAGGGCGCCGCGCTGTTTGATCAGCGTGACAAAATGCCTGGGCGCGTTCCCGTGCGTGAATACGACTGCCTCGCCGATCAGCGCGCCGCATTTGGTGCCGCCGATATAGAAGACGTCGGCAAGGTGCGCAAGCTCGGGAAGGGTCAGGTCGCAGGCCGCGCTCTCGAGACCGTAGGCGAGGCGGGCGCCGTCGATATAGAGCGGGAGGCCGAATTCGCGGCAGACGGCGGAGAGGCCGAAGAGCTCGTCCCGGGAGTAGAGCGTGCCGAGCTCGGTCGGGAACGAGATATAGACCATGCCCGGGAACACCATGTGCTCGTTGTTCGCGTCCGCAAAGAACGCTGACAGGAAGGCCCTGACCTCTTCGGAGGAGAGCTTCCCCTCATGCGAGGGGAGCGTTAAAACCTTATGCCCGGTGTATTCGATCGCGCCGGCCTCGTGGACGCTGACGTGCCCTGTCGAAGCGGCGATGACGCCCTCCTCCTGCCGGAGCATGGAGGAGATCACGATCTGATTGGCGGAGGTGCCGCCCGAGAGCAGGAAGACCTCGGCATTCGGAGCGGCGCAGGCCTCGCGGATCCTCGCCTTGGCGGAGAGGCTTATCGCGTCCGTACCGTAGCCGGGCAGGGGCTCGAAATTGGTTTTTTCAAGGGCTTCGAGGATCGCCGGATGCGCGCCTTCGATATAGTCGCTTTCAAAAGACAGCATGTTTTCTCCGTTTCGGTCGGGCGGCCGGTTCAGACGCCGTAGGGGTTGGCTTTTATCATGTCTATCGCCCTTTGGCGGACGCTTTCGGGCTCAAGGATCTCAACGTCGGAAAGGTACTGCATGGTCCAGTACAGCATGCCGTCCGGCACGGTCCTGACGCGGGCGATGAAGTATTCGTCGTCCAGCGGTTCGATGCGCACGCCGGCGCCGAACTGGTCGACGATGCTGCCGACGGCGCTGTTCCTGCAGCGCAGCTTGATATTGATCGGCTCGCCGGCATAGGCGTAGACCGTCTTGCGCGCGGTGTTGATATCGACCTTGGAGGGCGGGAAATCGACGGGCTTATCGAGGATGCGGATATCCTTCATCAGGTCGATGCGGTAGAAGCTGAGATCCTCCTTGCCCTCCTTGATGCAGAGCAGATAATACTTTTTATTGTCGCACACCATGCTGTAGGGGCTGACCGTGTAGCGCTCCTTCCTGCGGGGATGCAGGCGCTTGTCGAGGCCGTACTGCATATAGACGAAATCGACCTTGACCTTGTCCGCGATCGCGGTCTCGAGGCTGTCGATATTGAAGAACACGGTGCGGTTCTGGGTCTTCTTATCCGGCTCGGAGGCGAAGAGATGCTTATAGAGCCGCTTCTGATGCACGCTGCAGGTCGACTGGAGCTTTTCGATAAGGTCGAAAGTCTGCTTCTGCGGGATCGAATCCATCGAATAGACCGCATCCATCATCAGGCGCAGCTCGGAGGGCTCGAAGAGGCGCGTGCGCAGGAAATAGCCCTTGCGGTTCTCCTCGAAATCCGAGATATCGTACTTTAGCTTCTGCAGGGTCTTCACGGAACTGTAGATCGTCCTCCGGTCGATGCGCAGGCCGAACTCGTCGTTGAAGCGGCCGATGATATCCTTCATGGTGAGGATATGCTCCTCGTCGGAATACTGCTCGAGTATCCGGTAGAGGCAGATGGTATTCGCTTTGTCGGTCAGTTTTTCGTCGATCATTTTATACTCCGATAGCATAGCGGCAGGGCCGCTTGTTTTTTATCAGTTATCGATGAAGCAGAGGAAGGCGTCGCGCAGATAGCGCACCCTGATAAGGTCCATGCCCTCCCAGTCCTTTAGCTTGGATGAAGCGGGGATCACTGCGTGCTTATAGCCGAGGCGCGCGCATTCGGCGACGCGGTTCTGCAGCCTGTCCACCGGGCGGATCTCGCCCGTCAGGCTCAGCTCGCCGATCACCGCGGTGCTTTCGGGGAGCTTGCGGTCGAACACGGAGCCCGCCACGGCGAGGGCGACGGCAAGGTCCGCGCCCCGGTCGTCGATGCGGATGCCGCCGACCGCGTTGGTATAGACGTCCTTATCGCCTATCCTGAGGCCTCCGCGGCGTTCGAGGACCGCGATGAGCAGCATCAGGCGGTTCGTATCCATGCCGGCGGCGACCCTGCGGGGGTTGGAGAACGAGGTGGGATTGAGCAGGGACTGGACCTCGACGATGATCGGGCGGTTGCCCTCCATGATGCAGGTCACGGCGCAGCCCGTGTCGTTGCCGCCGGTCACGAAGAGGCCCGCGGTATTCTCCACCTGGGAGAGCCCCTCCTGCCCCATCTCGAAGATGCCGATCTCGTTCGTGGAGCCGAAGCGGTTCTTGACCGCGCGCAGGAGGCGGAGCTGATCGTGCCTGTCGCCCTCGAAATAGAGGACGGTATCGACCATGTGCTCGAGCAGCCTCGGGCCGGCGATGGCGCCGTCTTTGGTGACGTGGCCGACGATGAACACCGCGCAGGCGTTGGTCTTGGCGATGCGCGTCAGCGCCGTGGTGGCCTCGCGGATCTGCGTCACGCTGCCGGAGGCGTTGCTGAGCTCCGGCGCGGTCATGGTCTGGATCGAATCGATGACGAGGAACCGTGGCTTGAGGCGGTCGACCTCGGCCTCGATCGCGTCGATGGAGGTCTCGGTCATGATGAGGAGCTCGGGATCGACGCCGCAGCGGGAGGCGCGGAGCTTGAGCTGGGCTTTGGATTCCTCGCCCGAAACGTAGAGCACCGGGCCGTGCGCCATCAGGTTGCTGGCGGCCTGGAGCAAGAGCGTGCTCTTGCCGATGCCCGGATCGCCGCCGACGAGCACGGTCGAGCCCGCGACGACGCCTCCGCCGAGGACGCGGTCAAACTCGGAGATGCCGGTCGACGTCCTCGCGGCGTCCCTCTCGGTGACGGAGCCGACGGTCACGGCGCGCGCATTGCCGCCGAGCCGCCTTCCGCCCGACGCCGGTTGAGCGGCGGCCGTCACTTCTACGAGCGTGTTCCAGCTGCCGCACTGGGGGCAGCAGCCCATCCATTTGACGGTCTCGTAGCCGCATTCGCCGCAGACGTATTTGGTTTTATCCTTTGAAGCCATATAAGCGCTTTGTTTCAGTGAGTGGAAGCGGGCACCGGAGGCACGGAGAACTTGATGATATCCCTCTCGCGCGAGGTGACGTCCATCCAGATGACGGTGCCGCTCGAAACGCCGAGGAACTGCGTGTTCTCGCGCTCGGGCGAGACGCGGTAGGTCCTGCCGGAATCGAAGATGTATACATGGACGGCCCCGTCCTTGCCGTAGGCGATGAAGTCGTCGGAAAGGCCGAATTCGACGACGCCCTCTTCAAGCACCCGGGGAGCGCCGACGCCGTCCCAGATATAGAGGGCGGTATCCTCGGAATGATTGGCGCTGAGCCAGGCAAAGTATTTGCCGTTGTATTCGGGATCGTGCACGTAGACGCCGGGGCGATACTCCGCGGCCTCGCCAGTCGCGATATCGAAGCAGCGTATCAGCGAAGCGGTGGGATCGAGCGAGTCAGCATCGGCGAAGATCAGCTTGCCGCCGCCGAACGCGGGCTGGCTGGTGCCGTAGACGGAGCTGTCGAAGATGCCGACGACCGCGGTCTCCATGGTGGTAAGGTCGCAGACGAAGACCTTTTCGCGCTCGCTGCCCGTGCGCTCGGTCCAGGCGAGATAATTGCCCCAGAGCTTGAGCTCGGGTTGGCCGATATAGACCTGCTTTACGAGCCCCGGCTGTGAGACTACGCCCGTGTCGGTCCTCACCGCCATGATATTGCCGCCGCCGACGGAATAGTTAGCGTCGAAATAGACAAGCCAGCTTTCGTTGAAGACCGGGAAAAAGAGATGGTCGTTCTCGGCCTGATAGGGCAGCTCGATCATGCGGCCGGAGGCTATATTGTATTCGACAAGCCTGTTCATGCGGACGCTGCCGTCGATCAGCTTGCCCGCCGAGCAGACGATCGTGCTGCCACCGCAATAGGGATCGCCGAGGTAGGAATAGCTGAAATCAGCCGGGAAAACGAGCTCCCTTTCGGCGTCCTCGGCGGAGAACTCGTCCATCGGATAGGGCGTGGGCGTGGGCTCGGGGGTGACGTACGGCGTCGGCGAAACGACGAACTCCGCGTTGAAATGGCTCGCGAGCTTGCCGATGGGGCCGTCCGGGCGGAGCGGCGTGTCGATCTTAAAGAAGACTTCGAGCACGAACATCGCGCCGAGCGTCAGCACGGCTATGCCGATAAGGGCGCCGAGGATCGCGAGGATGGTTTTTACGGCCTTGCCGCCCTTCTGCCCGCGGCGGCGGATCCTGCCGCGGCGCTTGGGGTATTTAGATTTGTAGTAGCGCTTTTTCATGCCTCAATTATAGCATAAGCGCAAAAGGAAGTCACTATCAATTTGCGGATTTTTACCTTATTTTATGATTTTTTAGGCGCGTATGTGCAAATCTTTGCATAAAAGGCCGAATGATTGAAACGGGGCTTCGGCGGGAATACTGTTCGTTATGAAAAGGATGAAGGCAAAACGGCATCGGCAGTCGGACGGCGCCGCGGCGAAGCTGCTGCGCTTTTTCGGTGCGCTGTGCGCGCTGGCGATACTCGCGCTCAATTTCACCGACCCGATGATCGAGGCGCGGCGGCTGCCCGGCGCGATCTTCATAGATGGCGGCGCGGCGGAGGATGCGCTCTTTTCCGGCGGGAAAGCGGTCACGGCGGCGTATTCGGGGGATGAAACGCTGGGCGAAAAGCGCCTGTCGGTCCGGCTTTTCGGGCTGATAGAGCTTGCGGGCGCCGAGGTTTTCCGAATGGAGCGGCCTTCGGTGATCCCCTGCGGGAACGCGGTCGGGATAGCGATCCATACGCGGGGCGTGCTGGTGGTGGGCCTCGGCAGCTTTAAGGACGGCGCGGGCAAGAGCGTCTGCCCCGCTCAAAGGTCAGGGCTCAGGGCCGGGGACCTGATAACCGAGGTCAACGGCTGCGCGATAGCGAGCGCGGAGGAGCTGCAGCTTGCGGTTAACGCGCGGCCCGATGGGACCGAGCTGACGGTCGAACGCAGCGGGAAGCCGCTTATTATCTTTGCGGCGCCGGTAAGGGCCGCGGACGGCGAAATGAAGCTGGGCGCCTGGGTGCGCGACAGCACGGTCGGCATCGGCACGCTCTCGTTCATCGACGCCGGGACGAATGCGAGCGCGGCGCTCGGCCACGCGGTGCTCGACGGCGATACGGGTAAGCTCCTGCCCGTGCTGAGCGGCAGGGAGGTCGCCGCGACGATACTGGGCGTTTCGCGCGGCAGATCCGGCACGCCCGGCGAGCTGATGGGGACCTTTTCGGAGGAGAGCGGGGAGATAGGCAGCGTGGAGCTCAACTGCAGCCTCGGCGTATTCGGAAGGCTCGGCTCGGGCGGGGAGGCCTCGGAGGTGATAAGCGGCAAGACCGCAATACCGCTGGCGTTCCCAAGCGAGGTGCACACCGGCGAAGCCCTTTTGCTTGCGCAGATCGACGGCAACGGTCCCAAAGAATATGCCTGCCGCATAGTGCGGTGCAGCAGGCAGGACCGGCCGGACCAGAAGGGGCTGGTGATAGAGATCACCGACGAAGCGCTGCTGAGCGCCACGGGCGGCATAGTTCAGGGCATGAGCGGCAGCCCGATCATCCAGGACGGGCGGCTCGCCGGGGTCGTGACCCACGTGTTCATCAACGATCCTACCCGCGGCCACGGGATCTACGCCTTCTGGATGTATGAAAGCCTGGTGAAATAAAAAAGCCCTCCCCGCAAGGGAAAGGCAGGAACGGATCGCGATCAGGCCGACGCTTTTTTGAACGCGTCGGCGGAGGCAATCAGCTCGCCCGCGTAGCTCAGCGCCGAGACGGCTTCGCTGCCGGCGCCCATGATGCGCGCGAGCTCCTCTTTGCGCTCCTGAGCCGCGAGCGGACGGAGGGAGGTGACGGTCTTTTCGCCTTCGGTATGCTTTTCGACGAGCAGGTGGCAGTCCGCAAACGCCGCGATCTGCGGCAGATGCGTTACCGAAAGCACCTGCTTGCGGCGCGAGACGAGGCTCATCCTCTCCCCCACCTTGACCGCCGTGCGGCCGCTTATGCCGGTATCGACCTCGTCGAAGATCAGGGTCGGCGTGCCGTCCGACGCGGCGCAGACGGTCTTTATAGCGAGCATGATCCTTGACAGCTCGCCGCCCGAAGCGACCTTTGAGAGCGGACGGAGCGGCTCGCCGGAATTCGCGCTGAGCATGAACTCGACCTCGTCGAGCCCGTTCCTACGGAGCGCGCCGTCTGGGGTGCGGAAGGCGACGTCGAAGACCGCCTTCTCCATGCCGAGCTGGCAAAGCTCGCCGTTAACGCCGTTTTTCAGCGTTTCGGCGGTCTCCACGCGAAGCGCGGTAAGCTTTTCACACTCCCCGCGGTAGGCGTTAAGCAGCTGCTCCTTCTCGGCCATCAGAAGGGCGCGCAGCTCGTCGGCGCCGGTCAGCTCGTCCAGTTCCGCCTGCGCCTTATCCTTGAACGCGAGCACCGCCTCGACCGAGCCGCCGTATTTTCTTTTGAGGGAAGTGATAAGATCGAGCCTGTGCTCGAGCTCGTTGAGGCGCTCGGGCGAATACTCGAAGCTGCCGCCGAGATCGCGCAGCTGATAGGCGGCGTCCTCAAGCTCGTAATAGGCGCTGTCGAGCCGGGAACAGAGCTCGCCGTACTGCTCCGAGAGCCCGGCGATATCGGCCACGGCGTCCGCTGCGCTGCGGAGCTTTTCGAGCGCGCCCGCGTCGCCCGAGAGCAGCTCGGAGCCGCCCTCAAGGGCATTGCTGATCTTCTCGGCATTCGACAGGAGCCTCAGCTCCTCCTCGATGGCCTCCTCCTCGCCGACCGAAAGGCCGGCTTTTTCGACCTCTCGGATCTGATAGGCGAGGATATCGAGCCTGCGCTCGCGCTCCTCGGCGGAGACGAAGCCGGAATTGAGCCTGCCGACGACCTTTTTCAGCGCGTCGTAGACGGAATTGACCTTTTCGCGCTGTGCGATAAGCGCGGCGCCGCCGAACGCGTCGAGGATGCCGATATGTTTTTTCGGTTCGAGCAGGGACTGGTGCTCGTGCTGGCCGTGAACGTCGACGAGGCTGTCGGTCACGGCACGGAGCGCCGCGAGGGTCACGATCTCGCCGTTGAGCCTGCAAAGGCTCTTGCCCGAGGCCGTGATCTCGCGCACAATGATCAGCTCGCCCTCCTCGGCCTCGATGCCGAGCTCGGAAAGCTGTTTTTCGACCGCCGCTCTTTCGGGGCCCGAGATATCGAAGAAGGCCTCCACGCGCGCCTTCTGGCTGCCGTGGGAGATCAGCTCGCGGCTGCCGCGGTCGCCGAGCACGAGGTTCACGCTGTCGATGATGATCGATTTGCCCGCGCCGGTCTCGCCCGTGAGCACGTTGAGGCCCGGGGCAAGCTCGATATCGAGCTGCTCGATCAGCGCTATGTTGTTTATGATCAGTCTTGAGAGCACTTTTCCTCCTGCGGGGCGGTTTCAGACCAGTTTTTCACGGATCAGCTTGAAGATATTGCGGCTGCCTATGCGTATGAAGCGGACCTTTTGGTCGGCCTTGCGGACGGTGAAGGAGGTATCCTTCGGAACGGTCATGAGCTGCACGCCGTCCGAATGCAGGACGCACTCGGAGCGCGCGGTCACGGTTATGACGGAATCGAAGGACGCTACGACCGGCCGCGCCGTCAATGAATGCGGGCAGACGGGGGTGACGAGCATGACGTCGAGATTCGGGGCGACGACGGGGCCGCCGGCCGAGATGGAATAGCCCGTCGAGCCGGTGGACGACGAGATTATGACGCCGTCGCCGTGGATCATGCCCATGCTGAAGCCGTCGACCTCGACCTCCACGTGTGAGACGGACGAGAAGCCCTTCTTCGCGATCATGAAATCGTTGAGGCAGATGAACTCTCTCCCCTCGCCGATCTCTGCCCGGAGCATCGACGCCTCCTCGATGCGGCACCGGCCCTCCTTGAAGCTTTTGAGGGCGTCCCCGAAGCCGGCGACGTCGGTCTCGCTGAAGAAGCCGATCTTGCCGAGGTTGATGCCGAGGAACGGGACCTCGAGCGAAAAGCCGTTGTTCACCGCCGCGGATACCGCCGTCAGCACGGTGCCGTCGCCGCCGATGGTGATTATGCACTCGGCGGGCAAGGCGGCATTCGCGCGGAACAGGTCGGTCGGACTCGGGAAGGCCTCGCCGATAAAGCCCTCATCCCCTATGGTTTTGAGCACGCTTTTGAGCACCTCGGCCGAACCCGGCTTGGTCATATTCGCGAATACGTAGATCCTTTTTTTCATAGCTGGCAACTCCTTTGAAAAGCCCGTTCAGCCGAGGCTTTCATGAGCGTTTTCGACCGTTTGGGCGGCAAGCTCGCGGACGCGCTCAACATCCAATGCGCCTTCCTCCCCGCCCTCCTCGTCCGTGCCGAGATAGAGCAGGAACTCGATATTGCCCTTGGGTCCGGTGATCGGCGAAAAATCGACGCCGAGCACGGAAAAGCCCGAGGAGAGCGCGAATTCCGCCGCGGAAAGCAGGACCTCAAGATGCGTCTTTTTATCGCGCACGACGCCGTTTTTGCCGACCTTTTCCCTGCCCGCCTCGAACTGGGGCTTGACGAGCACCACGGCGCGGCCGCCGGGCAAAAGCACCTCTTTGATGCGGGGAAGGATGAGCCTTATGGAGATGAACGAAACGTCGCACGAAGCGAAGGAGATGACCTCGTCGAACCACGCGCGCTCCATGAGCCTGGCGTTATGCCGCTCCATGCAGATAACGCGCGGATCGCTGCGCAGCCGCCAGTCGAGCTGGCCGTAGCCGACGTCCACGGCGAAGACCTTCCTTGCGCCGTTTTGCAGCATGCAGTCGGTAAAGCCGCCGGTGGAAGCGCCGACGTCGAGACAGACGCGGTCCGAAAGGTCGATGGCATAGCGTTCGACGGCCTTTTTGAGCTTGAGGCCGCCGCGGCTGACGAAGGGGATCGGGTCCTCCTTTATCGAGAGCACCTGTCCCTCCCTGACGGGATCGCTCGGCTTCATCACCCTTGCGCCGTCGAGCAGGACCACGCCCTCCATTATGAGCGCTTTCGCCCGCTCGCGCGACTGCGCGAGGCCGAGCTCCACGAGTTTATTATCCGCTCTTTCAGCCAAATCTTCCTCCGAATCTTATCCCAAAGCGGCGATCATTTTGACGACCTCCGCCCTTATATGTTCTTCGCTAATGCCCGAGAGCTCGTCCTGCTCGGCGGGCGTCGCCGCGGTTATCGGCACGGCCGGTACGCCGAGCGTTATCACCCTAAGCCTTCCCTCGGCGCAGGCGAGCCTTGCAAGCTGCGCGCCGAAGCCGGTCTCGCGGCTGCCGTCCTCAACGGTTATCACGCACTGAGCGCCGTCGAGCAGGCGGAGCTCCCTTTCGCCGAGCGGGCAGAGCAGCCTTGCGTTTATGAGGCCCACGTCGAACCCTTCGCACGCGGCCTCGGCCATGCCGAGCATACGGCCGGAGGCGACGACGGTGACGGGACGGACGGGACGGACGGGCACCCATTCATCGAGCTTGTCCTCATCGGTCAGCGGGCGGGAGGGCAGCAGCCCCCTGCCGTAGCGCAGCGCGCAGGGACCTTCCTGCCTTAGCGCAAGCACGAGCATCGCCCTAAGCTCCTCGACCGAGGAGGGCGAGAACAGCTTGAAGCCGTTGGGCAGGGTGGAAAGATAGGCGATATCGTAGACGCCCTGATGCGTTTCGCCGTCCGCACCGACTAGGCCCGCGCGGTCGATGCCGAAAACGACGGGGAGCTTCTGCAGGCAGACGTCGTGCAGAAGCTGGTCGTAGCCGCGCTGCAGGAAAGTGGAATACACGGCGAACACGGGTTTAAGCCCCGCCGAAGCCATGCCCGCTGCCATCGTGACCGCATGCTGCTCGGCGATGCCGACGTCGAAAAACCTTTCGGGGAAACGGTTTTTAAAGATGGAAAGGCCGGTGCCGCTCGGCATCGCGGCGGTTATCGCGACGATGCGCTCATCCTCCTCCGCAAGGCGGGTGAGTTCGTTTGCAAACACCTTGGAGTTATTCTCGGAGGACTTGCTCTCCCCCGTCTCCTCGTTGAACGAACCGATGCCGTGGAAGCGCTCGGGATCCTTTTCGGCCGGAGCATAGCCCTTGCCCTTCTTGGTCATGACGTGGATGAGCACGGGCTTGTCGTTGACGTATTTTTTAGCGTGCTCGAAGATGGTTACGAGCTCGTCGATATCGTGCCCGTCGAACGGACCGACGTAGGTATAGCCGAGCTCCTCGAAGAGGACGTTCGGCAGGATGAAATATTTGATGCGGTTCTTGAGGTTTTCAATATGCTTCGACAGCCATTTGCCCACGAGGGGGATCTTTTTGAGCCTGCCGGAGAAGCCGCGCTTGAAGCGCTTGTAGCCCTTGCTCGTGCGCAGCTTTGACAGATGCGAGCTGAGGCCGCCGACGTTGCCCGCGATGCTCATCTTGTTGTCGTTGAGCACGACGATGAAGGGCAGCTCCTTCTCGCCCGCGTCGTCCATGGCCTCGAAGGTCAGGCCGCCGGTCATCGCGCCGTCTCCCACGACGGCTACGACACGGCTCTTGGTGTTTCCTTCGAGCCGGAGCGCGCGCAGTATGCCGAGCGCCGCGGACGCCGCGGTGCTGGAGTGGCCGACGTTGAACGCGTCGTATTCGCTCTCGCTCGTCTTCGGGAAGCCCGAGATACCGTCCTTGCGGCGCAGGGTCGAGAAGCGCTCCGCGCGGCCGGTCAGCAGCTTATGGGGATAGCACTGATGCCCGACGTCGAATATGAGCCTGTCCGAGCGGAAATCAAAGCAGAGATGCAGCGCGATCGTCAGCTCGACTATGCCGAGGTTCGAGGAAAGATGCCCGCCGTTCTTCGCAACGGTGGATACCATGTACCTGCGCATCTCGTCCGCAAGAAGAGTCAGCTCCTCTTTCGATAGCTTTTTAAGATCCGCGGGCTCGTGTATTCGGTTCAGCAGCTTCAGGTCTTCGAATGAAGTCATGTCAGTTCTTTCTGTCCTTTATAAAACGGATCATCTCGCAGAGGAAGCCAAAGCCCGCCTGCTCGCGCTCGCCCGTAAGGTCCCTTCCGAACAGGGAGAGCGCTTCGGAGGCTTTTTCGGCGGTCTGCTCCGCAAGCTCCTTTGCACGGTCGATTCCATAGAGGGTCACGTAAGTGAGCTTATTGCTCTCAAGATCCTTGCCGAGGGTCTTGCCCATCAGCGCTTCGTCGCCCTCGTGATCGAGGATATCGTCGGTGATCTGAAAGAGCAGGCCGATCGCTGAGGCGTAGCTTTCAAGCCGCTTTATCGCCTCCTCGCCCGCCCCGGCGGAATACGCGCCCGAGAGCACGGCGGCGATCAGCATGTCGGCGGTCTTATGGAAATGGATCTCGCCAAGGCGCTCCTCATCGAGGATCCGGTTCTGCTCGGCCTCAAGGTCGAGCGACTGCCCGGCGACCATGCCCGAGGCGCCGGCGCGCTTCGCGATCTCGAAACAGGCGCGGCGGTAGTATTGGCCCGAAAACGGCGCGTCGCCGCTGAGCAGGTATTCGAATGCGTACGTCAGCAGCGCGTCGCCCGCGAACACGGCCTGGCCCTCGCCGAACACCCTGTGGTTGGACGGGCGGCCGCGGCGCATATCGTCGTTGTCAATGCATGGCAGGTCATCGTGGATCAGGGAATAGGTGTGGATCATCTCGAGCGCGCAGCCGAGGCGCAGCGCCATGGCGTGGTCGCCGCCGAGCATGTCCGAGCAGCCGAGCGCGAGGCACGGACGGATCCGCTTGCCCCCCGCCTCGAGGCTGTAACGCATCGCCTTTTGAAGCAGCGCGGGCACGCCCGGAAGCTCCATCGCGCGGGCGAGCTCGGCCTCGACCTCGGCACCGTATTCTGAAAGCCTTGCTTTAAAATCCCCCATCGGGCACCTCAGAGCTCGGTCAGCTCCGTATCCGCGCCGCGGATCGCCTTAAGGACCCTGCCGTCGTAATCGCTGAGCAGCTTTTTGCAGTGGTCGGAGAGCGCGACGCCCCTTTCATAGAGCGCTATCATCTCGTCGAGCTGCGCGCTGCCGGAATTGAGCTTGCCGACAATGGCTTCAAGCTCCGCCGCGGCCTGCTCAAAGGTCATGGAATTGATCTCCTGCTCGTTCATGCTTATCCTGCCTTTATAATGATTCTGATTTTTTTATTACCGATTATCGTTTGTTTCCTTGGTTTCGACGACTACGCCCAGCCTGCCGCCGCGCATGCGCACGGTCAGCCTTGAGCCGACCTCCGCGGCCGAGGCGTCGATCACCGGCCTTCCCGCCCCATCGCTGACGATCGCATAGCCGCGGTCGAGTACGGCGTAGGGGTCGAGCGCGGCGAGCTTTTCGGAGAGCTTTTCAAGCGCCGCCCTGCGTTTTTCCAGTGCGTTTTTTACGGCATAGCCGAGCGCGTCGGTCACGCGGTCGAGCTTCATGCGTTTCTCGGCGATCAGGGCCGCGGGCTTAGAAAGCGCGGCGCTCGAATCGAGCATATCGATGCGCTTCCTTTCGGCGCCGAGGCGCGCGGCTACGGCCTGATCGAGCCCCGCGCGCAGGCCGAGGATGCGGTCCTCAAGCTGAGCCTTTACGGGAACGGCCATGACCGCGGCGAGCGTGGGCGTGCCGGCGCGGTGATCCGCCGCGAAATCGGCGAGCGTGTAGTCGAGCTCGTGCCCGACGGCGCTGACGACCGGGATAAGGCTATTATGTATAGCCCTTGCGACGCGCTCGTCGTTATAGCAGGAGAGCTCCTCGCTGCTGCCGCCGCCGCGGCCAACGATGATGACGTCGGTAACGGCTATGCGGTTGAGGTATTCTATCGCGCCGGCGATCGAGGCGGGCGCGTTCGGGCCCTGCACGGCCGAGGGCACGAAGACGGCGCGCATGCCCGGGAAGCGGGTCCGCATCGTGGAGAGGATGTCCTCAAGTGCCTTGCCCTCGCCGGAAGTGACTACGCCGATGCATCTCGGCAGGGACGGCAGCGGACGGCAGTTTTCGAAAACGCCCTCCGCTTCGAGCTTCTTTTTGAGCTCGAGGAGCTCGGCATACTGCTCGCCCTCGCCCTCCTGCTTCAATGAATTGACGATGAGCTGGAATCGGCCGTCGCGCACGAAGAGCGAAACGTCGCCCGTGGCGGTGACCTTCATGCCGTCCTCCGGCTCGAAGCGCAGGCGGGCGCGGACGCTCTGATACATGACGCAGCTTACCACGGCCGCGGCATCCTTGAGCGAAAAATAGGTCATGCCCATGCGGCCGTAGGTCTTGACGCCGGTCAGCTCGCCCGAAACGTGCACGCGGCGGAGCCTTGCGTCGCCCTCGAGGACGGCCTTTGCGTAGTTATTCAGCTGTTCGACGGTCCAGGCCCGTTCAGTCTGCGCCATTGAGCCTCTCCGCAGCGGTCAGGGTGTTTGCAAGAAGTATCTTTCTTGTTACGGGGCCGACGCCGCCCGGGACCGGCGAGATCCAGCCCGCGACGGGTTCGGCGCTTGCGAAATCGACGTCGCCGACGGTCTTGCCGTCGACACGGTTGATGCCGGCGTCCACGACTATTGCGCCGGGCTTGATCATATCGCCCGTGATGAGGCCGGGCACGCCGACGGCCGCAACGAGGATATCGGCGTTTTTGGTGTGCGCGGCGAGGTCGGCGGTGCGGGAGTGGCAGATCGTGACCGTGGCGTGCTCCTTGAGCAGCAGCATGGCGGCGGGCTTGCCGACGACGATGCTCCTGCCGACGACGACGGCGTTCTTACCCTTGATGGGGACGCCTGTGCTGCGGATCAGGGTCATGACCGAGCTGGGCGTACACGGCGCAAAGCCCTGCCTGCCGGTGTAGAGCGCGCCGGCGTTGGCGACGGTCAGGCCGTCGACGTCCTTGTCGGGATCGAGATGCGCGAGCACCCTGTCCTGATCCATGCCCTTGGGGAGCGGGAGCTGCAGCAATATGCCGTGGACCGAGTTATCCGCGCCGAGCGCCTCGATAAGCTCGATGAGCTCCGCCTCGGTCGCGTCGGCGGGCAGAGCGTGGGTCTCGCTTTCAAGGCCGATATCCGCGCAGTCGCGCAGCCTGCTGTTGACGTATTGATGGGAAGCGGGATCGTCGCCGACGATGACGACGTCGAGCCTCGGAGCGACGCCCCTTTCCTTTAGGGCGTTTACCCTTCTTTCGCAGTCGCCGCGGAGCTCCGCCGCGATCAGTTTGCCGTCGATGATATTCGCCATGATCGTTTTCCTTTCGGTTTCGTTATTATAGCCTCCCCTATGGGGTCATTTTCCGTTTTCGATCGCGTCCATCGCGAGCAGGGCCGCGCCGACCGCGTTGTCGCTCGAGAGCTCGGGACGCGCGAAATGCAGCCTTGCGCCCGTGCCCTCGGTGCGCCCGAGCAGCATGGAGCGAAGCAGCTCGCTTGACGCCACGCCGCCCGCAAGCAGGAAGTCGCGGCATTCGGGGCTGCCCGCAGCGCCGCTCATCGCGTTGACGACGGTCTTTGAAAGCGTCCTTGCGATGAGGTCGTAGACGGCATAGGCGACGCCCGCCTTATCCGCCCCGTTCTCAAGCGCCTTCTCCGCCTGCGTTTCGGCGCCGGAGAACGAGAAGACGGTGCCCTTTACGCTTGCGGGAAGCAGGATACCGCGCTCGCCCGCGGCGGAAGCGAGCTGTTCGAGCGCCTTGCCCGCCGGAAAGCCGAGGCCCATCTTCACGCCGAGCCTGTCCACGAGCTGACCGGCGTTGATATCGCTCGAGCCGCCGCGGACGGTTATATGCATCGCTTCATCCGCCTCGAGCAGCTCGCTGGTGCCGCCGCTGAGATGGAATGCCCAAAAACGCTTTCCGAGCAGCTCCTCATTCGAGAAGAGCGCGGCTCTTATATGCCCCTGCTGATGGGTAAAATGCAGCACGGGGACCCCGAGCGCCGCGCCGATGGTCTCGGCAACGAGCCTGCCCTCGAGGAAGACCGGCATATAGCTGCCGTCCCGCCCGCTGGGGCATACGCTGACGCCGACGCCGGCCACGGTTTTGGGGTCGATATCGGCAAGCAGCTCCGGTATCAGCGGGATCAGGTTCCTCGTATGCAAAAACACGGCGTCGCTCTGCCTCAGGCCGCGCTTGCCCTGCTCCACCGGGAGCAGGGTACGCCTGTCGGCAACGATACCGTTAACGCAAACACAAGCTGCAGATGAAGTGTAGCAGCTTGTATCTATTCCGATGTATGTTCTGTCCGCCGTCATCACTGCGTGCGGACGACCGTGCCGAGAAGGCCGTTGATGAACTTGGGCGAACGCTCGTCGCAATACGCCTTCGCAAGCTCGACGGCTTCGTTCACGGCGACCGCAGCGGGGACCTGCCCGCCGAAGCGGATCTCGTACACGGCGTTGCGGAGGATCGAAAGATCGACCTTGGGCATCCTGTCCACAGTCCAGCCGACGGACGCCGCCTGGATGATCGCGTCGATCTCCGGAAGGCGGCTCTGAACGCCCTCGACTATATCGGCCGCGAAGCGGATATCCGCCTCGGTCGGTTCCTCCTCTATGCCGGACTGGAGGAGCACCTCGTTATAGGTCTCGTCGCAGCCGAACATTCTTTCGTAGGTCAGCTTCATTGCGACCTCACGGGCTGTTTTTCTGCTCATAGTAGCTGTCGGCGCCCAGCGCCGGGTTCCTTTGTTTGATTTTTTGCCGCAGGAAAGCTGCCTGCCGGCACTCAGCGGCGTTCGGGCGGTATTTCCGCCTGAACGGACCGCTTCTTTTCCGTGCGGGGCGCTTTCCCCCGCACCCGGCTCTCAACTGCTCCGGACCGCGTACGGCAAGCCGCGGTCATCCGATACGGCCTTATCTGCGCTTGAACAGGCGCCTTACAAACTCCGCGATCGCCTTGTTTGCGTCGGAGAAGCCGAATTTGTCGATCAGATAACCGTAACCGCCGCCGAGGCCGGTCAGAAGCAGGATGAGGAGCGTTCCGAAAAAGCCGACGGTCAGCATAAGGATGGCGGTCACAAGGCCTCCAAGGGCGAGCCAAAACTTGCCCTTATTGTTTGCTATCCACGCCATGATATCGCTAAACTTCATCGCTTTTACCTCGTTGTCAGTTCACCCTCGAGGTGACGGCTTCCTGTACCGGCTCGCTGCCCTGCACTGTCTTTACGATATTGACCGCGACGTTGCGCACGGGGATGCCGGTGGTGCTCTCGATCTCGTACTTCACGCTGTTCTGGATCGAGGAGCAGAGCTGGGTCAGATCCGTGCCGGCAAAGACGATGGACTTGATGTCGATATTGACGCCGTCCTCGACCGGGATGACCTTGGTCTCGGCGCTCTTGATCTGCTTGTTCTTCTTAAGCAGGCGCGAAACGAGCTGGGAGACCGCATCGCTGCTGATATAGGACTCGCCCGCATTGCTTCTGGTGAGCAGGTTCATCTCCGCCGCCTTGGGAGCTTTGCCGAGCTTGAAGAGGCGGATGATCACGTAGACGAGACCGACGGTGAAAGCAATGAACAGGATGCCGAGCAGGATGCGGACGAACATGGGGCCGTCCTCAAGGTAATTGATGAACTTGGAAAGGGAAAGGATGCCCCAAGACGATGCGGCAAGGAGCAGGAAAACGATCCCGAACAAAGCGAGGCTGATCGTGACCAGGAATTTTGTTAGCTTATCGGATTTCATAGTTTTTCCCCACGTACTTTAATAGCTTTAGATCGTGTTTCCCCGCGCCGGAACTCGCCCCGGCACGGCGCTCTTATTCAAAGGAGAGCCGGAATGCAGCTGCAGCCCGGCTCACCGGTGAATCGACCGTTACCTTACTCTGGGAGCTTCTTCGGGCTTTTTCTTTTCGGGCTTTTCGACCTTTTCCTGCTCGAAGGTGACGGACTGGACGTAGACGTTGACTTCGACGACGCGCAGGCCGGTCATGGACTCGATCTGGTTCTTGACAGCCTCCTGAACCGCGTTGCTGACGTCCTGGATCTTGCAGCCGTACTTGACGTTGATGCTCAGATCGACCGCCGCTTCTTCGCTGCCGACCTCAACGCGAACGCCCTTGGTGTAATTCTTTTTGCCGCCGAAGATGCCGGAAATGCTGTCTGCAAATCCGCCGCCGAGATCGCTTACGCCTTCGACCTGGGTTGCGGCGATATTCGCAATGGTAGCAACGACGTCGGGAGCAAAGACTACTTTACCGGTCTCGTTGACCTGTACATCGGTAATGACCTGAGTTTCTTTATCCATAACTGGACACCTCCTTATATTAAGTCAACGTAATTATACCAAACTTCTGTTAAGATGTAAACATTTTCGGAGGATTATTCGTAAGATTTACGAAGATTGACTTGACTTGGCGCATACTTTGTCAATTTTGCCTCCGGCCGTGCCCGTCGGACCGCTAAGCCGCGCCGCGGGAGAGCGAGATCCTGACCGCCTGGGCCGAGACGCCCGTTTCGCTGCGGATGATATCGAGTATCCTCGCGACCTCCTCGTCGGAGAGCGTCTCGCCGTCGATGACCACGGTCACGGAATCGTTCCTGAACGTCACCGCCGCGTCGCGGAAGCCCTTTGAGCGGAGCTTGCTCTCGATCGAGAATTCCTGCTCCATATTCGAAACGAGCTGCATGAGCCTCTCCTGCGCGCTGCGCAGGGTCTCCGCGTCGGTGCTCTCGTCCTCGACGATCATGCGCAAAAAGTCGATCTCCTGCGCGCGGATGCTGCTGCGTTCCTCGCGGAAGCCCGCGAAATAACCCTCGTAGACGCCCGCGCCGACGCTTGCGGCGTCCTCGGTGCCGTCCGTACCGTCGATGGCGTCGCTGTTTTGGTCGGTATTCTGCGCGTCCGCGGGTCTTCCCGCCATGGCGTCCGTTTCGCCGCCGTCCTCCTTGAGCCGGATGTTGAGCCATACAGCGCCCGCGAGCAGCAAAAGCAGCAGCACGGCCGCTATGACGCCCTTCTTTGTGAACCTTGAAGAGTTGTTCCTCATTTTTAGCTCCTTTGACCCCCTGTATCGGGGTCTTCCTTTCCACACCGATTTTCGGCGGCAAGCCGCCCTTATCAGAACCGCTCCCACGCACCTATGCCGGTCGGGAGCATATCCCTTTGAAAGCATATTCCCTGCCCTATGCCGCCATGACAAACACCTCCACGCTTTTTTCGTCGACGCCGAGCACGGTGCCGACCGCCGCGATGATGTTGAGCCGGACGGCGATATTGCCCGCGCCCTCCGCGAGCACCACCACGCCGCGCACGCGCGGCAGATGCTCGGTCAGCACGATGGGGCTCTGTTTGCCGCCCTCGCTGACCGTTGCGGGGCGGGATTCCTCGCTGCCCGAGCCCGAGCGCCCCTCGAGCGCGAGCACCTGCTCGCCCGTCTGCTCGAAGGTCAGCATGACCCTGACCCTGCCCACGCCCGCCATATCCGAGAGCAGCGCTTCGAGCCGCTTTTCAAGCTTTTCGGCCTCGTCCTCGGCGGTGAACGTTTGGGTGCTTTCGGCCTCAGCAGGCTTGCTCTCACGCTTTTTGCCGCCGAACGCGCCCGAGGAGAGAAAAAGGATCAGCGCGAGCGCCGCCATCGCGGCATAGATCAGCAGCCCCGCTTTTTTATTGCGCCGCATGCAGCCGGCAAGGCGGCCTATCGGATCCGGTTTTTTGCTTTGTTCCGCCATGGGTTTCATTCCGGCATGCCGCCCAGCACCGCCGCGGCGAGGGCGAGCCTGACCGCCCGCTTTGCCGCCGAAGAAACGCCGCCGTCGGGCAGAAGCGCCTCGGCAGCGGCCCCGATAAGCGCCGCCGCGATCATGCGCAGAAGGAGTTTTTTAAAGAATAGCATCATAGGCGCGTTCCTTTCTTACCCGAATACGGCGCTGCCGCAGCAGATGATCATAACGACGGTGACCGTGAACATGGCCGCCGCCGAGGCCGCCGCCCCGAGCAGGAGCGAGACCGTGTCCGCAAGCTCGTCGAGCAGCTTGGGGATGCGGTCGTCACTAAGCGGCTCCGCTGCCGCCGCGGCGATCCGAAGTGCGAGCATCCCGCCCGCTAGGGAGATCACCGGACGGATCGCGAGCGCCGCAAGCAGCAGGATCGCGGCCGTGCCCGCCGCGTTCTTGACGAGCAGGGAGCCCGCGCTCACGACGTCGGCCGCGCCGCTTATGAGGCCGCCCGCAGAGGGTATCAGCCGGTCGACTGCGAACCTTGCCGCCCGGATGGAAACGCCGTCCGCCGCGCCCGCACGGACGCCGCCCGTCACCGCCGCGGCCGTATAAACCGCCGCCGCGAACGCAAGCAGCCATTTGGCGGTCTTTTGAAGGAGCCTGACGGTGCGGTCGAAGCGCATGCCGCCGAGCGCGTTCATGACGGTGAGCACGCCCGAGGCGAGCAGCATCGGCAATACGGCGCCGCTTAGAAGCAGCACGACGCCCTCCGCGATAAAAGCGAGCTTCGGCGCGAGGAAGGCCGCGCTGCCGGTGCAGCCGAGGACGGTCAAAAGCGCGCCGAGGATCGGTGAGGAGAGCTCCGAAAAGGCCGCGATATCGCGTATCACGGCGGAGGCCGTGCCCGCGAGCTCCGCAAAGAGCGCCGCGGCCGGAAGTACGGCCGTCGAGGCGAGGGCGAGCAGCACCGTTTTCTTCGCGCCGCCGTCCTCGAGCAAAACACCCGAGACGCCCGCGAGCATCGCGGCAAGGATCACGCCGAGCATACGCCGCAGCGCGGAGCGCAGGCCCGGCAGTAAGAGCTCGGGAACGACCGAATCGAGGCCGGGCGCGTCCTCCCCGCCCGCGAGGGCCGCGACGAAGGCGTTTATGCTGCGGTAATTGCCGGCCGACTGCGATAGAGCGCAAAGCGCTTCAAAATAGCTCTGCCAGGCCGAAAGATCCGTCTCGCCCGAAAGGCGCAGGATCTCCCCCGCGATCGCCTGCCGCGTTTCGTTTTCGGCATCCCCTTCCTCCTCCGCAAAGGCGGGCGCGGGAAGAAGCAGAAGCGCAAGCAGCAGGGCCGCGAGGCCTGTTGAAAGAAGGCGGGATGCGAGCCGTTTTTTCATACGCTGAAAGTGTTTTTAGAGGAGCTCGTTGACGAGCGCCGTCATGGCTTCGGCGATGGAACGCAGCAGGGGCAGCACGGTCACGACGATCAGCACCCTGCCGGTCAGGTCGCAGATATCGGCGAGGGAGCTCTCCTCAAGATCCCGGCAGAGCGAGGAAGCGAGGCGCGAAAGATACGCTATGCCGACGGCCTTCATAGCCGTGAGCAGCTCCCCGCCGCCGAGACCGCCTTCGGAGGCGACGGTGCCGAGGTCCCCGAGGACGCCCGAGAACGCGGCGAGCACCGAGAGCATGACGATCGCGCCGGCGGCTATCGTGAGCATGCGCCCCGCCTCCCTTTCGAAGCGGCGCACGGTGAAGCCCACCACCGCGGCCGCCGCGGCAAAGCCGAGCGCGGAATACAGGTCCATGTTCAGTAGAGCTGGAAGACGCTCTTAACGCTGCTGAACAGCGTCGCTATCAGGCTGATCACCATGGATATCACGACGACGAGCCCCGCGAGCGAGGTCAGCATGGCGATATCGTCCCGTCCCGCCTGCTTGAGCAGCTGGCAGGCGACCGCGATCAGTATCCCGATGCCGGCGATACGGAAGATGATCTCTACCCCATTCGTTCTCCTTTCAGAGCGTCAGAAGCGCGAGCGCCGCCCCGAGGATGGCGCAGATAGGGACGGCGAGCTCGGCCCGCGCACTGAGCTTTGCCTCGGTTTGTGCCCCGGGCACGCCCCGGTCGTCGTTTGAAGCGCGCAGCGCGGCGAGGCTTTGCTTTGCCTCCTCGGCGATCAGCGCGCCGGCCGCGGTCGAAATGAGCAGGAGACCCGCGGCGGTCATAAGGCGCGTCACGGTATCTCCCCCTCGGCCGATAAAAGCCCGGTTTTCAAAGCTGCGGTTTTCATTTCAAGAAAGGATATGAGGCGGGAAAGGCTTCAAGCACCGCGAAAAAAAGCGGCTTTCGGCAGCCGCGGGGATATCGTGAAGGCTTATGACGCTCAGGCTTTGGGGAGAGGGGTCCGCAGGGCGAAGAAGAGGGCCGAGAAAGCCATGCCGGTGAGCTGAAGATCGAGCGTTTCGCCCACGGCCGAGTAGGCGCCGTAGCCGCTTGATGCGAGATCGGCGAGGAAGAGCAGGAGCGCGAGGAAAAGAGGCGCGAGCGCGGCGGCGAGCAGGCGCAGGGACAGGGGCTTTATAAACGGCGCGGCAAGGAGCGGCAGCAGCGCCGAGAGGATGATAAAGGCTTCGCCCGAGAGCCGCCTGCCTAATAGGAACGCGGGCAGCGCGATAAGGAGCGCCGCGGGGAGCGCCAGTAGAGTTCGCCGGCCCTCCTGCCGGAGAGCTGGGATCAGCAGCAGCGCCGGTATAAGCGCACACGCCGGGCAGAGCTCGAATTCGGGCGAGAACTCGAGCACGGCGGGCCGCATGGCCGCCGCCGCAACGGCGAATATGACCGCCGCCGCTCTGCCTATGCGAAGCTGAAAAAGCGCTGCGTCGAGCGTGCCCGCCGCCGCGGCGACGGTGAGCATCAGGGCCGCCATAGTTGAAAACCGCATATAAAAACTCCGTTTCGTTCAGTCGCTTAAGCTTAGTTTGAACAAAACGGAGAATAAAAAACGTATTGGGGCGAATGATTCTCGGGATCAGCCGTCGGTCAGCCTGAGGAAGCCGATCATCGCGCCGGTCTCGGTCCTGTCCCTGCGGTAGGAGAAGAACAGGTCCTTCCTTTCATAGGTGCAGAGGCCCATGGAGCTGATGTTTTCGGGCAGTACGCCCGCGTCGAGCAGCTGGATGAGGAGCGCGGCCTCGATATCGGTATAGGCCTTGCCGGGCTTTCCGGGCTTTGAGATGCCGGGGTAATCGAACTCCCGGGCGAAATCCGCGCCGATGCTCTCGTCCACCTCGAAGCAGTTTTTGCAGATACAGGGACCGATGGCAGCGAACAGTGCTTCGGGCCGGCTCCCGAACTCCTGCGCCATCCGCTCCGCCATGCGCTGACCGACGCGCTTGAAGGTGCCCTTCCAGCCCGCGTGAGCAAGGCCGATCGCCCTGTGCTCCGGGTCGTAGAGGTAGACGCAGCTGCAGTCCGCATGCAGGGTCACGAGCGTCACGAAGGGGTCGTTCGTGATGATGCCGTCGCAGAACGGGAGGTTTTCGCGCGTGAGCCCTCTGCCGCAGTCGGAGGCGTCCACGCGCACGACGTTCGCGCCGTGCTCATGATTGACGAGCACGAACGAGGAATGCTCCAACCCGAAGGCGGAGGCGAAAACGCGGTAGTTGCGCTGCACGTTGGCGGGATCGACGTCGCGCGTCCTCGACATGTTCAGCGAGTCGAACGGCGCGGGGCTGACACCGCCGATGCGCGTTGAAAAGCCATGCCGGATGCCCGGTATGGCGGCGAATCCATCCGCGTTCACGAGGTACAGCCCCTCGCTTTCAAGCAGCGAATAGCCGCGGCGGATGGTTTTATCAAGCTGTTCGAAGCCCTGCATCAGA
>JAEEGL012553069.1_pt1 | contig 34356 bp, 30 predicted proteins | sample 9134231 | NCBI WGS metagenome assembly JAEEGL01 (sample SAMN16246548, study PRJNA631951) | gut metagenome | biome: gut microbiome; feature: rumen; material: fiber-attached | host: Bos | place: Iran: Karaj | collected 2018-10
ATGAGAATCGCAGTTACCTATGAAAACGGACAGATATTCCAGCATTTCGGCAGAACAGAGCAGTTCAAGCTCTATGATATCGCCGACGGAAAAATAATAAACGAACAGGTCGTAGGCACGAATGGCGCTGGTCACGGCGCTCTTGCAGGCTTTCTCAAGAACGCACAGGCTGACGTGCTTATCTGCGGAGGCATCGGCGGAGGCGCTCAGATGGCTATGCAGGAGGCTGGTATCGCTCTCTACGGCGGCAATATGGGAAATGCCGATGAAGCTGTAAAGGCTTTCCTTGCAGAAACTCTTGTTCAGAACGAGAATCCCACCTGCGACCACCACCACGAACACGGCGAGGGTCATTCCTGCGGAGACCACGGCTGCGGCAGTCACTCCTGCGGCAATCACTGATGCCGCCTATATTGCTCACACCGGCATGAACCGCGGCTGCAATGCCGACGTTCCCTTACGTGTCAGCCTGCTTCAGACGCGGCGGATATTTAAATCCCTTCCGGAAACTCTTTAAATAAAAAGACCTCCTGCCCGGTTCAGACTCCGGACAGGAGGATTTTTTTATACTGCGATGGTTTTAAGATAGCATTTGCGCTCGTACATTTTCTTGTCGGCGCGCTCAAAAACTGCCGAAAAGCTGATATCGAACCGAGGGTCGAATTCATCTAAGCCGGTAGATACAACTACCTTGCCGGAGTGAAGATTCTCCTCTATTTTCTTATTAAACTCAGAAAGAAGCTTCTCGCCGCTCTCGTAGTCCTTACCCTCAAGCAATACCACGAATTCGTCTCCGCCGATACGGAATACAGGACTGTGACTGAATATATCGCAGATAAGAGCACTTCCCGCCTGTATGTATCTGTCGCCCTCCTCGTGACCGAGGGTATCGTTAATGTTTTTTAGTCCGTTCAGGTCAAAGACTATAACTCCGAATCCCGCAGAAGAGCCTGCGGATATTTCCCTATCAAGACGCTCGATAGCTTCAAGATAAGCTCGTTTGCTCTTTACTCCGGTAAGCGGATCGGTGTATGCGAGCTGTCGTACCGAGCCGAGTTCCTGCTCCTGAACCTTTTCACGCTTCAGCGTTTCGTCGAGCTCTTTCCTGTATGCAGCCTTCTCGCCTTCAAGAGCGAAGGTATGCATTACGATAACGACGCCTATGATTATCGTCGTAGCTATCATGCTTATGATGACAACAACAGCTTTGTGCTGGTTGATCTCCTCATCGTACTTGTCTGCATTAAAATCAACTCCGACTAAAGCCGCTACATCGCCGTTTGAGTCCCATACCGGACTGTATGCGGAGTAGAATCTTCCCCATTCGTCACTGTAAGCCTCTTTATCGACATCTGCTCTGCCGTTCGCAGCATTTATCATGGCATCTGTCGTTTTGATAGGCTCGCCGTATTGACCGGGTCTTTCCGTGTCGGGGTCGATAAGGAACGAGAATTTGTCTCCTTCGTCTATCTTCACGAGATAAATATAATCGAGCTTGATATTCTGCTGGAACAAGCGCAGGGTTATGAGGGTCTTATTATAACCTGCGGATTGCCTGTCTTCCTCTGTAAGCCGCTTTACCGCATCGCCGTCTATCTGGGACGCCGCAGCATTTGCCGTATCGAGCATACGTACGTTTATCTGTTCGCGCAGCTGCTTATTCGACATTGATATAAGTACAACGCCCATTATTATCTGCGTTATCATCATAAAAATGAGCGCAATTATAAAAACCCGCACATTTGCTTTGAGCTTGGTGACTGTTTTTCTCATGATTCACCTCTTTATCTCTGAATTCATATAACAGCCTATAATAACCTTATTATAATATTATAACACATCTGCAAGGAAAAAGAAATAGTTTTCGCGAATTTTTTCGACTTTTTTTATATCAATCATACTCAAAAAAAGATCCGGACCTGAAAAAGTCCGGATCCCGCAATATCAGCTTATTCTGCTTCTTTGATCTCAACATCGCCGGAGGAGGTGTCGATCGTCACCTTATTGGCTCCGGAGCCGCAAACGTATTTCTTCTTCTCGTTCTTGAATGATATATCAGAATTGAAATCGCCCGATGCTGTGTCAAAATCTATCGTCATATCGGCATTCTTTGGAACATACATCGTAATATCGCCGGAAGCCGCGTCAAACGATGTTTCTGAGGGTACCTCTGCAAGTCGGAGCTCGGTATCTCCGCTTGCCGTGTCGACATCTATCTTGTCTGCCTTTTTAACGTCTATCTTTACCTTGCCTGACGCCGTATCAGCAGTTATATCCTTTACGGTCTCAGCTGTGATGTTTACATCGCCGGAAGCCGCATCTGCATCTATCTTGTCAGACTCGCCCTTCTGTGTGAGGATAAGTCCGCCCGATGCGGAATCAAGGTCAAAGCTATTGGCTGTGCAGTTTCTGAGCTCCGCTTTGCCGGAGGCTGTATCAACATTGATGCTCTCGGCGCTTAATTCGTCCATGAGCAGGCTGCTGGAAGCTCCGTCGTAATCAACGTCGGTGAGCTTTATGCTTCTGGGAAGCTTTACCTCGAGCTTTTTCTCGGAATTGGTGAGTGTGAAGTTCTCGCCTGACTTGCAGTAGTGAATACGGAGCGTTTTGCCATCGAGCCATGTGTGTACCTGTCTTTCCTCGCTGAGCTCGGTATCGCAGGTCTCGGTAATGCTTACGGTATCCTTATCGTAGTATGAGACCGTAACGCTTCCGGACTGCCAGTCGATGCAGAGATTCTCTACATCGCCGCTTATCTCGGTATTGCCGGCGGAATATTTATCGGCGTTGTCATACATATTGCCAATAGATACGCAGCTGCAAAGGCTGCCGAGTAAAAATGCTGATGTAAGTGCAGTTGCGATGATTTTTGTAGCTTTCATTATAGTTTCCTCCAATTACTTCTTTTTGCGTCCGACGATACCTACTATCATGAATATCGCGGATATTACAGTTCCGATTGCAAGAGCTCCCCAGCACATGAGATCATTGAGGCTCTGTGTTGTTGTGAGTGAAAAGTCAAATCCGGGAATGCGCGGACTCATGCCGAGTATCCCGAGCACGATCGCGTCATTGAAGAAGAATATCAGCGCCGATGCAAATATGCAGGTCGCAGCCTTGATGAAGCCGTTCCACTTAGGAAAACGTATCAGTGCGAAAAGCGACCACATGAACATGAACGGCGGGAGCGAGAATGCTGTTGCCACGCGGAAAAACGAGGGTGAACCGTGGCGGATGCCTATGGCTGTCATCATGATGATGAACAGAAGTGTATAGCCTCCGACAAGAGCGAGTCCCTTGTTTTTGCCGAGGAATTTTGCGACAGGCTTAGATGTCACCACAAACGGCAGGAACGGTATTGAAAGTCCGAACAGCACTGACGGCGCCGCCGTGAAGAACCATGTTCCTCCTGAGTAGATGCAGCAAATACCAAGTAATACAAGAATGCTTGCGGTGAATGCGGTTATCGTCCAAAGGCGCCTATCCTTCGGCACCATAAGCGGTACCACTGTCAGCGAGGCAGGTATGAACATCGCTGCAAGGACTATAAAGAACCATGTGAGTCCTGCTCCGGTCGCTAAGTTTACTATGAGGCAGACGAGTATCGGAAGCGCGAACAGTCCGCCGATTATGCTTCCGGCAACAGCGCTTCTGCGCTTGAAGAATTTCGCCTGCTTGCTTATTACCTGATCGCGCTCCTTTGCGATAGCGTTGTCGATGACCTTATCGCATTTCCGCATATCTTCGAGCATCGCCGCACATGACGGGCATTCGCTTATGTGCTCTTCGACCGCTTCTGCACTGCTTTTGCTGCAAGCCTGATCGACATATAACGGGAGAAGGTCGCTTATCATATCACAGTTATATTTCATTATTATCCATCCTTTCCTTGAGTTTCAGTCTGGCACGATGATATGTTACTCTTGCCCATGATTCGGTCTTTCGGAAGATAGAGCCTATCTGAGCAAATGAAAGCTCGCCGAATACCCTGAGCTCAAAGACTTCCTTGTACGGGTCTTCCATATCGTGCAGCAGCATATGAATGCGGAAAGATGTTTCCGAATCGGTTATGCCCTGCTCTATATCGTTGTCGATATCAGCGAGATTCTCGTCCGGTTCGTCCTGATATCTGGAAGCCTTACGCTTGCCGTCAATAAAGAGATTCTTCGCTATCGCGCACAGCCATGAGAAACACTCGGATTCGCCGCGGAAGGTCTGTTCAGTAGTTATTGCCTTGAAGAACGTCTCCTGAGTTATTTCCTGCGCCGCGTGCTGGTCTTTTGCGAGAGTCATCACATACGAGTAGACTTTCATGTAGCAAGCGTCGTACAGCTTTTCGGCAGTCTGTTTATCCAATCATCGCACCTCCTTTCAGCAGCCTTTTTATCGGCTTCTGTATATTAGACGGATAAGAACGCAAAACGTTACAAAAAATTTCCAAAAAAAACATCTTCGTTAATTATATCATATTTGTCGGCTGTTTACAAGCAATAATTTATATAAATATCACTAAAAAAAGCCGTTTTTTCCTGTTTTCAGCTTGACATACGTGTCATGAGGTTATATAATAGTAACAATAGCGCTTGCATCTGAGGAGGTCATAAAAATGAAGAAGCTAAAAAAATATGCAGCAGCAATTATCGTTTCGGCTGTGTGCGCGGTCAGCTCTTCAATGCCGGCATACGCTCTTATAACCGGAGATATCAATAACGACGGCAGAGTCGATGTATTCGATGTAGTCCTTTGCCGCAAGGGAGTTATAAATATGTTCTCAGGCGCACCGGTCGACCCGCTTACCGATGTTGACGGCGACGGCGTTACTCAGGTAAATGACCTTGTGCTGCTTTCAAAGTTCGTGCTCGGCAGCGTTAAGGAGCTCCCGACGGTAACAACGACTTCATCTCCTGTTACTGCCACAACTACAACGCAGTATATTCCCGATACGACGACAACGACAACTCCGAACGGAGGAAGCTATATGCAGAAAATGGCTGCTGACATTCATATTCACGAGGACCCCTCATCAACTGAAATGCGCGGAGGCGTTGACTACGGAAAAATTGAGAAAAAAACATACTTCTCCAAGGACGCTCAGCGCGAGAAAAACCTCAATATACTGCTCCCGCCGGGCTATAACGAGAATGAATCCTACCCTGTATTATATGTATTCCACGGAATCTTCGGCTCGGAGGATTCCATGACCGGCGACGATATGAAGATACAGACCATGCTTGGAAACCTTGTCGCTTCCGGAGAGGCTGAAAAGATGATAGTCGTTTTCCCGCAGATGTTCACGACCAAGGAAAATATCTTCCCTTCATTCACAAATGAATCCTCACGCGCCTACGATGCGATACGCGAAGACCTCGAAAACAGCATCATGCCCTTTATGGAGGAGAATTACTCCGTAAAGACAGGCAGGGATAATACCGCTGTTACCGGATTCTCTATGGGCGGCAGAGAGGCTCTCTATACCGGAGTTACAAGACCGAACCTCTACGGCTACGTCGGCGGAGTGTGCCCTGCTCCGGGAATATTCCCGACTGAGGACGGAAATATGGTGCATGAGGGCTGTATGTCTCCGAGTGAGTTCCAGTTCGGAACAGCTCCAAGTCCGTACGTGCTCATGATAACCTGTACCCGCTTCGACGGCACTGTCGGCGACGCTCCCGACAGCTACCACAACGCCCTCACCCAAAACGGCGTTGAACACATCTGCCACCAGCTAACAGACGGCGACCACGGCGCTATATCCGTAAGAGCGCATATGTACAATTTTCTCAGATACGTTTTCAAGGGAAATAAATAAATACTGCCGCCCGCATAATTATTTGGTAACGAACGGGGGCGATGTAGACATCGCCCCCTACAATTGCCAATCCGCTTGACAAATGTCAGATTTTGCAATATAATAGTATTTGCACGAGAGCTGAAAAGCTCTCTTTATTTATGACTGCGGTGCAGTCAAGGGAAAGGATATGTATATCAATAATGGAGACCTATCAAATACTCAAGGACCTGGCGATAGTTTTCATCTGCGCCAAGGGAGTAGGACTTCTCGCCCGCAAATGCAAGGCGCCTATGGTCGTAGGCGAGATAATCGCGGGACTTCTCATCGGTCCGTGCCTGCTTGGAATAGTCCAGCCGACCGATTTCATCAACAAAATGGCTGAAATAGGCGTTGTCCTCATCATGTTCTCAGCCGGACTCGAAACCAATCTTCAGGAGCTGAAAAAATCCGGATTTGCCGCTTTCATTATCGCCAGTATCGGAGTTTTAGTCCCGCTTGTCGGCGGAAGTCTGCTGTATATGGGGATATACGGCTTCTCGGCATTCGGCACGGACGAATTTTTCAAGGGCGTTTTCATCGGCTGTATCATGACGGCTACCTCCGTAGGCATCACCGTTGAGGTGCTAAAGGAAATGGGACACCTCAAAAGCCGCGTCGGACAGACTATCCTCAGCGCAGCGATAATTGACGACGTTATCGGCATCATCGTGCTCACATTTGTCCTCGGATTCAAAGACCCGAACAGCAACGCTCTGCTAGTATCAGGCAAGATAGTGCTCTTCCTCGTGCTTTCGCTTATCCTCGGATATGTGTTCTACAAGCTGTTCAAGCTCTACGACGATAAACACGCTCACACCCGAAGAATACCGATAATCGCGATAAGCCTCTGCTTTGCAATGGCTTTCATAGCCGAGAGATATTTCGGTATCGCCGATATCACAGGCGCTTATATCGCCGGAATCATTCTATGCAACGTCCGCGACGCTGAATATATCGACCGCAAGGTGAACGTAAACGGATATATGTTCTTCGCGCCGATGTTTTTCGTGGGTATTGGTCTGAAAACCAATTTCAGCAACGTCGACACAAGCATGATACTCTTCTCGGTCGGATTCGTCATCGTGGCACTGATCAGCAAGATAATCGGCTGCGGACTTGTTTCCAAGTGCTTCGGCTACAAATGGACTGACTGCGCAAAGATAGGCGTCGGCATGATGACCCGCGGAGAGGTAGCTCTCATCATCACAAACAAGGGTCTCGGACTTGGAATTATCGACTCGTCATATTTCACGGCGGTAATTCTTCTTATAATAGTATCAAGCATTGTAACTCCGCTTCTGCTGAAAATGCTGTTCAGCAAATTCCCCGAACAGCCGGAAGCAATACAAACTACAAAATAAAACGAACAGCCACTGACAGAAGTGAGGGCGTGATATAAAATTATATCACGCCCTCTCGCTATGTCAGCGGCTGTTTTTTAGTCACGAATATAGATGATGCCGTTTGTGATGTAAAGCACTCCGCCTATTGATACCGTCTGCAAACCTAATGACGAAAGCTGCGTAGATGAAGCTATGAACGCTCCGTCCACAAAGAGAGTATTGTCATCAGACAAAAGCGTTATCGGAGCAATAGAAGTGAGGTCAGAATTGAACTGAGGAAGTGCTCCGAGCTTGATAAGCGTTGACGAATCATATGAGGCAGCAACATAGTATGTCTGCTCTGTTCTCATATTGTAATCGCTGGCGCCATTAGGTCTTATCAGTGCTATCGAACCGCCGGAATCAACACCGAGAACGAGATACGAATAGGTCGTATCTGAGCCGCTTCCCGGAACAAAAGCTATCTTCATGATAAGTCCGTTGCTGCATAAAAGAGCGCTGTTCAGCATGAAATACTTGTAGCTCGAGGAACTCATATCTCTGCTTATTCCGGCTGATACGCCGCTCTGTATCGTGAATGAAACAAGCGGATAATTGTCGTCTACATCTTTAGCAGTGCGTATCGTTACCGTTCCATCGCCTATATTAAAGGAAATGTAATGGTTGTTTTCTGCCACGTATGTTGATTCCGTATCCTTTGTGAGCACTGCATCCTCAAGGAATGTTCCCTCTTTGTTTGCGATAAGGAAATCGTAAAAGCTCTGAAGATTATAGTAGCCTGCCGGCTGTGTAAATTTTACTACTGACATTTTATTCCTCCTCCACTACAGATAAGTCTCCCATTACGGGGTCAACAGGCATATTGCCGATCGTGAGAGCATTGCCCATGAAGACTTCTCCGTTTTTCTGTTTTATCCACTCGTTAAGACTGTTGAGACAATAGGTATCGCCGCTTGAAATATCATGCGCATACGAACCTATCGATATCGTACGTCCGGTGAAGGCATTAACAGCCGGAAGGTCTCCGGACGAATCCATCTCGATATACGCGAGGACAACCGCTTTTCCTCCGGAATATCTGAGAAATTTTTCAGTTTTTATCCAATTCATAATAACTCCTTTCGCTGAGTGTATCCGCTATAAGGGGTCGGGAAAAGGAGGTTTTTCAATGCAAAACCGTTGATTATCGGAAAAATTTTTCTCGGATATCTGTAAGCAATGGATAACTATATAATAAAAAAGCCGGTCAAAGGATATCCTTTGACCGGTCTCGTGTTCATTTTATAAGTCTCGCCATAAGCGACATCAGGTCGTATTTGCACATATCAGGAGCTGTTTCCATGAGCTTTTTCTGCGTGACTATGCAGGGATTACGGCGGAATTTGTCGCTCCGCTCCCCTGCTCTCCAGCCGATAGACGCCATATAGCAGCACCAGCGGCGATGCTCCAGCGAGGCGAGCGAATATGCGAACTTGTCAGCCTTGAGCCGTTCGAGGAGCTCCTCCTCAGTGCCGTTCATTCTCCATGCCGAACCGGTATATTTCATGAGTGAACCGTTCTTGCCGATGAGCTCTTCGAGCTTTGCTCTCAGCTCAACTCCGTTTTCAGCGGCAAGCTTTGGAATTATATCATTCTTTACCTCGTCGTGATATGCCGCTGCTTTACTTGATGAACGGCGGAAAAGCCTGAGCTGGTTCCACTCCTTTTCGGGGTCCTTTCCCGAATTATCGACGTTTCCGGTCTCGTCTCCGCTTATGAGCGAGATGTTGTTGTAGAAGTGGTTGAACTCCTTTGCAAGCCTGTCGATAGCGCGGTTGATTATCATATCGAGAGTAATGACGCAGCTTCTGTCGTCGATGAGAGATACTTCTGCAAGCGCTCCGTTTTCACTGGAGATATACCCCGCAAGGCGGCGGTCGGTATCCATTCTCATAAGTATCGGTATCTTATGTCCGCGCTCGGAAAAGAGCTCTTCAAGCTGCATCGCGCAGTTTACAGCAAGGTCGATGTTTTCAAGAGCTATTACTGCATATGTATACGGCAGCTTTTCAAGCTTGCTGCGTATCTTGTCGTAGAAGTCGATATGTGAAACATTCATCGGATAGAAACGTATCTCGAGCGAGCCGTCTGCGGCTTCGCTCTTCATTATCATCCGGTCGTCGCTGATGTCGAACGTTTCCGGACTGAACTGATTGAGAAATGCAGCCTTTCTCGCCTTGATATTGCTGTCGAAAACGTCTATGACTATGCGGTTTCGCTCGTGGACGATACCGAGATTCATCGCCTGAAGTATCGCCTGCTGTCCGAGCTGACCAAGTCCCGCAACAAGAAGGTGGACTGTCCAGTCTTCAAGCGGAGTATCCGTTCCCTTATATACTGTATGGAGCGGGTGGTCGGAATACATCTTGTGTACCTGCATCTCGGGAAGTCCCACAAGCTCGAGGTCGAAGCAGGCATCTGTTCCGGCAACGCTGTTGTAGTATTCAGCGATAAGTCTGCCGATGCCCTCCTCCTCGCAGCGAATGGATATCTTTGCTCCCGACGCAGTTTTTATCCTGTATTTGTCATCTGCATCGTTGAGCTTAAAGAGCTGCAAAAGCGAGAAATTGCGTATTGAAGAATTCTCGAAGAGGATTATATTCGTCGCCGATTCGATATGTGTCTTTGCAAAAAGCATGGGCAGCTCGGATTCGGGAGCTTTCAGAATGTCCGCAACGTGTATCACATATCCGGATTTGTTCAGCCGGTAGACCTCCTCCTGATTTATGACCTCGGAGGTTATAACGTGTACGCAGGTCTTTTTCGGGTCAGAGCTGTTATTTTTCAGCATTGCCTGAACATCGTTGTTGTAGCCGAATATGACGATATGCCGGCAGTCCCTGTTGCGGCGGAATCCGATAATGAGCCGGAGTATCCGCTCGAGGAATTTGTATATGAAGGAAATAGTACAGTACGGAGCCGTGAAAACTGCGATGCAGTATGCATATCCTACAACTTTATTGATAGGCTGCGGATTTTCCTTCATGAAGGCGATAACGTCCTTTATCGAGACCGAAGCCTTGAAGCCGAATGCGTTGATGCTGTTCTGCAATACGAGCAGGAGCTTGAAAAACGGCTCATAGCTGTTATAGTATATCGCTCCCTGCAGTGTCGCGATGAGGAACGATACCAGTGCAAGCAGGAATATCAGGCGGGTAGTGCTGTTTTTCTTGTTATTTTTCATCAGCCTCTCCCTTTCAGCCCTCTGTTATTCCGGAAAGATACTTCTTAGCGGTGTCAAGGAGCTGCTTTGTTGTGTATATCGGGAAATAACCGATGTTATTGGTAAGTCTGTCCCTGATGAAAACAATGTCGCGATTTAAAGGAGCTTTTGTGAAGCTGTCTATCCTGTAGCGCGGTTTAAATCCGTTAATATCTATCAGCCATGCTGTTGAATCGTCCCATACAGCGTAGACATATTTCGGGTCAGAGGCAGGCTGTATCCTGAACTTGTAAGCGCTGCTGCTGTCGGATTCGCGGATATCGTTATCATATTCGTCAGCAAATTCGAGACGCGTGCTGCCGCTTACAGTATCGTGACGAACGGAATAGATGCATGAATCGCGGCAGAGCACTGCAAAGCTGTCGCTGTCGAGCGGCTCTGCTGAGATAGGCTCCTCAGGAATGCCGGTAAGCTTTATCTCGCGGTCGGACTCACCTGTTTCGGAGTTATAAATGCAAACTGTACGGTTGTTGTACAGAACTCCGACTTCTTTTTCATTGAGCCAGAACAGATGAACAGCGCTGAGACCGCTGTCGGCATCAAGTCCTGTATTGAGAGTTACAACATTTTTGCCGGGCTCGAATATCTGTATGCTGCGCTCGCCGTCCTCTCTGCGAGATGCGTATATTGCAGCCTTTTTGCCGCAGACAGCGTATATATTATCGACGACCTCATACTCGTCATTGCTTCCGCTGTCAGCCTCCCAGCTTTCGACGTTTCCTTCAGCCGATACAAAGGTCACGTTATGACTTGCATTTGTAAGGAGGAATACTCCGCCGTCGCCCTTTTTGACATCAACGGCAGACTTGTTTAATTCGGGAACATTTTCCAGCTTTGTAACATCACCGCTTCTGACGTCTATTTTTACAAGCTCAGGCTGCGGAGCCAAATCTTCAAGGACTGCTGCGATGAGGGTATCATTTCCGATAAATTCAGCAGCCTTTACCTTGAAGCCCTCAAGCTCGGATATATCCGTAAACTTCTTATCATCTATATCGTAAATGAAGAAATGATCCACGACCTTCACTGAGCTGCCGGATTCTCCGTTTGGGTAGAATGTAGCAGAGAGCGCAGCAGCTTCTCCGTCATCGGAAACAGCTTTTATCTCGCGGGAGTACATATTCTCGCCGGCATCAATGTCGCTGTAGAACTCATTATTTGTCATGAACTGGATATATGCTGTGTTTGAGTAATTCTCCGCCGTAGCATATCTTCCGCGGCTGTATGAGCAAAGCGTGAAGCTGCCGTTCATCTTCTGTACCCTGAATACGGCATTCTTTGAAGAATCGCCGGTGTAGTTGCTGAGACTTGCAAGATATTCGCTTCCGTCATCGAGAGTGAACGTCACTATTCCGGATTTTATAAACGAATGGTCGATTATCTGCTTTTCGAGCGGGATATTTTTGATAAGCCTGCCCTCGCTGTGATCTATAAACGAAATGGACGAAGTCGTTACTACGGCAAGAACATCGCTCTTGTAATTGGTATCCTCAGATTTAAAGAGGAAGATGTCTCCGCCGTTTTTGAAGTTGATAGGTATAGTGGCAGTCCATTTCTCGTTTTTGAGCTCGCTGTCAAAGCATCTTATCTCGGTCTTTCTGTCAAGATCATAGATATTGCTCGTTATCGTTAGCATATCGTCGCCGACTTTTCTGACGCAGGCGTTACGGAATGTGCCATAGGATTCGTCTCCGGCTTCGACTTCGTTAACAGGTGTGAGTGCGTGGTCTTTTATCCTGAATACACGTATCTGACTTTCATAGTTGTCATACATATAGAGCACATCGCCATTTATGCATTCAATGGTATTGTTTGCAAGCAGACTTCCGCTGCCGTCAGACGCTGCTGACATATCTATCTCGTCGACACAATTTCCGGACTCACAGTCTATCATTTCGAGGATAACCTTTTTTCCGAGGAAAGATACCCCAGATACTACCTCAGATTTGTCCAGATAAATGCGGAGGATATACTTGCCGTCCTTGAGAACAGTTTTATATTCATATGCTTTTTCAGAGGGCTCAGCCGTCCATTTTATCTCACCGGTCGCGCCGTCAAGTCTCCAGACAGAGCAGTCAGAATTGTAAACGTATACATCTCCGCCGGTACCGGGCTCTTCGTCTTTGACGTCGTGTTCAAAGTCGGTATATATCTTGTTGAACACCGAGCTCTCCTCGTATGTGATGCTGCTCGGAGTTCCGCTGCTCTTGAATACTGTGCCTGTCTTTTCGCGGTCGATGTCTAATATAGCGGTCAGCTTGTTGGAGCTTCCCTTTGCCTCGGAGGAAAAATCGTCATCAGAGGCAGTTATCTTCTTGATGAGTTTGCCTGTACCGGCTTCCCAGAAGTAAATGCCTGATGCGTCCTCGGAGACTATCGACTCTCCCTCTCCCATGAATGAGAGCTGCTCGACCGAGCATTCATGCTTCAATGCGACCTGCGGAACTATCTGCCGATGTGAGAACATTCCGAGCTCGCGCGAAAGAGCATACTCAGCCTCGGTGAGAACGGGCTTTTTGTCGTCATCACCCGGAAGAGCTTCTACCGCTTTCTTTATCGCGGGAATGAGGCTGTTCTCCTTGAAGAGGTTCTCGGACTCGACTGCAAGGTGTCCGGCATTCTCAATGAGCAGGTTATTGTTCTTTATTGCTATCTCTTCGTTCTGCTTTTTTATCTGAACGTTTTTGCTGTTGATAGTGAGCGCGGAAACAACGCTGATACCAGTTATGACTGAAAGAACTCCGGAAACAGCTCCGAATACTCTTCTCCTGCGCGCAGCTTCACGTCTCTTTTCGCGCTGGAAGAGGTCGTTGAAATCGCAGCCGAGAAGAGGTGCAGCAATGCGGAGATACTCCGTATTCAGCTTCTTCATGTATTCTTTCAGAGTGTCAGCCTTGATATTCGCTGCAAGAGGCTCTACCTCGACCTTGACCTTGACTTCCTCGCCGTTTTCATTTACAGTAGTCATCTCGCGGTAGGTGAGCTCCTCGGGGAAGGAATCCTTCGGCTCGCCGCTGACGAGAAGTGTTATGATATTATCGTTTGAGTTGTTATGCAGCTCGCGGAAGCGTGAAAGCTCCTGAAGGCACCATTTTGATTCGGTATACTTCGGAGAGCATATAACAATGAGATATTCAGAAGTCTCGATAGCATTTTTTATGTCCTCACTGAGGTCGCTGCTTGACTGGAGCTCGGATACATCGCGGAAGATGCGCCAGTTTTCCTTTTTCTTGCCGATATTCTTCGGCGGCTTGTATGATTCAAGCAGCTTCTGGAGTTTTTCAGCCGCCTGCATATCAGGTTCGATATGACGATAGCTGATAAATGCTTTGTATTTGTATTCTGCCATTTCTAATTTTTCTCCTTGATCCTTATTGCCGGTCAGTTCCGGATATATAAATTTTACCATATTCCTCTTATTTTTTCAAGAGCCGGACTGCCCGATGTCAGCTCCTGTTCTTTTTCGTTACAGAGTCTATCACGCTTTCCTCCTGCATGAGCTTCATATAGCAGGCATTGCAGATGTCGCAGTCGGTCTCGGCACGGTGAGCTCCCTCGGCTGAGATGCCATAGTATGCCGCAACATTTGTCTGCGAGCGGCTGCTGAGATGAGTCAGGGCAATGCGTGAGAATCTGAGCACGTCCACAAAGCTGTTGTCAAATATCTCCCCCGTACATCTGAGCAGTGCATCGTAGAGGAAGTTTATATCAAAGTTGACGTTGTAGCCCATGATGATATCCCCGCCGACAAAGCTCCGGAAGTTAACTATCGCCTCTTCTATCCCGGGAGCATTTTCGACCATGCGGTTGTCTATCCCCGTGAGCTGAGTTATCATTCGCGGTATCCTTGCCGCCGGCTTCACAAGAGTTGAGAACACCTCCTGTTTTTTTCTGCCGCGGTAACGGACTGCTGAAATTTCTATTATCTCACTGTCCTCCGGCGAGAGCCCTGTCGTCTCGATATCGACGACGCAGTAGTCCTCCGGAAACATGAGCAGGCTTTTTCCTTTCTGGCGTTTAGAGCTCATTTGCATTCTCCTTTCGTGGTACTTCTCTATTATAATACTCCCCGTGGAAAATGTCAAAAGCTGTCACACATGAATGTTCCACGTGAAACATCTCTGTCCGTGAAACGCTTCCCCGAAAGAGGCACTACCCCACTCCCCTGCTCGCAATATAGCCAAAAACGGGATGTTGAAAATCATCGGGGGGAGGGGCTGAAAATCAGATATCCATGCGTCTTTCTGCTCAGATCCAACATAAAAATTTTCTCGTCAGCGATACATTCGTTCTCAGTTTTCAATTTTCGAGTCTCAAATTAAAAATATTTTTATTGCCTTTTTACAAAGAATGTGGTATAATATAAATGTCTAATTTTTAAATTATCAGGAGGATAATATGAAAAAAACAGCTCTCATCATCGCAGCAATGTGTGCAGTCATCTGCACAGGCGCTGTAGGATGCAATGGAAATAATGACTCGAAGCCCACAAGAAATGACACGTCTGTAACTCCTCAGGACAAGGTCAAGCCCTCTGAAGCAAACAACCACAAGACCGAATACGTACCCGTAAGCATTGAGGGAATGTCCGTTATCAAGAGCGGCTGGATAAAGCTCCCCGCAGGAACAGAGTACCTCGTGCTTCTCAACTCAATCGATGATTCGTATGCAAACGGATACGCTTATCCCAACCAGCCCGCAGACGTCTACAAGGAGGAGGGCGATTACGTTCTCGTCAAGACAAGAGACGTTGTCGGATACCTCCCCAAGGAGAACTTCACAACTGAGGAGCCCGCAACTCAGGCAGCTCAGACAACTTCCGCCCAGTAACTGCTTTACAGAAACGAGGTACATGATATGAAAAATGTAACAAACGATATCTTCTACATCGGAGTAAACGACCACGAGCTCGACCTCTTTGAGGGACAGTATGACGTTCCGAACGGAATGGCTTACAACTCGTATCTCATCAAGGACGAGAAAATTGCTGTGTTCGATACCGTTGACAAAAACTTCACCGAGCCGTGGCTCGCAAATCTTAAAGAAGCTCTCGGCGGCAGAACTCCCGACTATCTCATCGTCCAGCACGTCGAGCCTGACCATTCTGCAAACATTGCAAGCTTCCTCAAAGAATTTCCGGATACAACAGTAGTCGGAAACGCAAAGACGTTCACATTCATCAACGCATTCTATCCCGAAACAGAGATAAAGAATCAGCTCACTGTCAAGGAGGGTGACAAGCTTTCACTCGGCTCGCATGAGCTCAGCTTCATCATGGCTCCCATGGTCCACTGGCCCGAGGTAATGATGACCTACGACAGCAAGGACAAGGTTTTCTTCTCCGCTGACGCTTTCGGCAAGTTCGGAGCTCTCGACGCTGACGAAGACTGGGCTTGCGAAGCTCGCCGCTACTACTTTGGCATCGTCGGCAAGTACGGTGCTCAGGTACAGGGACTCCTCAAAAAGGCTGCCGCACTCGACATCGCTGTAATATGTCCGCTTCACGGACCCGTCCTCACTGAGAATCTCCCCTACTACATCGGTCTCTACAATACATGGTCAAGCTACGGAGTTGAATCTGAGGGCGTATTCATCGCCTATACTTCCGTTTACGGAAACACAAAGAAGGCTGCCGAGCTCCTTAAAGAGAAGCTCCTCGAAAAGGGCTGCCCGAAGGTTGCGATCGCAGACCTCGCCCGCGAGGACATGGCTGAATCAGTCGAGGACGGTTTCCGCTACGGAAAGCTCGTACTCGCGACAACTACATACAACGGCGAGATTTTCCCATTCATGAATCAGTACATCGACTGGCTCATTGAGAGAAATTATCAGAACCGCACGATTGGCATAATCGAAAACGGCACATGGGCTGCAACAGCTGCAAAGTGTATCAAGGCAAAGTTTGAAAAATCGAAAAATATCACTTGGCTTGACACAACTGTAACTATCAAATCCGCGCTCAGCGCTGACAGCATCGCTCAGGTCGAAGCTCTTGCAGACGAGCTTATGAAGTAAAAAATCTGAAAAGTTTCGTATAAAAAAAATTGCACCGGGCATGATATCATTGAGGTGATATCATGCTCGGTTTTATTTTAGGAAGTCTCTTCGGCGGCACGATAGGAGTATTTACAATGTGCCTGTGTACTGCCGCAAAATGGGGAGATGAGTTCTCGCAGCGCTGAAATTCATAATCACTGAATCAACAATTTGTAATATCTCGGATAAAATTTGAAAATTGTAGTATTTTTTAAGACTATTTTAAGATTTCTGTTTCATAATAAGAAAAAAAGAAAATATGAAACGTGAAAAAATTCAAATGAAAGACGAGGTGAACATCGTGGTTCAGATGATAATCGGAGCTTTTATTGGCGGGACTATATCATTATTTTCCTTCTGCCTGTGCGCTGCTGCAAAACAGGCAGACTCGGAAATGCTAAACAAGTAAATACTTCCCCCACCCTTTCCTAACTCAAGAAGCGGCTGCAAGTTAAACTTGCAGCCGCTTCAATTTTATCACTTCTTTTCAGGGACCTTTATAACGTCCTTGCGCATATAAGGCTGAAGTGCCTTAGGAATGCGAATGCTGCCGTCCTCGTTGAGATTGTTCTCGAGGAATGCGATGAGCATTCTCGGAGGAGCAACAACTGTATTATTAAGAGTGTGTGCGAAATACTTGTTTCCGTCCTCAGCCTTAACGCGGATACCAAGTCTGCGAGCCTGAGCGTCGCCGAGGTTTGAACAGCTTCCGACCTCGAAATACTTCTTCTGTCTCGGTGACCAAGCCTCAACGTCGATAGATTTTACCTTGAGGTCTGCGAGGTCGCCGGAGCAGCACTCGAGTGTGCGTACAGGAATATCAAGTGTGCGGAAGAACTCAACTGTGTAGCTGTAAAGCTTGTGGAACCAGTCCATGCTCTCCTCGGGCTTGCAGACAACTATCATTTCCTGCTTCTCGAACTGGTGTATACGGTATACGCCGCGCTCCTCGATTCCGTGAGCGCCTACCTCCTTGCGGAAGCAGGGAGAATAGCTTGTGAGAGTCTTCGGAAGCTCTCCCTCAGGAATGATAGTGTCGATGAATTTGCCTATCATCGAGTGCTCGGAAGTACCGATGAGGTAGAGGTCCTCGCCCTCAATCTTGTACATCATACCCTCCATTTCAGCGAAGCTCATAACGCCGGTAACAACGTCGCTTCTTATCATGAAAGGCGGAATGTAGTATGTAAAGCCCTTGTCAATCATGAAATCTCTTGCATACGAGAGAATACATGACTGGAGCTGTGCGATGTCGCCGCAGAGGTAGTAGAAGCCGTTTCCGCTTGTCTTACGAGCGCTGTCGAGGTCGATACCGTTTACGTTTTCCATGATATCAACGTGATAGGGAACCTCAAAATCCGGAACAGCAGGCTCGCCGAATCTTTCGACCTCAACGTTTTCGCTGTCGTCCTTGCCTATCGGCACAGACTCGTCGATGATGTTCGGGATAACGAGCATTATCTCGCGGATATTGCCCTCAAGCTTTACCTCGAGAGCCTCCATTTCTTCAAGCTTCTTGCCGAGCTCAGAAACCTCAGCCTTTACCTTTTCAGCCTCGTCCTTCTGACCCTTAGCCATTAAGCCGCCAATTTCCTTGCTCTTTACCTTGCGCTGATTGCGGAGGCTGTCGCACTCGACCTTAGTCTCGCGGAACTGCTTATCAAGTTCTATGACCTTGTCAACAAGCTCAAGCTTAGAGTCCTGAAACTTCTTTTTGATATTTTCTTTTACAAGTTCGGGATTGGTTCTGATAAGTTTAATGTCAATCATTTTAATTATACTCCTTTATTCCTCAACTGTGAGCTTTTCTGCCAGTGCAGCGAGGTCTTCTTTATCATAAAATTCAAGGATAAGAGCACCCTTGTTCTTGCCGTAATCAACCTTTACCTTGCGTCCGAGACGCTCCTTGAGGGAAATTTCCATCTCGACAAAGTAATTGTCAATGCGCTTGTCCGACTTCTCAGCCGTGTCAGCAGGTTCAGTGGACTTCTGAGCAAGTCTCTCGACCTGACGTACAGTCATGCCACCGTCAACTGCGCGGTTTGCAATCGCGATGAGCATTTCCTCATCTTCAAACCCGAGCAGAGCCTTCGCGTGACCTGCCGATATATCGCCGTTTTCGAGCATTTTTAATACTCGCGGCGGGAGAGAGAGAAGTCTTACCGCATTTGCAACTGCCGAACGTGACTTGCCGACCATTTTTGCGACCTGTTCCTGTGTCATGCCGTATTTCTCGATGAGCTCATTGTAGCCGCTCGCCTCTTCGACGGGATTGAGGTTCTCGCGCTGGAGATTCTCAATAATAGCTATTTGCATGGTCTCAGTGTCGGAGAGCTCCCTGATGTTTACGGGGACCTCGTCAAGTCCGAGCATACGCGCCGCACGCCAGCGTCTTTCGCCGGCTACTATCTGATATCCGCCTGTATCAAGCGGACGTACCAGTATCGGCTGGAGCATTCCATGCTCGCGAATAGACTCCGCAAGAGCAGTTATTGCTTCATCGCTGAACGTCTTTCTTGGCTGGTCGCGGTTAGGTTCTATCTCGGCGATACGCAGGGTCTTTTTTATCTGAACATCGCTTGAATTATCGGTAAAAAGCGAGTCAAAGCCCGAGCCTAAGCCTCTTTTTGCCATATTTTATCTACCTTTCAGTCTATTTTTTAAATGTGAAAATGCCGCGTCTTTTCTTCTGAGGAAGAACGAGAGGTTCTCCGAGCAGTTCAAGTCCGAGCAGTGTATACGAATCCGAGCCCTTTGACGCCTTATCGTAGTACATTATAGGCTTTCCGTGGCTGGGCGCTTCGGAAATACGGACATTTCGCGGAATTTTTGTCTCAAACACCTTGCCGGGGAAGTATTTCTCAACCTCACTGACAACGTCATTTGCGACATTTAATCTGCTGTCGAACATTGTGAAAAGGATTCCCTCAATTTCGAGCGAAGGATTGTAATTCGTTTTAACGATTTTTATCGTATTCACGAGCTGTGAAAGTCCTTCAAGAGCAAAAAACTCAGCAAGCATAGGCACAATTATGCTGTCACTTGCGACAAGAGCATTTATCGTCAGCGAGCCGAGAGCCGGCGGACAGTCGATAAAAATGTAATCATAGCTTTCCTTCAGCGGAAGCAGCTGCATTTTAAGACGATTGACCCTGTTTTCGATGTTCAGAAGCTCTATTTCAGCTCCTGCGAGGTTTTCAGTAGCAGGAATAACGCTCAGATTCTTAAATTCAGTCTCAATAACAGCGTCCTGAGCTCGTGCTTTACCGATTATCACGTCATAAGTCGAGACAGAAACGCTTTTTTTCTTTATACCGAATCCTGTAGTTGCGTTACCCTGAGGGTCGGAGTCAACGCAGAGCACCTTTTTATCTCTCATTCCGAGGTATGCGGCGAGATTTACGACCGTGGTCGACTTTCCGACGCCGCCCTTCTGGTTGGCAACTGCGATAATTTTACCCATAGGATTCCTTCCTTTCGTAACAACATACATATATTATAGCACTTTTGCCGTGCTTTGTAAATACATAATATGACGATTTTAGACCAAAATAAATGCAAAAAATGTTCCACATGGAACATTTTCAGGTGTTTCACGTGGAACATTGACGAAAATTGTTTCATGTGGAACAATTTAACGCTTCTGCATAGGAATTCTTACCCTATACTCAACATAATCATCACCTTGAATTTTCCGCGAATCAGCGGGGATTCCCGCCGCTTGCATGGTCTCGACGGCACGATTTATTGTATTTATGAAAATTTTCACGTTCTGGAAAACCTTTGACCGCTTTTTGTAGCTGTGTTTCTCACGCGAATTGCCTATGTACTCTTCAATCAGACGCTCAGTCCTGTCGACATTCAGTTTATTATTGATTACTTTTTCAAGGACGATTATTCTGTCCTCGGGACTTGCGAGCTTCAAAAGAGCGCGGGAATGTCGCTCCGTCAGTTCAAATTTCGTGATAAGCATTCGCTCATCAGGCGTAAGACGAAGAAGTCGAAGCTTGTTTGCAATTGTGCTCTGTGCCTTTCCGAGCTTTTCGGCAGCTTCCTCTTGGGTCATTCCATAGAAGCTTATTAGCTTTTCAATCGCAGCAGCCTCATCGAAAAAAGAAAGGTCCTGACGCTGAATATTCTCAACAAGAGCAAGAATAGCGGATTCTCGGTCAGACATATCATGGATAATGCATGGAACAGTCCTCAAACCGCACATTTTAGCTGCACGAAGCCGCCTCTCACCTGCTATCAATTCATAAAAATCGCCACATTTACGTACGGACAGCGGCTGAAGAATACCGTTCTGAGCAATAGAATCCGATAAAGCGGAGATATCACTCTCTGAGAAGTCAGTTCTTGGCTGATTAGGATTCGGCACGATGCTGTCAACATCTAATTCAATAACCTTTTTTATTTGCTTTTCACGTGTAAAATTTAAAAATCCAGACATAATATCTATCCTCTTGAAAAACTCGGGAACACCCTGTAAGAAAATGATATCATCATCGGGAAATAAATTCCATAAAAAAATTCCGCCAAAAATCGAGCATTTGACGGAAAATACGCTTATTTGCTACTTAGTCAGAGCGGCTTCTTCTTGATTTGACCGCTATTTCTGGGGTATTTTGGCGGAGTCTGCGATATTTTTTTTATAGTGATTATCCTACGTTTATCGGACTCAACCTCGTATTCAATATCCGATGCAATCTCCCCTCCAAGGATTTTAATGGCATTTTCAGCAGATTTTACGTCCTCGTTAGGACCTTTCATCGAAATAAATGAGCCATTTTTCTTTACAAAAGGAATACAGTATTCGGATAATGTCGATAAATTTGCAACTGCACGAGCACATGAGAAGTCAAATTTTTCCCTATATTCAGGCATTTTTGCTATATCCTCAGCTCTGCCGTGGACCGCTTCTGCTTCAATTTCAAGCAAATCGCAAAGCTTTTCAAGAAAAGTAACTCGTTTGGCAAGACTGTCGAGAAGTGTCAGTTTGATATCATCACGAAAAATTTTCAGAGGAACAGACGGAAAACCCGCACCTGTACCAACGTCAATAATTGCCGAATTTTCGGGAATATCCACGTATTCTGTAAGCATTATACTATCGATAAAATGCTTATAAAGTATGTCTTGAGGCTCAGTAAGAGCTGTGAGATTTACATTCAGATTATACTCAACAAGGAATTCAGCATATTTGTTGAGCTTCTCATATTTAATTTCATCAAGTATGAGTCCATACTTCTCAAATGCAGAGCAACATAATTCAAAATCAGGAAGCATCAATTCACCTCTTCTCTTTCTGAAGCCATACTGCGAGCATGGAGATATCCGCGGGTGATACTCCGGAAATACGTGAAGCCTGTCCGATTGAAAGCGGCTGTATCTTGTTAAGTTTCTCGGCAGCTTCAAGTCTCAGACCGTAAACTTGGCTATAATCCGTGTTTTGCGGCAGTTTTTTCTCTTCAAGCTTTTGCATTTGCTCAATTTGTGCAAGCTGCTTTTCTATGTATCCTTTATACTTTATCTGGAGCTCGACCTGTTCACAAACATCAGCAGGAAGTTCAGGACGTCCCATATCAAACGGAGCAATATCGTTATAATTTAGCTGTGGTCGGCGTATAAGGTCAGCAATCTTGCAGCCGCTTTTTAGTGCTGCCGTACCTTTTGACTCAAGAAAAGTATTGATATCATCGGAAGGAGCAATTGTTTCACGTGAAACACGTTTTATCTCTTTTTCCGTGAGATCAATTTTTCTCTCCAGCGAATCAATTCTATTCTGACCGATAAGTCCTATCCTGAATCCGATAGGCATGAGTCGCTGATCAGCATTATCCTGCCTCAGAATCAAGCGATACTCACTCCGAGAAGTCATCATTCGATAAGGATCAGAGCAGCCCTTTGTTACAAGATCATCCACAAGAGTGCCAATGTAAGAGCTTGAACGGCTAAGGATAAGCGGCTCTCTTTCTTTTATTTTTAGAGCAGCATTTACTCCTGCGACAAGTCCCTGAGCGGCAGCTTCCTCATAACCCGAACTGCCGTTGAACTGTCCGGCACCATATAATCCGCTGATTTTCTTGAATTCAAGTGTCGGCAAGAGCTGTAACGGGTCGCAGCAATCGTATTCTATCGCATAGGCAGGACGCATTATCTCGACTTTTTCAAGTCCCTTTATTGTTCTCAGAAATGCAAGCTGAACGTCCTCGGGGAGCGATGATGACATTCCTTGTAAATAATACTCATCTGTTGATAATCCCATTGGCTCAACAAATAATTGATGCCGCGGCTTATCAGAAAATCTAACGATTTTGTCCTCGATTGACGGACAGTAACGAGGTCCAACTCCTTCAATTCTTCCGCTGTATAACGGTGATCTGTCGAGGTTGTTCAGTATCACTTCATGTGTATTACTATTTGTATAAGTTATATAGCAACTCACCTGATTCTCAAGTCCGAGAGGTGAAGTCTCAAACGAAAAAGGAACAATATCACTATCGCCGTCCTGACGCTCCATTGCATCAAAATCAATACTTCTTTTATGTACACGGCACGGAGTACCCGTCTTAAAGCGACGAAGCTCCACTCCATTATCAATAAGACTCTGAGATAATCCTCGGCTTGGAAGAGCAGAATCAGGTCCGCTTTCATATGAAGATTCGCCTATATGGATCTTGCCTTTCAGGTAGGTTCCGGTCGCAATTACCACTGCTTTGACTGAATATTCAGCTCCAAGAGAAGTCCTTACGCCTGTGATTTTTCCATTATCAGTCAAAATTTCAGTGATTTCAGCCTGCTTCACATACAGATTTTCCTGCTTCTCGCAGACTTGTTTCATATAATTATGATACTTCACCCTGTCCGCCTGCACCCTAAGACTATGAACAGCAGGACCTTTTCCGCGGTTAAGCATACGGCTCTGAATGAAACATTTATCCGCAGCCTTGCCCATTTCACCGCCAAGAGCATCGATTTCACGGACAAGATGACCCTTTGCAGTTCCGCCAATCGACGGATTACAGGGCATATTCGCGATTTGATCAAGCGATATAGTAAACATTACAGTCTTGCAGCCGATTCGCGCGGAGGCAAGTGCAGCCTCTACGCCGGCATGACCGGCTCCGACGACAGCAACGTCAAATTCACCCATTTTATATGACATAAAAATTCCTCATTCATTGTTCCACATGGAACATTATTTTCCAACACAAAAACGTGAGAACACTTCGTTGACAACAGCCTCAGTGATTCTCTCGCCGGTCAGCTCGAGCAAATGCTGCTCAGCTTCGTCAATTACAACGTTAATGGCATCAAGCATTTCTCCGTTGCCGATTATCTCAAGTGCCTCATCAACACATCTGAGAGCATTGTCAATGCACTGTTTCTGACGCTCATTCGCTGCCGGAGCAACTGAAAAACTGTCAGAATTAATCTCGAAAATCTCCTCAACTGCCTTCTCTAAATCACTCAGACCTTCATTTTCTTTAGCTGAAATATATACTATATGTATAATATTTTTGCATATCTCATCTATTTCAATGACCTGAGGCTTGTCTGATTTATTGATAACAGCAATACATTTTTTATATTTAATTTTATTAATTAAATATAAATCGTCCGCCGTAAGAGGACAGTTTCCGTCAAAAACAGCAATAATCAGCTCGGCAGAATCAGCAGTTTTCTCAGCAATGTCAATTCCGATCCCCTCGATAATATCTTCAGTGTCGTGGATACCGGCAGTATCGGCAAGACGCAGAACAATATCTCCGAGCCGCACAGACTCCTCAACAACGTCACGAGTAGTGCCTGCAATATCGGTGACAATGCTCCTCTCACAGCCGCTAAGCGCATTGAACAGAGTTGATTTGCCAACGTTAGGACGTCCCACAATAGCAGTCAATACGCCGTCGCGGACGATACGTCCGCTGTCGTAATTCTTTATAAGAGAGCTCAGCTCGTCCTTGACAAATCCAAGCTCGCGGCGGATATTCTCAGGCTCGACCTCAGGAATATCCTCGTCGGGATAATCAGTCCATGCGGCAAGTCCGCTGAGAAGCGCGAGAAGCCTCTCAGAGCACTTCTTCGCCTTTTTGAAGGCAGCTCCTTCACGGAGCTGCTCAGCCATTTTAAGCTCAATTTCGCTCCGGGCAGAGATAATATCCATAACAGATTCAGCCTGCGTCAGGTCTATTTTTCCATTGAGGAATGCTCGCTTGGTGAATTCTCCCGCCTCGGCGCTTACAGCTCCGTTTGCGAGAGCAGCCCTAAGAACGCGCTTTGATACGTAAAGTCCGCCGTGACATGAAAGCTCGCATACGTCCTCGCCTGTGTAGCTGTGCGGAGCTCTGAACACCGTCAGAATGCAGTCGTCAATGCGCTCGTCACCGTCGCAGGCAATGCCGTAAGCACAGGTATAACCCTGCATTTCAGCAACGCTTTTACCCGCAAACGGACGGAATATCTTCTCCGCAACGCCGATGGCATTCTCGCCGGAAATACGTATCACAGCTATGCCTCCGACCGCATTCGGAGTTGATACAGCCGCAATAGTTGACATATTATCACTTCCTAAAAAAACAACGGCATAAAGCCGTTGTTTGATGTATTAAAGTTCGATCTTGCCGTAGAGGCCGCCTTCCATTGAATCCTCCGGCTTGGGCTTTTTGTAGTCCTTCTCGAAGGAAGTCGAAAGGTCGATAGCTCTTGGCTCGAAAGGCTCACGTCTTTCTCTGCGGCGATTGTTGTTTCTTCCGCCTCCGCGTCTGTCGTCGCGGTTATTTCTGCGGCGGTTATCGTTTCTTCTCGGATTATTCGAGGAGATGATTATCTTTCTGTAGGGCTCTTCGCCGACCGAGCGTGAAGAAACTCCCTCGATCTTGGATATTGCAGAGTGGATAACTCTTCTCTCGTAGGGATTCATCGGCTCGAGGGGCTGACTTCTGCCTGTTCTGAGAACCGACTTTGCAACCTTTGCAGCGAGCTGCTCGAGAGTTTCCTTTCTCTTAGCTCTGTAGCCGAGGCAGTCGATAGTGATGCGGAAATACTCCTTATCGCCCTTGTTAGCAATGATAGAGCAGAGATACTGGATAGAATCGAGTGTCTCACCGCGTCTGCCGATTATAGTGCCGTTGTTATCGCTCTCGATATTGATAACAGCGCCTGTTTCGTTCTGGTATACAGTAAACTCAGCGTCAACGTCCATTGCGCGGAGAATGCTTGTAATGTAATCCTTGGCAATTTTAACCTTGGGGTCAAGAAGAGCCTCGTCCTCGATGACAGTGAAATTGTCGAGTGAGAAATCCTCCTCTTCCTCTTCAGGAGCAGCCTCAGCAGCAGGCTTTTCAGCCGGCTTGGGAGCTTCCTTAACAGGAGCGGGCTCAGCCTTTGCTTCTTCCTTTACAGGCTCAGCAGCAGGAGCCTCTTCCTTCTTAACATCAGGTGCAGGAGCAGCAGCAGTAACACTGGGAGCTGTAGCAACGGGCTTAGGAGCTTCTGCGATATAGGTAGCCTTTACCTTTGCTTCCTTAGCACCGATACCGAGGAATCCCTTACTGCCTTCCTCAATAACTTCAAATCTTATTTCACTGATACTTTTGCCGAATTTCTTAGCAGCCAATTCCTTGGCTTCCTCAACTGATTTAGCTGTAAATACTTCTGTCATTTTCTTGACCTCCTATCATTCCTCGTTATCGTCATAAGAATCGCCGTATTTTTCTGCCATGCGCTTGCGGGCTTCCTTGAGCTTATCGCGGTTCTGCTTGTTATGCTCTGAACGTGATATCTTATCGCCGTTCTCGTCAACTCTGACATTGCTCTGCTGCTCCATAGCAGCCTGAGATTCCATCATTCTCTGCATGAAGGATTTCTTTCCGGGGTGTTTTTCTGCGTAAATACGAGCCTTTTCCTTTTCCTTCTCGTTGATAGCCTCGATTCTGTCCTTGCTGAAGTAGCAGTTGAGAGCAAAGGTTATAACGAATGAGAAAAGAGACGAGAATATCCAGTAGAAGCCGATACCTGCGGGAAGTCCGAATGCAAACCATACAGACATCAAAGGCATGAGAAGCGTTGTAGCCATCATGCAGCCGCCGCCGGCAGCCTGAGCATTGGGATTAGTCTTTTTCTGGTGTATCTGGGAATATAATGAGAATAAAAGCTGTGCAAGACCTGCAAGGAAGGGGATACAGAAGAGTATCAGCGATTCCCTGTTCCATGTTTCGGGGTGGAGCTGAGGAGTTTTACCGAGGTTAGCTCCTAAAACATTGAAAGTTTCCGAGAATTTTGAAACCTTGTCATGGAAATTCTCAGAGTAGATAGTAAAATCATCGGGGTGCTTATCGAGCACTTCCGCTGTAAGAAGCTCGGATCTGAGGTTCTTGGCGCTTATAGCCTTTCCTCCGTTAACGTCACCGTACTTTACAGCGAGCTCGGAAGCCTTCTCGATAGCCGCAGTTCTTACGGGCTTGCTGATATGCAGGATATGAGTTATCGGCTTATATACAACGTCGATAACGCCGAAGAGCAGGAACATCTGCACGAACATCGGCAGGCATGAACCCATGGGGTTGATACCCTCCTGCTGATAGAGCTTCTGCTGTTCCTCCTGTAATCTCTGAGGATTGCTTTCAAAGCTTTTCTTTAGTTTTTCAAGTTTCGGTGCAAGCAGCTGCATTCTTGCCGCATTCTTCTGTGTTTTGTAGTTAACAGGGAAGAGCAGCAGCTTTGTCACAAGCGTAAAGATAATTATGGCGAGCGCGTAGTTCGGTACGATGTCGTAGATAAACGACATAAGATAGCCGAAAGGCACGCCTATAAGATCATACAAAAAATTCACTTTTCAAATACCTCTCAGTTGTTCGAGTCATCAGAGAAGTCATGCTCATCGCTTGGAAAATCGTTCATATAGTCATACTTTTTCACTTTAAAGGTAAACTTCTCGGGAACATAGTCTATCCCGCCCATTGACCACGGATTGCAGCGGAGTATCCTCCATACCGCAAGTGCCGAGCCTCTTATCGCGCCGAATCTCTCAACGGCAGTAAGCGCGTAGCAGCTGCACGTAGGATAATACTTGCACTTCGGCGAGCTGAGCGGAGAAATGAACCTTCTGTAAAACTTTATGAGTGAAAGCACGATATATTTCATATTATTTCTTTATATTCCTGGCGATCTTCCCGATCTCCTTAACGCCGTACTTTTTCATATAGTCGCGGTAAACGTCAGATTTTATCTCACAAATAGGAGCTCTTGCGACTATTACGATATCTATGCCCACAGGCATCGCTATCTCAGACTCACGGTAGGCAAGCCGGATAAGTCTTTTAGCCCTGTTCCTGTGAACGGCGTTGCCTATCTTCTTGCCGGCAGTTATGCCGAGGCGGTTATAGGGTCTGCCGTTAGGCTTAACGTAAATAACGGAATATTTTGAGGGGATATAGCGTCCTCTTTTGTAAAGGTTAAGGAAATCCCTATTATCTTTAAGAGTTTCAGTATAAAGCATAACTTTCCGATCCGGCACAATGCCGGTTTATCCAGTAGTTTTTGATATAAAAGCAGTAACAAAAATAAGATAATTAACAAAAAAGACCACAAAAACGTATTTTTGTGGTCAGCGTCGTCAGTGAGTTAATCTTGCTCTGCCCTTAGATCTTCTACGAGCTAAAACCTTTCTGCCGTTCTTAGTAGACATTCTCTTCATGAAGCCGTGCTCCTTCTTTCTGTGGAGCTTCTTAGGCTGATATGTTCTTTTCATATTCAGTGTCCTCCTCTCTGCGCTAATGTTATACAAGAGCCGGAAAAGCCGACTCCGGATCACAAATATAAGCATACACTTGTACGCATTACACTATAAGATTATACTTCAAAAATAAAGATATGTCAAGCGGTTTGAGAAATTTTTTTCTGAAAAATGCAATTTTGATGATTTTCACCAATCAGACGACGATTTTACGGCTTTTTTTTGAAGCAGGCACGCCTATTCCGACAGGCTATGCGGCTATTTAAAAAATCATATATCAAATCTGTTTTTCACACATTTTCGACCGTCCGAAACTGTTGAAAAGTTGAATAGTAATGTGGAAAACCTGTTCGTTTTGTGGTCAAAAATCATTTTTCAACAGCTTTCTATCCCTTTTGACACGCTGAAACAAACACTTTTTCTACATCAAGGGGTTGATTCAACACAGTTTTCAACAATGTGTCAATTTAGGTGTTGATTTCAGTCTCATTTTCTAAACCTTGTATATATAAAAGCGCTTGCAATTTCATCAGCTGTATGATATAATATAATGTATATTATTATAGGAGAGTATCGTTATTTTTTTCTGTTGTTGAAACTCTCCGCATAATCTAAATTTCATACGGAGGTTACATATGAACTCATTTGAGGAAGTTTTCGAGAACGTAAAGAAATACTGTCTTGAAAACAATAAGATACCCGCTATCGGCGTAAAAACTTGGATAGACCCCCTTACTCCCGTTGATTTCAACGGTGAAAATGCAGTTTTCAGCGTAGGTACAGATTTCCAGAAAAATATCGTAATGACCACATATGCTTCCATTCTCAGCGAGGCTTTCCTGAACGTGCTGGGTCTTAACGTGAATATCATCATCAATGTTGAATCCGATGAACCTATCGGCGGTCAGATACCCACTGATGCAGAGCTTGACAAGAAAAATGCCGAGCTTGAAAAATCCTATAAATTCGCAAATTACGACTACACCTTCGATACCTTCATCGAGGGTCCCTCAAACAGCTTTGCGCTTGCGTGCAGTAAATCAGTGGCTAAAAACTGCGGAGAGCGCGAGGTATCCGGCTATAATCCGCTGTTTATCTACGGTCCCTCCGGAATGGGCAAGACCCACCTCATCACAGCTATCGCAAACGAGGTAAGAAAAAACCACCCCGATTTCAACATCGTCTACGTTACCAGCGAGACCTTCGGAAACGACCTTATCGCTGCTATCAAGACGAATCTCATATCCGATTTTCAGGAGAAATACCGCAACGCTGATATCCTCCTCATCGACGATATCCAGTTCTTTGCAGGAAAAGAGCGTATGCAGGAGGAATTCTTCCACACCTTCTACAAGCTACATCAGGAGGGCAAGCAGATAGTTATCACCTCAGATAAGCCCCCGAAGGAGCTCATCACTCTTGAATCACGTCTCCGCACACGCTTTGAGGGCGGTCTTATCGCTGATATTTCCGCTCCTGACTACGAGACAAGACTCGCTATCATCAACCGCAAGAGCGAGCTTCTCGACCTCAAGATGCCCGCAGAGGTATCGGAATTCATGGCAAACCGCCTGAAGTCGAATATCCGTCAGCTCGAAGGCGCAGTAATACGCCTGAAGGCTCTCAATCACTTCGCAGGCAGCCCGATAACCATTTCTATGGCTCAGAGCGTTATACGCGACGTGCTCACAGATGAACAGCCTATACCGATAACTGTTGAAAAGATAATCTCCGAGGTATCCACCGTTTACGGCGTATCTCCCGAGGACCTCCGCTCTAACAAGCGCTCTCAGCAGATATCTATCGCACGTAAGGTAGCTATCTACGTTGTAAGAGAGATAACACAGATGCCGCTCGCTTCTATAGGTACTGAATTCGGCGGACGTGACCACTCTACTATCGTTTACTCGGTAAACAGCGTTACAGATGCTATCCAGAAGGACGCTAACCTCAGCAACCTCGTAAACGACATCATCAAGAATATCAGAGACAAGAGCAAGTCATAAACTATGAACGGTGAAACTGTTGAATAAACTTCTTTCAACCGGGTTTTCAACACAATGTTTAAAACTATGTGTAATAATCTACCGTTTGTTTATCAGCCGGCAAAGCGGAAATAATTCCCATACGTTTTCTGATAACGAAGCTTTTCAACCGTTCGGAGTTTTCAACTTCAACCATTGGAAACGTCAGAAATTATACTGAGAGTCAGTTCAACAAAATCCTCAACTTTTTCTCAACTTCAACTCCACAGACATAAACTTCTTCAACAGAAAAAAAGCCCCTGATGAGGGCTGTCCACATTTCACACAAATCTGACAACACCTTTATGTGGACGAGCTTATGGCTGTATACAGGCAAATATAGCCTGTCCTGACTTTTCCACAGCCCCTACTATTACTACTATAAAATTATCTTAACTTATCTTTCTTTATCATGGATAAGCACATCATGTCAGGATCAAAACCTGTCAGCTGCCGCTGAAACGATACATAAAATATTCAATATCCGTTTCATTATCAGCTCTTTACTTTTCCGGAGGTCATATAAATGAATTTCATATGCAATAAATTTGAACTCGCAGACGCTATCGGAAACGTCTCACGCGCAGTTCCTCAGAAATCTACCATACAGGCTCTTGAGGGCATAAAGGTAAGAGTTTCTCCCAACGAGGTCGAGCTTACAGGCTTTAACCTTGAAATGGGTATCAGAACTACTATCACAGCCAATACTCAGGACAGCGGCGAATTCGTGGTAAGCGCAAGACTTTTCAGCGAATTCGTAAGAAAAATGTCCGGCGACGAGGTAACAGTCAGCGTTGACGATAACAATATGGTACAGCTTTCAAGCGTTGCCACAGAGTGCTCGTTCGTTGCGATGTCAGCAGAAGAATACCCCGACCTTCCCGTCGTTGACGCTCAGAGATGCTTCTCTGTAAAGCAGACGACTCTCAGGTCTATGATAAATATGACAAGCTATGCCGCTTCTCTCAACGAGAGCAAGCCCGTACTCACCGGTGAGCTCTTCGATATCGAGGAGGGCAAGTTCAACCTCGTTGCTATAGACGGATTCCGCCTTGCTATCAGGGGAGAACTCACCGAGAGCAGCGAAAAATTCCACTTTGTCGTTCCGAAGAAGGCATTGCAGGAGGTCTCGACCCTTATCAAGGACGATGAAGAAAAAAACTGCGTAATCTGCACTAACGACCGCCATATCATCTTCGAGATAAACAACGTATTCGTTATATCCCGCCTTCTTGAAGGCGCATTCCATAACTACAAGCTCAGCATTCCGAACGGCTTCAAGACTGAGGTGATCGTATCCAAGAAGGATTTCATGAACAGCCTCGAACGCTGCTCGCTCATCATTGACGACAAGAACAAGTCGCCTATCCGCTGTGAGGTAGGAAACGGAGTGCTCAAGATAAGCTGCAAGACCAGCATAGGACGCGTAAATGACGCTATAACAGCTGATATCTCAGGCGAAACAGTCACTATCGGATTCAATAACAAGCTCGTGCTCGAAGCGCTCCGCGCGGCTGAGGGCGATAAGGTAAGAGTCCGTTTCAACGGTGCGATGAAGGTAATAGAGATACTTCCGCTCGAGGGCGAGAGCTATATTTACCTCATCATGCCGATACAGCTCAAAAACTGAACTCCACAGGGAGGTTCAACATGGCAGAACAGATAAAGATAACTACAGAGTTCATCAAGCTTGATGCTCTTTTGAAATTTGCGTCTCTCGTCGGTTCGGGCGGAGAGGCAAAAATGCTCATACAGGACGGTCAGGTCATCGTCAACGGCGAGGTCTGCACCATGCGCGGCAAGAAGATACGTCCCGGCGACAGAGTGTCTGTATCCGGCGGCGGAGAGGTTGAGGTAATTTGACCATTACATATGCCGATATAGACGGCTTCAAGAATCTTTCCGGCATTTCCTTCGAGCCCGACCCCGGATATAATATCATCGTGGGACCGAACGCTCAGGGAAAGACAAACCTGCTCGAAGCGATGTGGATACTTTCCGGCTGCAAGAGCTTTCGCGGCTCAAAGGAGAAGGACTATATCTGCCTCGGCGGGAACAGGATGTCGGCAAAGATAAAGATACAGGACAGCGTCAGAGAACAGAAAATAGAGTTCGAGATGTTCCGCAGCCAGAGCAATCCTAAGCAGATACATCTCAACGGCGTAAAGCAGAAAGGCACGCGGGCTCTTTTTGATGTTTTCAAGTGCATTGCTTTTATCCCTGATGATGTCGATATCATAAAGGGCTCGCCAGAAAAAAGGCGAAGCTTCATTGATATGGCAGCGTCGCAGCTCAATCCCGCATTCGTGCTCCACATCAACAAGCACAATGCCGTGATGAATCAGCGCAATGCTCTTCTGAAAGGCATAATGCAGGGAGGAACAAAGGCTGATATCCTCGATATATGGGACAGGCAAGCTGCCCGTGAGGGAACTGTCATCTCGTATATGCGCAATGAATATGTCGGCAGGATAAACGATATCTGCGGAAAGCTTTACAAGACCATTTCAGGCGGCGAGGAGCTGTTAGAGCTCGAATACAAGTCTAATGTCTACCGCAGCGAGGACTTTGAACGTCCGTGCGGCGATGAGGCTATAGAGCAGTATTACCGCAAGCTCCGCGATACCGAGGACTACGATATCCGCACCGGCTCGACCCATGCGGGAGTTAACCGCGACGAGATACTCATAAAGATAAACGGCGTCAGCGCCCGCGATTTCGGTTCGCAGGGACAGATAAAAAGCGCCGCGCTCGTTATGAAGCTCGCACAGGCTGAGATATTCATGAAGCGCTCGAAGGAAGCTCCTGTCATCTTCCTTGACGACGTTATGGGAGAGCTCGATGAGCGCAGACAGAAGTTCATATTCGATATGATAAAGGGAATGCAGGTGTTCCTCACAACTCCGAATGAGGGAGCGCTCCTCCCTGAGATAAAGGGACGCATAATGCGCATCAGCGGAGGAAGGCTCATAGATGAAAAAGGCGATATATCTTCATATAGGGAATAACTACTCGGTCGATATGCGCGACGTTGTGGGCATATTCGACATGGATAACACCACAGTCACAGGCATCACGAAAAAGCTGCTTGACCGCGCCGAGAGGGAGAAAAAAGTCTTTTACGCGACCTACGACCTGCCGAAAACGTATATAATCACAGTCAGGAATGGCAAAGAGCGCATATACGTTTCACAGCTTGCGGCAAGTACGCTGAAAAAGCGGCTCGCGGAGGGAGGCGGTCTGTAGTGGAGATAGAATTCGAGGAGGAGGCCAATGAAAGCGGTCTCCTGTACTTCATCAAAAAGCATAAGATAAAGCTTATAATTCTGACGGCTGTATTAGTGTTTTTGTGCTATAGCTGCTATAGCTGCTATAAATTGATACTTCCGACTGACTGGTATTACTTCAATGCCGAGCGTATAGAATTTGTTGAAAACAAGTATAAGATAAGCCTTGATAATGCAAAGCCGAAGCGCTACTGGGAGCCTTCGATGGTTCCTGAGGACGGCGATTCACATCTTGCGTTTAAAACTGATGACTACAGAGGATTTATGGAGGATTTTCACGGCAAATCGGTGAGAAACAGCTACGAATCCGATGACGGAAGTATGGCGGAGTATAATTGCAGGATAGACGAACGGCTTATCTGTAACATAAAATTCGAGCGAAAAGGCAGCAAATACGAAGGTATCATAGACTGCTACAGATATAGCGAGAGCATGGAAACATCCACCCAGCCGGCATCGGAGGGATATAAGATATACAGCGTTGAATAGCAGAAAATTAAACCGCCTGAAAAACTACGATTATTCATCGAACGGTCTTTATTTCGTGACGATATGCACGAAAAACCGCGTGCAATACCTATCGGAAATAATTGACGGAAACGATGATATCGTAGGGAACGCCGCCCTCGGCGTTCCGATCGTAAAATTTACGGAATACGGTGAAATTGTTAATAAAAATATAATTAAAATAAATGAGATATACAGGTATGTATCGGTATTGAATTATGTGATAATGCCTGACCATATTCATTTGATATTGTTTGTTTCGTATTATGAAGATGATACCGTAACGGGCGGAACGCCGAGGGCGGCGTTCCCTACAAAATCAGTTTCGCA
>JAEEGL010272624.1_pt1 | contig 34354 bp, 3 predicted proteins | sample 9134231 | NCBI WGS metagenome assembly JAEEGL01 (sample SAMN16246548, study PRJNA631951) | gut metagenome | biome: gut microbiome; feature: rumen; material: fiber-attached | host: Bos | place: Iran: Karaj | collected 2018-10
GGACAAGGCGTGGCCGACTCCATCACTTATCCCAAAGCCATTGCCTTGGGCGTGGTCAATTGCACACATTTGCAAATCATCAACTCCATTTCAGGCGAGAACACCATTAGGCCCGTGGTCACCGCTTCTGTGTATGGCGGCGCCGAAAACGGCCTGGTGTTGGACAGCACTTTTGTCGAGATTGCAGGCGGACAGATTGGTACGGGCCTGAAATCCAAATCGACAGTTGAAGGTGAACTGGTTGGCACTTTCGACGGCATCTATACTGAACAGAATTGGTCGACAGCCATCACAGCCATCAACAACGGCTCCATTGAAACTGCGCTTGGCACAGGTGGCACACTTAACGGCATTTTCCACGAGTGCGATGCTTGGGAATACTCGACCAACCACCTCTATGATATCTTCGCCGATGAAACGGGCTACAACTCGCAAGGTGGCGCCTTGGTTGGCACCAACGGCCACTCGTTCTTCGGCAACGTGTTTGGCGGCGGCTCGGGCTACTATCCCATCAAGGCTGGCGTGTGGCGTCGCACGGCCGGTCAGGTGAACGGCAACACCCGCGTGGAAATCACGGGAGGTCACATCCTCACAGCAGTCTACGGTGGCAACGAGACCACCGACGTGGTAGGCAAAAGCACCGTCAAGATGAACGGAGGCACCGTTGGCATACCGCGCACTGCCGTGCAGATTGCGGCAAATCCGCTCAGCGGCAACATCTACGGCGCAGGCATGGGCGACCCCCGCTCCATGTTCAACACCATGACCAACGTGAAGAAAACCCAGGTGTACCTCACAGGCGGCACCGTTTTCGGCAACGTCTACGGCGGCAGTAGGGAAGGCCACGTCTTGGATAGCACTCTGGTGGTCATCGGTCAGGAACAAGGCAAGAGCACCCTCATCGGCACCACGGGATTCTCGGGCTTCGACGGCCTCGTGTTTGGCGGTGGCATGGGTAATGTGGATTATTTCGATGCCGAAGGAAGAAAATTCCCTGTCGGTCGTGTGGGTGGCAACACCCATGTCAGGATGACTGACGGCAAGGTCTTAGGCTCCATCTATGGCGGCGGCCTTGTGGCTCTTGGCGGCGTGAATGTGGAAGGCTGGATTGATTCTCCATACGATGCCGTCAACCACGGCAGGGCCAAGGTCGAGGTCAGTGGAGGTGTAATCGGTAACTATGCCCATGATGGTCTCGACTTGTTGTTGAGCGACCAGCATGTCGGCAACGTCTTTGGCGGTGGCCGTGGTAGCGTTGAGGAATATAGAGAGGACGACTTAGGCCGTGTGGGCAATGCCGTTGTCAAAATCTCGGGCAGCCCTACCGTCTATGGCTCCGTCTATGGTGGCGGACAGATGGCTAATGTAGGTTTTTGGGATGATTACGACCAGTGGTACGAGGAGGGCACTGCCTTCACTAAAGTGTCCATCTCAGGCTCTCCAACCATTGGAACGCAGAAAGAATTCGACCCCGCCTATTCATCGGGCACAGGAACCCTTACGCCCAAATGGACCTTCTACGATGTCATCAACGGCGTGAAAATGATCAATCACACCCTCACGGGTAACGTGTTCGGCGGTGGTAAGGGTGACGTGAAACTCGATGAAGACGGTTATGTTGTAGGACTTGAACATGGTCATTGCGGTTCGTCAGAAGTCAGTATCAGTGGCACACCCACCATCCGAAGCTCGGTCTTTGGCGGATCGGAGCGTGGCGCCGTGTGGGGTGATGCCAAGGTGAACATCACCGGCGGCACTATTGGAACGGTAGTTACCGGTACCGACCAACAGCAATCGACTTACAACTTCGGCAGTGTGTTTGGCGGCAGCTATGGCGCTGATGCCTACCAGCACTTTGACATGGATCCATCCATCCAAACCCTTGAATATCTACAGAAAGTGGACTCCGTTAACTTGTTGGCGGGCCGCGTCTATGGTAATACTTCTGTGGACATCACGGGTGGTGTAGTCCGTGGCAACGTGTTTGGCGGCGGCGACATGGCCAGCGTGGGTATATGGGACAAGGTATTGGACGGCAATGACAATCTTATCGACATTGTAGCCAAAAACGACCCGGACAGACCTGCTTTCAGGGGCAATGCCACGGTCAATGTCGGTGGTGAGGCCGTCATTGGTCCTTTGGACAACACAGGCTTGAACGCATACGTGTTTGGCGGCGGCAAGGGCTTCTCCTACGATCCTGATGAATTGCGCAAGGCTTATTCCAATGTCGACAGTACTTTTGTCACCATCAGTGGCGGCAAGATATGGGGCTCGGTCTATGGCGGCGGTTCCGACAGCCATGTGTTGGGAAGCACTTCCGTCATTGTCCACTCAGGAGCCAATATCGGCGACGATGGTCTCTCCACTTGGGACGGCAATATTTTCGGCGGCGGTCGTAACTTCCTTAACTCCAACCACACCAACGGTCGTGTGGCGGGCAATGTCACCATCGATATGGATGGCGGCACCATACAAGGCTCTGTCTTCGGCGGTGGCCGTATGGCCCTCACAGGCGTGAACATGTTGGGCAATCCATACGTGACGGAACATGTTTATGATTCCGCATTCAACAACAAGCCGATTCACGGCTTGGCCACCATCAACGTGAGTGGTACTACTACTACCGCTAACGGTGTCACCACCTATTCCACCAATATCGGCAATCCCAACGGCAACGAACTGCTGAACGGCAGCAACGAGAGCGTGGGCGACATCTACGGCTCTGGAAAGGGCGACACCAAGAATTATGAAGACATCTTGGCCGGTCGCGTGGCCAACACCAAGGTTGGCATCAGCGGCAGCCCGCGCATCTACGGCTCCGTGTTTGGCGGCGGCGAAATGGCGGGTGTCGGCTATTGGTATACCGAAGACGGCAAAGCCAAGTTCTACGACAAATCAGGCACTTCCGAAGTGACCATTGGTAGGGAAGGAGAATCCGATAATCCCGTCATCGGCACGGACTATGAGTTCACTCAAGAATATGCCGCTACTAATCCGGAATGGACCATCTATGACGACGACGGCACCATCATCCACACTTGCACCGGCAATGTGTTTGGCGGCTGCCAAGGCGATGTCAATATAACGGCTCCCCACTGGGTTTCGATGGGTCGTTCCAGAAATGCCAAGGTGGTTGTCAACGGCGGCACCATCAAGAGCCGCGTGTTCGGTGGCGCAGAGCAAGGCTCTATGGCGGGCAACACCTCAGTCGTCATCAATGGTGGCACCATCGGCACCCTTGTGACCATGTCAACAAATGGAGGAGGCGGAAACGGTGATGGCAGAGATGGTGAAACCCAATACTACATGGGCGGCGTGTATGGCGGCGGCTACGGCAGCCATAATCCAGCCTACAATGTGACACACAACAACGACTCTACCGACATCAGTTCCGATTTGTTGGCAGGCCGTGTTTATGGCAACGCCCGTGTGGATGTGCTGGGTGGCACGGTTCAAGGCAGCGTGTTTGGCGGTGCTTCCTTCGCTTATTTGGGAGGCTACGGAACCAATCCCCATGGCAACACTAAAGTTTACATCGGCAGTGAAAGCCAGATGGGTATCCCCGATGTGGGTACGACCATCTTAGGCGGTGTTTATGGTGCCAACAACTACAACGGCACCCCATACGGCGATGTGGAAGTGCATGTCTATCATACGGCGCACACCGGCCAACCCACTACAGCGGGAGGCAATGCTTATCCTACGGTTCCCGCATCAGGAGCAACTCCAGAATGGTTGGCCACAATCCCGAATGACGCCGACAATTTTGCCCTCTATCAAGTGTTTGGCGGCGGCAACCGAGCCAATTATACGCCCCAACTTGCGGCAAATAAGGCCACGGTACATGTGTATGGTTGTGAAGAGAACACCATCTACGAGCTTTATGGCGGCGGCAATGCCGCTGAAATAGGCAGTGCGACGGCAGGCTACACCACCGATGCCAATGTCATCATCGAGGGTGGCCGAATACACAGCGTGTTTGGCGGCGGTAACGGCAACCCCGACCCGGCCAATATCTACGGCATCGCCACTACGTCTGTCGAAGGTGGACTTATCGACGAACTCTTTGGCGGCAGCAACGGTTATGGCAATGTCAACGAAATCAATTTGGTTGTCGCTGAAGATTCCGACTGCGAGTTGGTCATTGTCAATGGCTATGGTGGCGGCAACATATCGCCTGAAATTGGCGAAATCATCGCCACCCTCGAATGCTGCTCCAACCCAACCCCATACAACAATTTCTATGGCGGTGCCCACTCGGCAGTCATTTACGGCAATGTCACCCTCAATGTCTATGGCGGTAAGGTTACGAACCTCTTTGGCGGATCGGAAGGCTCACAGGGCATTCCTGCCGACATAAAGAAATATCCCACCGATTGGCAAACTGGAGATTATTCTGACGAGGTGAAGGCATTCATGCAAAACCATCAGGACCTCGCTGGCACGGGCGGCAATGTGACCGTCAACCTTTATGGCGGCACCCACACCAACGTTTTCGGCGGTTGCGATGTCAACGGCAACATCGAAGGTGTTGTCACCGTCAACGTGCTTGATGTGGAAGAAAATTGCCCGCTTAAGATTGCCAACATCTATGGCGCGAGTAAAGAAACTCCATACACTCCAGATGACATCATCGTCGAGGATGTGCCACAAAAGCCGGTTTCACCCGTGATTAATGTGGTGCATATCAAGGATACTGATGGCATCAGTCAGAATGTGTTTGGTGCCGGTAAAGGTAACACGGCAACGGTTACCTCCAATCCTATGGTCAACATTGGCTATAACCATGCTACTATGGCGCAATATATTCCTTTGGATGCCTATGGCGACTCAATCTATTATGTGCAAGGAAGAACGCCGCGTGCTTATGTCAAGGGCAGTGTGTATGGCGGCGGTGAGTATGGTAAAGTGATAGGCAACCCCGGTGTGAATATCAATAGGAGCAACACCGTTGTTGACAATTTCGTCTATGGAGCCGGTTGTGGTAACGACACTGACATTGATTGTGCCAAGGTAACTGGTGGCACCACGGTGAGAATCATAGATGGTTTGATTAAGAGGAGCGTCTTCGGAGGTGGCGAGATGGCCATCGTAACAGGCGACACGAAGGTGGAAATGAGCGGCGGCACAGTCGGTTCGTGGGAAACCATAGGAGATGAACAGTATCTGCATGGTTCTATATACGGCGGCGGCCAAGGCTCACCTAATCCTGTCAACGAACAATACATGGATGCCGCTGACTACGGTCGAGTGGATGGCAACACTTATATCGACATTTCAGGTAATGCCCACATTCTCAAGGACGTGTATGGCGGCGGCCAGATGGGTTCTGTGGGTAACGGCAACCTTTCCGACAACACCACGGGCGTGGCTCATGTCACCATCAGCGGCGGCCAAATCGGGCCTTTCGTTGCTGATAAGAAGAACGCCAATGTGTACGGAGGTGGACAAGGTGAGGTTGATGAAGATTACATTAGCCATTACACCACCCACGCCAATGTGGACAGTACCTCGGTCATCGTTTGCGACAGCGCACTCATCTATGGCAGTGTTTTCGGCGGCAGCGCCAACGGCCATGTGCTGGCCGGTACCCGCGTCCTCGTGGAGAAAGGCACCAACACCAAAGACAAGAAACCGATTATTGGCACCGATGGTATGCATGGCGGAGACGGTCATGTTTACGGCGGCGGACAAGGTAATACCTCCAACTTCAGTGCTGGCCGCGTGGGCGGCAACACCAAGGTTGTGATGACTGATGGCACCGTCATGGGCTGCATCTTTGGCGGCGGCAACGTCGCCCTCACCGGCGTGGATGTGGATGGCACTTTTGCTTCCTTTATCGATGATGACCAAAAGTACGACTCCATTCAGCACGGCATGGCCGAGGTTGTGGTCAGTGGAGGCATCATAGGCAACCCCGCCAACGATGGCCTTGACTTGTTAAGGAGCAACCAAAAACTGGGCAACATCTACGGCGGTGGCCGTGGTGACCCGAACGAATACTTGGAGGATGATTTTGGTCGTGCAGCCAATGCCGACGTCAGCATCAGCGGCAGTCCTACCATTTATGGTTCCGTCTTCGGTGGCGGCCAGATGGCAAATGTCGGCCATTGGAACAATTACTCCGATTGGTATACGACACAAACGGGAACCACCCGTGTGACCATCAACGGCGCTCCACAAATTGGTACGGCACTTGAGTTCGACCATGATAATTATGCGATAGCTGAGCCTCTACCCATAAAGACCTTGTATGATACCATCAATGATGTGAGAATGATCAGCCACACCAGTACGGGTAATGTCTTTGGCGGCGGTCAGGGTGATATGATAATCGACGAGGAAGGTGACGCTGAAGGATTTGAGCAGGGTCACTGCTGCACAACTATAGTCAACATCAACATGAATGATGGCGGCCATATCATGAGCTCTGTCTTTGGCGGTTCTGAGCAAGGCGCAGTTTGGGGCGATACCAAGGTGAAAATTGAAAGAGGTATCATCGGAACGTCGGGCATAGAGGCGGACAGCTTGGATGTTGATCTTGATGAATGGGTAACTGCTTCAAATCTTTATAGGTTCGGTAGCGTTTTCGGTGGCAGCTATGGCGTGGACAGCTACAAACACTTGCATTCAAACGATGCAGCGGTGGCAGACACCGCTAACTCCTATGCCGGTCGTGTTTACGGCAACACATACGTCAACATCACGGGCGGTTCCATTTGTGGCAACGTGTTCGGTGGTGGCAACATGGCCAGTGTGGGATATTGGAACAAAGTATTGGACGACAATGACAACCTTATCGACTTTGTACCAGCTCCATACCCGAACACAATCGGAATCAAGGGTCATGCCAAGGTCAATGTCAGTGGCGCGGCTATTATCGGCCCCTTGGATCCCAACGGCCTGAACGCTTCCGTGTATGGCGGCGGCAAGGGCATAGGCGACGACCCCGACGATCTCCGCAAGAAATACGGTAACGTCAACAGCACCGAGGTCACGATCAACCTTGGAGAAACTGGCCATGTTTATGGTTCCGTCTTTGGCGGTGGTGCTGATGGCCATGTGTTGAGAGATGCTGTCGTCAACATCACGGGCGGCACCGTCGGCACCACTGGCCTGCATGATGACGGCCTCGTCTTCGGCGGCGGCCAAGGCACATCGGGCAGTTTCTCCGCTGGCCGTGTGGGTGGCAGCACCGAGGTCATCATGACCGACGGCACCGTGTTGGGCAACATCTATGGCGGCGGCTCTGTAGCCCTCACCGGCGTGGATGTGAACGGCAGCTTTGAATCATACGAATCTTTAGTGGATGGTGTCCATGTGTACGACTCCATCCGCCATGGCTTGGCAAGGGTCGAAGTCAGTGGAGGCACCATCGGCAATCACAACCACAGCGGCCTCGACTTGTTGCTGAACGACCTTCGCGTGGGCAACATCTACGGCGGTGGCCGTGGCGACCTGAACGAGTTCAGGGAGGATGATTTTGGCCGCTCGGCCAATGCCATGGTCCACATCTACAACAGTCCCACCATCTATGGCTCCGTCTATGGCGGCGGCCAAATGGCCAATGTGGGCCGTTGGAACGACTATGACACATGGTACACACAAAAAACCGGTACCACCAAAGTGACCATCGATGGCACTCCGACCATCGGAACGGAGAAAGAATTCGATTATGCTTATTCCACTGGCACAGGTGCCAGTGCGCCCAAATGGACGCTGTATGAAGTCATCAACGGTATGAGAATGATAACCTACACTCGTACAGGTAATGTGTACGGCAGCGGTCAGGGTAATATTAAACTCGATAACGACGGTTACGTTGTCGGAACTGAACACGGCCATTGCCGCACAACGGAAGTCAACATCAGCGGCACCCCCACCATCATGAGCTCTGTTTATGGCGGTGCCGAGCAAGGTGCTGTTTGGGGCGATACCAAGGTGAATATTACCGGTGGTACCATTGGAACGGAAAATATCGTGGCGGGCAATTCGGATTACTACAGCTACGGCAGTGTCTACGGCGGCAGCTATGGTATGGATGCCTACACACATCTGAACTTGACCAATCCTTCCCAACAAGTGTTGGATTCCGTCAATGGCTTGGCTGGTCACGTCTATGGCAACACCTTTGTCAATATCACGGGCGGCACGGTGCGTTGCAACGTGTTTGGCGGCGGCGATATGGCCAGCGTGGGAGAGTGGGATGCCAACTTTGTTCCCGTATCCAATACGGGCAAGGCCACGGTCAATGTCAGTGGTTCGGCCATTGTCGGCCCTATGGACGGCACCGGCCTGAACGCATACGTGTTTGGCGGCGGCAAGGGCATAGGCAACGACCCTCTCAACCTTCGCAAGGAATACTGTAACGTCAACTCTACCAATGTCACCGTTGAGCTTAACGAGGCGGGTGACAATGTTGGTCGTGTTTACGGTTCGCTTTACGGCGGTGGCTCCGACTGCCACGTGTTGGGCGACACCTATGTCACCCTCAACAGCGGCGTTATCGGCACTTACGATGCCGAGCACAACACCATCTCCAGTTGGGGCGGCAACATCTTCGGCGGCGGACGCAACTTCCTCAAGACGAATTATGCAGCAGGCCGCGTGGCGGGCAACACCCACGTAGAGATGAAAGGCGGCACAATCTATGGCGCCATTTTTGGAGGTGGCCGTCACGCCGTGACGGGTGTCGGCCTCGATGGAATGACCATGCTGGACGGCGAAAACCACGGCAACACCAACGTCGAGGTAAAAGGCGGCATCGTGGGCTGCGAGGATATCGTGACCTCCTTTATCGACAGGCCCATCGGCGAGGTGTATGGCGGAGGCAAGGGTAGCATGGAGGGCATCACGCTTCCCGGACACCCCTCGGCCTCGGCACTGTTCATATCCTTGGTCAAGAACACTAATGTGGAAATCTCGCAGGCTAATCCCGCTGTTCCCACCCGTATATTAAATACGGTGTACGGCGGCGGCGAGACGGCCAATGTGGGCCATTACACATGGACCACAGACCCAAACGGTTATGAAATCTCCAACATCGCCATGAAGCCGGGCACAGGCAAGACCAATGTCACCATCAAGGGCGGCATCATCGGCGTGGATAGGTCGGTGATGAGTTATGCGCTCGTACCTGACACCTATACTCTCGCCCGCAACCCCGTCGGCAACGTGTTCGGCGGCGGCAAGGGCCTTTCCGACAACCCCGCGAAATATGCTCAGGGTATCAGTACCGTCTACGGCCACAAGAATCTTGTCGACATCATGGGCACCGTGGGTTCCACCACAGTGACCGTTGAAAACACGAGCGAAACGATCAGGCCTTGGGTGAAAGGTTCAGTGTATGGCGGTTCGGCAGGCGGTCATGTGTTGCGCGATACGGAGGTGACCATCGCGGGCGGACAAATCGGCGCGGGCGACAGCGGAACGGCGGATGTGTTGTACACCGACGGCGAGGACAACAACCAATTCTTCAACCCGATCGACTATTTTGAAACGGAACATACTGACTTGGACGATGTGGCGTCGGAAGATGCCTTGTACGAATGCTACCACTGGCCCTACAACGAACCTTACAGGCCATTCGACATTCTCGAAATTGCAGCGGGCAACTCCCCCTGCGACGGCAAGACATGGTTCGGCAATGTGTATGGCGGCGGTTCGGGCTTCCTGCCTTATATCACGAGAAACTATAATGACACCGCTGACACTGCCGTGTGGAACCGCGAGTCGGGCAAGGTGTATGGCAACACCAAAGTGACGATTACCGGCGGCCATATCCTCACCAATGTGTATGGTGGCTGCGAGACCGCCGACGTGGGTCTGTATGATGACAATCTTAACAATATCTCAGGCGGCAACGACACCATCATCATGACAGGCGGCACCATCGGTGTGCCGCGCACTTTGGCGCAAATTGCAGCGCATCCTCTCACTTGCTACCTCTTCGGTGCAGGCAAGGGCGACCCGCGTACCCAATTCGACACGTGGACCAATGTGGACAGTGTGTATGTTGAGGTCAGCGGTGGTATCATCTACGGCTCCGTTTTCGGCGGCGGCGAGGAAGGCCATGTGATGAACGATGTGGAAGTGGTCATCAAGGACGAAGCCATCATCGGCACTTCCTATGTCGAAGGCAACGTCTTCGGCGGCGGTCGTGGCTACTCAGGCGAGGCCCTCACCGCTGGCACTGTGGGCGGCAATGTCAAAGTCGACATCCAAGACGGCGTCATGCTCGGCTCCGTCTATGGCGGCGGTTGCTTGGCCTCGGTGGGCACCCATTTCACTGCCCCAGAGAATGATAACTACGGCCAGTTCCAAGAAGACACAGACGACAAGACGCATGGCTATGTCACCATCGACATCAGCGGAGGCCGCATCGGCAACACCCACGAATACCTCTATTCGCCCGACCCCGAGCATCCTGAGAAGAAGCTGGAAGCCACCTACGGTGGCAACGTGTTTGCCGGTGCAATGGGTCGCCTTACCAAACTCGACGGCACTACCATCAATCCCCTTTGGCCTTCTTTGGGCAAGGTGAAGCAAACCGAGGTGACCGTCAGCGGCAATGCTGAAATCTGGAGTTCGGTGTACGGCGGCGGCCAATTCGGCACCGTGCGCGACAATGCCACTGTCAACATCATGGGCGGCACCATCGGAACGGATGTGAAACATCCTGATTACAATGGCACCAGCAACAACAAGCATTACCACTTCGGCAGCGTGTATGGCGGGGGCTTTGGCAGCAAAGACATGAGGTATGATGGCACTTACGCCAACGACTCCACCGAAAGCAACCTTTACAAACGTCCTGTGGAGATTGCAGGCCGCGTATATGGCAACACCTTTGTCAATATCAGCGGAGGCCAAGTGCTTGAGAATGTCTTCGGTGGCGGCGAGGTGGCCAGCGTGGGCATGGTGAAGGACGGAAACTTTGTCAAAGGCGTGGCCACTGTCATAGTGAATGGCGGCGAGGTGGGTCCCATGGATATGAACGGCCTCAATGCCCACGTCTATGGCGGCTCGAAAGGTGTCGACAAAGACGAGGACAATGCTTATAAGGCTTATTGTAATGTGAACGAAACCCATGTCACAGTCGAGAAACACATCGGCGAAGGTGGCGATGTGGTTTCTTCGCCACATGTTTGGGGTTCAGTCTTCGGCGGCGGCTCCGACGGCCACGTGTTGGGTGATGCCGCAGTGAACTTCAACGGCGGCACCCTCGGCTCAACGGGCGAAACCACATTGGACGGCAACATCTTCGGTGGAGGCCGAAACTTTTCGGCATCTAACCTGACGGCAGGCCGCGTGGGTGGCAATGCTACCGTCACCGTCACCGAAGGCCACATGCTCGGTTCCATCTTTGGCGGCGGTCGCTTGGGCTCGGTCGGCATCGACGAAGATGGCAACATGCAAGAGGGCAACAACCATGGCTTCACATTGGTCAATGTGGGCGGCGACATTCAGACTGGCGAAATCAAGATAGGCCACGGGGCTGCCAACGACCACGATCGCGTGGGTGGCAACGTGTATGGCGGCGGCAAGGGCATTGCTGACGCTCCCACCACCATCTATCCCCAACTCGCCAAGGTGAAGGAAACCAAGGTGAACATCAGGGAGAAGTCGGGCAAGGAAACTTGGATTGAAGGCTCGGTGTTCGGCTCGGGCGAAGATGGCCACGTGTTGCAAAACACCTACGTCAACATCTATGACGGACAAATCGGCGGTCATCATTACGGCAATCTTGAACCCTGCAACGACCCCTACCACGGCAATGTGTATGGCGGCGGACGTGGTGTCGATACGTATGAAGATCCTGAACACACCGGTACCTTTGTATACAGCACAACTGCTGGCTGGGTGCAAGGCAACACCAATGTCAATATGTATGGCGGCCATGTTGTCCGCAACGTGTATGGCGGCGGCAACTTGGCCTCTGTGGGCAATGCCAACGAGGCCCCCGATGCCAACGGAAACTACCATACCGGCTTGGCTTCAGTGACCATCGTCGGCGGCACCGTCGGCACGATTAACGAAAACGAGAACTTCGGCAACGTGTTCGGCTCAGGCCACGGCGGATCGGGCGACGAGTATGTCCATTTGGCATACGTCAAAAACACCCATGTCACCATTGGCCAAACGGCTCGGATTTACGGCTCGGTGTTTGGCGGCGGCGAGGATGGCCATGTGAGGATGAACGCCATTGTCGACATTGAGGGCGGCATCATCGGCGATGCAGGCGATGTAGTCAATCAGCCTCTCGACGGCAATGTGTATGGAGGTGGGCGCGGTTTGCTCACCACTACTGAAAGCGAAACAGCAGGCGAGGTGTATGGCTATACCACCGTCAACATCAAGAACTCGACCTACAACGAAATCAACTATTCGCCCATCATTTGGAACAATGTGTATGGTGGCGGTAGCCAAAGCGTGGTGCAACAGTACAAAGTGGTCAACATGTCGGGCGGTACGGTCAAGGGCAGCGTGTTCGGCGGTAGTCGCGACATTCCCACAGGTCGTACGAACATTGCCAAGCGTTGGGTCAACATGTGGGGCGGCACCATCGAATGCGACCTCTACGGATGCAGCTACAGGGGCATCGACGGCGACCCGGCCAATCTCACGGCATGGGCCTCCTTCGTCAACATGAGCGGCGGCACCGTCTTGGGCAATGTCTATGGTGCTGGCTTCAGTGGCGAGGTGAAAGGCTCGGTGGCTGTCTTGATCGGCAAAAACGCCATCGAAAACGCCATCAGTGTTTCGGACAACGAACATAGACCTGCCACTGTCACAGCAGCCAAGCTTGACATTCGTGGCAATGTGTTTGGTGGCTCCAACTATTACGGTACCGAACAGCAATCCGCATGGAACCAGTACGACGTTTCGGGTTACAACCGCGCCTACATCGACGGTACTGGCTACAACACGACCTCAAGTGACCCGGATGAGGAATTGTACATGAACATCGGCGGCGGTCTCTACGGCTGCGGTACCCACAGTGAATCCGGTAAGGCCGGTCGTTTGATTATGGTCAAGAACTACGGCAAGCGTAACCCCGGAGGCGATGCCGCAACCGAGATGACGGCGGCCTCGCGTCAGCTGACCACCTTGCAACGTGGCGGTGTCGTTTTGTTCGACAATGCCAACGTCAAGTTCTCAGGCGAACCCGACATTTCCGGCCAGTATCCCAATAGAATCTTCGGTGTGCTACAGGTCGACAATGGCTTGTATGCCACCAATGCCAGCGGCATCGTCTTAGGCTCCGTTACTCATCCCGCCTATATGGACTCCATCAAGGAGGTGAGAAGCCTGAAGCTGACTTCTGGCGATTCCTACGGACATCAAAACCCTGACGACGATGCTTCCTACCAATGGATTGGCATCAATGGAAACGACAACAAGTTGTATCTGAATGGCAGTGGCACAGCCTTGTCGCCTGCCGAGGAGAATGTCATCATCTTCAATGGCGACTCGAGAATGATGGTGCGCTACAAAGACAAAATTGCCAACAAGGTTAAATACGGCGCCTTGACGGGCTTCTTCCGTATGCGTGCCGATGCTTTCCAAATCTATGGCATGGAGAGCTTCGCCTACGCCCGACCCAAGTTGACGGCAAATGTCAACCCCATTGCTGGTTATGACGTGACGGAGAACACTTGGAACAAAGGCGACGGCGGCTTCCTGAGCTACGACATTGCTAAGAATATGTTTACTTCAACAGAGATAGAGGTGTTGGGGTATACCTATCCAGAAACAAACAATGATGGCGGTGACGAGTACACCAAGACGAAGCAATACCCGTACTACAACCTCAGCAAGGTGGCCAAACGCGATGACTTTAATCTGGATACAGAAGACTACCGTATGTGGGTGTTGCCGGTCACTTTGGGTCATAAATGGTATGTTGACGGCAGAGGCATCGGCAATGGCGGCTGGGGCCAAGACAAGAGCCACGGAGAAAATTGGGGTGACTTCCCCGACAAACCCAAACTGACCATCACTGGCGCAGCAAGTGGCACTGATATTAAAGGTGGCATCTGCGTTGACCAGACCCCCAATCCTTTTACTCTTACAGGTGGTGGCTACATATTTAATCCCAAGGAAGACATTATCTTTGTGGTGGGTCCCATCAGCTCAGCGTTTGAACAAGAGATTTTGAACTTGAGTACTACCTATCCGTTGCAGTTGTTCCGCTATCCTGGCGGGCACAAGATGAGCAACGGCGAGACTGATGTCACGGTTTGGAGTGATGATCCTGAGGCTTATCCTTCTCCAAGCACACCAACTGCTACCAATTATAACGGATTGGCAAGTGAAGATAAAAAGGGTCCTGGTGCCAACTATGGCGCGATGATCAACGTCAGCGATGCATTGGTGATGAATAACGTTGTGGTGGACGGTCTGTATGAATACTCTGGAGCCGAAGTGACGCAGCTTGAGATTCCCGAAATTTATGCCACGGAGAAACTGAATGTCAGCAAGCCTTTGGTGGTCACCACAAGCGGGGCAACCCTCACCCTGAAGGGATCCAGAACCACTTCGGGCACTGATGTCGTGACCAACGGCACTTTCTTGCAGCGCGGTTACAATAACACGGATGCGGCCACTACATGGTATCATAACGCCGACTATACAGCAGCGTCGGGCGTTCACGATGGCGGCGGCTTGTATGTCGATGCAGCTGACAATGTCAAAGTCAATGTGGAAGGCTTGGTAACCATCGAAGGCAACAAGCAGAAGAACGGCACGGACGTTGTAAACAGCAACGTTTATCTGCCCACCTTCGACAAGAGCCTTACCATTACGGATGTACTGACAACCACGGATGATGCCACGACGAAAATCGGCATCACCAGCCCGATTCGCAATAGGGCGGTGAACTATGTGAACAACACCTTCTCGCCAGTGGCGAAGGCTGTGCGAGCAGCGACCAATGTCGGCACCCTTGAAGAACCAGTGATGGTTTACAATGATGTCCTGGATGCCCAAGCCGCATGGGAGAATTGCAACTTCACCGACGACCAGAACTGGTTCTTCGTCAATGGTCACAACCCCAACATCGAAGGAAAGACGAGAACCACTTACTATAGCTCATCTATGTCCAAAGCACTGAACAACACGACCTTGTACTTTGGCTGGACATGGGCCAATGTGGTGAGACGGGCACCTCAAACAGGCGATCTGAGCGGTGATGTGAGTGATGATTTCGCCTACGACAAAATCAATTCCGCTCATGACCTCGCTTGGCTCATCAGCCAGTCGATGGGTCTAAACGGCGAAACCTCGACCAATTTCAGTGACAAACCAATAATCCGCCAAACCGGCAACATCGACTTGCAGCAGTATGTTTGGGTGCCGATTGGCGAGCAAAGCGAAGGTCTCCGGTCATTTGCCGGAACCTACGATGGCCAGGGTCATCTGATCACCAACCTTAGCATCGACTACATCGGCTTTGGCGACCGCCGCTATGAGCGCAAGAACTATGGCTTGTTCGGCTATGTCAACAATGGCAAGGTCAACCGTACCTTCGTGGTGAGCGGCATGATTCACCCGATGACGACAGTAGAGACATCTGCTGTACACAATATGGGTGGCTTAGTGGGTAGGATGGTCGGCACAAGTGCTTTGGTATCGAACAGCGAAGCTGCCATCACCTTCAATTGTCCCGCCTATGATTTCGCAAATAAAGTGGTTGCGGGCGGCTTGGTGGCTCAGATGGATAATGGCCACATCCATTCGTCAATGGCCATGCCAATTATGCAAGTTGGAGCCTTAACCACTGGCGAGATGGGCGGTTTGGTGGGCAAGTCCTCGTCTGGCAACATCTTCAACTCGTTTGTCAATGCTACATTTGGTATCTTTACTGGAAATGTAAACCATCCCAAAACGGTTGGAGGACTGTTGGGTACCAACCATGGAACGGTTGTGGAGAACTGTTATGTGTCCATGCATGAAAACACTTTACCTGATAATTTCCCAATGGATGGCCTTGTGAAGAGTGTTGAGGGCGGCAACATCAGCAAATGCTATTTAGAGGAAGGCTACACGTCAAACCTCATTGCTGATGGTACTCTCAATAAGAACTTCACGCCAGCTTCCAGTGCCGATATTTATGGTTACATGTATTTGGACAATACGGTGCCGATAACTGAAGGAACCGAGACTGTCAATAAACCCATGTTCCGAGTGCTGAACAAATGGGTGGATGACAATAACCACAATGGCCACACCTACGCTCGCTGGGCGCGTCCGGGATTGCAGGAAATCAATGACGACCTACCCGTGCTGCTGATTGATAACTATAGTAATGATGCAAATGCCTACATTGGTCAGGGTGATTTCCGTAGTGTAGGCACTTACGCTGGTGGCCCTGCCTTGCAGTATGGCGGCACAGTGCGTGATGGCGATGCTCTTAATTCAGCTCTCACCCGACCTTTGGAGAAAAAGAAGATAGATGATGAAACAGAGGAAGATATTCCAGATTATCTCTTTGTTTATGGTGATGTTGATGAAGTAGGAGGAGATTTGGCTATTACCCAAAGCAAAGTGAGCATCCATGAGGATGTGTCCATCCTTCATGCAGGTTCTTTGGCGGACTATGGAAACAACTATGTCGGTATCACTTTCGACAACTCTTGCGGCAAAGCCACTTCAACGCCGGGCGTCAACTATGGACTCAACGGGTTGGGAATGGGCGGCTACCCATTGCCCCGCGACTGGCACATGTTCTCAACTCCGCTGCAAATGGCTCCGTTGGGATTCGAGTATTATTTGAACGCTGATTATTCTTCTGATGAAAATAATACCAACAGAAACACTTATTCAAGTGGCTATGTCGGGACTTATTACAACAACATTTGGACGAATCCATCAACAGAGTTCAGTTGGTTAAATAACGGTGGAAGTGGCGACAACCGCTATTGGATGAAGGGTTGGGTAAATAGCCAAAGCCCCAGAAATTCTTCAAGTTTTGATGAGAATAAATGGGTGGATGGTTACTTCCCAAGCCAGTATAGAGATAGGTTTGGAGAAGGTTGCATCGAAAACACTGACGAGTGGGGTCGTTACCCCTATGGCATGGACTTCTACACTTGGACCGAGCCAGACTACCACTGGATCAACTTCAAGCGCAACGGTCCCAACCACTGGCACACCGACATCAGAGGGGAGGACGATCACTGGCATCTTGATTATAAGCCTTATGGTGTAGTGACTACCGATTATCCTGCCAATGTCAACGAAAACAATCTCATTGTGGGTCGTGGCTATATGGCCTCCATCGGCACCGAGACTTTCATGCAAAGCCACGGCAAGTTGAACAAGGACATTAGCCAGAGCGATGCCGGCAATGATGCGGGTTTGGGTATTTTGTTGACGAACACATCAGAGTCTAAACTCCCAGGTTGGAATCTCGTAGGCAATCCGTATCATGGCTATTTGGACTTTGACAAGGTGGCAAAAGGAACTAACTTAACTGTGTTAAGCGAGCATACAAATAGCCAGACAAATCAAAATGAAGGAGCGTTCTATGTGGTCTACAATGCTGATAAGTATGATGTAGACGAAGGAAAAGCCAGTACCGCCTTCAGGTACTATCCTGTGAGTGGCTCCGATGGTGGTGATTACGCCGACCCTTATCTGCATCCACACCAAGGCTTCTATGTGAAGGCGAAATCAGGTGGTGGAACTTTGAAATTCACGGAAGACATGTTGGTGTCGCGTGCTGATGTGGGTACTGGAGGCGACTTCCGCGACGAGCGCCCTGCCTATCCGCTGGTTAACCTCTACCTGAGCAGCGACAAGGGCTGCGCCGACGTGACGGTCATCGAGTTCAATCGTCCCGAATGGGGCGGCGCCCGCAAGTTGAAGGAACTGCGCGTGGGCGACGGCCTCTTCTACGGCCACCACGAAGGCACCTACTATGCCGCCCTCTTCGCGGAGGAAGGCGTGGAGCGCGTGCCGCTGTGGTTCGAGGCGAAGGACGACGACATCTTCACCATCAAGTGGAACACGGCCAACGGCGACTTCCACAGCATGTACCTCATCGACAACATCGCCGGCGTGCAATACGACATGCTGAGGAACGACACCTATTCCTTCGAAGGCCACAAGGGCGACTATCCTTCGCGCTTCTACATCGTTTTCGATGTGACGGGCGTGGACGAGTTCGACGAGGGCGACCACAACTTCGTCTTCTTCGACGGCTCGCAATGGGTGGTGACCGGCGACGGCCTCTTGGAGTTCATCGACGTGCATGGCCGAGTGTTGTGGCAAAAGACGGTGAGCGGCCAGAGTAGGGTAGGCCTGCCCAATGTGGCCTGCGGCATGTATCTCATGCGCCTGACCAACAACGAGGGCACAAGGGTTCAAAAAGTAATTATCGACAAAAAATAAGTTAGAGCAATGAAAAAGTTGAAATACATACTGTTGATAGTTGTCACGGTTTTGCTCGTGGCTTGTCCCGCCAAGGCCCAAGTGTTCATCATGGACGATGAGTTTGAAGGCACGATGCGCCAAAACACCGAGGACTTTGGCCTCATTGTCCCGATAGAAGGCCTCGACTCCGACCAATACCTTCCCCTCGAGGACGGCCTGCTCGTGTTGGCCGCCCTCGGCGGGGCGTATCTGATGGGAAAGCGGAAGAAGAAATAAGGCTCAGCCTATCTTCCAATCCGAAACGGTCTTGGTTTCTTTTGAGAAGGCAATGCCTATCTTCGTGATGGGCTTGCCTTCTGCATTATCTCAAAACGGCGGTGTAGAGTCTCATCTGTTCCATTGTGCGATGTTTTCCGCCTTCAAATGCACCATAATTTCCCCAAAATCAGCCAGTTTCTTTTTGTGTTTATTGTAATATATTGATTATCAGTAATTTACCCCCCCCTATGCGCGAAAAAAAACTTAAAAAAAGTGTTGTCTAATAAGGATAAAATTATTACCTTTGCAAAAATTGTTTTGCTAATTATTATTGTATTATTTTGATTTTAAACCTTATGAATATGTTTAGGACAAACACTCGTAATATTGAAACGAAACAATGGATTTCTTCAACGAAACAGCGAATCGGTCTGCTGGCCGCCCTGATGTTTTTTGCTTTGGGGGCTTGGGGACAGACGGATGTTTCGGGCTTTTACTATATTGCCAATAACAATAATAGTCCCTATAATCCCAATGATTCTACCAACAATTGGTATTTAGTGCCAGCTTCCAACTGTGGAGGCCCAGATAATTTGGATCCATCAGCATGGGCGTGGGGCAATCCTGCCAATGAAAATAAGCCGTTTCTGACGACTTACCAAACGAGGATGGATAATAAACCTACTTGCCAGTTAGATAACAACTCCGTTTGGCAAATCATCAAAGTAGAGGATGATAATGGCTATTATTTTATAAAACATTGTATTACTGAAAAATACGTTGTTTATAATGACCCTATTAGCACCAATCGCAAAGCCTTTCACCTTGAGAGTTCTGTTAACCCAAGCAGCCTTGGTGATAATGCCCGTTTTGAAATTAAATATGTTAGCGGCTCAGCGGCACCTTATTACATTCATCGCAAAAATCTAAACACCAGCAATAAATATTGCAATCCTTCTCAAGGAAATAAGAGCTTTTACTATGGTCAAGGGGATTCTCCATTTGTCGGTGGTCTTATTGGTGTATACAACTCTAATTCGGATGCTGGTTCCAAATGGTTTCTTGAAGTGCCTCGTCCCGTCATTTCGTTCGATTATGTCACCCAAAAAGCCTCCATTTCGAGCACCTTGGATGCTCTCAATCCCAACTATGTGTATTATTACACCACCGATGGCTCCACACCAACCATTTCTAATGAATTGAAATACAACGAGCCGTTTGATCTGTCATCAGGTGATATAGTTAAGGCCATTGCTGTGTCGACAGGTGGCATCAAGTCGCAGGTGGCTACATTTATCCTCGAACAAGCGGCCACGCCGGTCATCCAAAAGGACGAAACCAACAATTGTATCACCATTACATGCCCAGATGAAGGTGCCACCATCTATTTCACCGACGACGGATCCACTCCAACCATTGCTTCATCCGTTTATTCTGGACCGTTGAATTTCAATTATTCCCAAAAGCCGATAAAGGCTATTGCAGCGAAACCCAATATGCTGATTTCGGGAGTGGGGACAGGCTCCTTCACGCTCAAATGCCCGACACCAGAGATTTATCCCAATTTCGAGACCAATCTGGTGAATCTTTTTTGCGATGCCGAGGATGCCACCATTTACTATTCGCTTGACAACTCTACTCCCTCCATCCAATATACCGAGCCTTTCCCTATTTCGGGAACGGTTACCGTGAAAGCATACGCCACTTGCCAGAATTGCGACGACTCTGACATTGCCATTTATGACATCACTCAGGCAGCCACGCCAGTCGTTCAATTGGATGCAGTCTCCAACAATATCACCATCACCACGTCCACCATTGGCGCCACCATCTATTACACCATTGACGGCAGCGAACCAACAACGGAATCGTTGCGCTACACGGGTCCGTTCCGCGAAGGACCGGAACACTCGTGTGTGTCGGGTGTGGACATCAAGGCCATCGCCGTGAAGCAGGGCATGTTTCAGTCGGAGGTGGGCCATGGCAATGTGACGCTCACCTGCGAACCGCCCCAAATAACCCGCACTGGAGCAAACACTTTTGAAATCAGCAGCACTTTCCCTGTCAATGGTGCAAGCATTTACTATACTACAGATGAAACCGACCCGACCACGTCATCATCATTATATGATGGGCCTTTCTCTCTTGGTGTGCCAAGCACCATTAAGGCCATCGTTGTGGCCAACGACTATTACGACTCCCCAATAGCCGAAAGGAGTTTTTCGTCAGACCTTGAACAAGTGAATGGCATTTATCTGATCCAAAACGATTACGATTACACTTTGTTTGTGGCCAAGGCTAACACCACGGCAGGTGCATCGTCGCATTACAAACTGGTGGCCAACATCAGCGCGGCGGGCACAAGCATGGTGACTACCACATTTACCGGCCTGTTTGAAGGCAGTGCCGATGCCGATGGCAACTTCTACACCATCAGCGACCTCGACCATCCGATGTTCAGGGAGATTAATCCCGGCATTACTGATGGAACCATACCCACCAACCAAGGCATCGTGCGCAATGTCATTCTCAAGGACGTGAACATTGTAAACCATGAAGGCAACACGGGTGCCATCGCTTGCGAAATAAGGGGAGGCGCCTGCATCTACAACTGCGGCATCCTCAGCGGCTCGGTGGGCGGCACGGGCAACGTGGGTGGTCTTGTGGGAGTGCTGGATTACACAGTGTATGATTATAATGCGGGACTAAAGTATCATGCTTTTACCCGTGTCCTCAATTGCTTCAGTTATGCCAACATTACCCAAAAAGGTGCAGACAATGGTACCAGTGACAATTCGGTTTGGGCAGCGGGCATTGTAGGCAACAACAAATACGAGTCAAAAGTCCATAACTACCCTTTTGATCCAAACAATCCGAAAGATTGCAAATTGAAAACGGCGGTGATAAACTGCATGTTTTATGGCGACATCACTACACGGCATGGCGTCAACATAGCGCCGGTATTTGGTTATATGCGGATGTCGAATCTTGACGAAAAGGATAAAGCCATCAACCGCTATGACTATTTCTTGGATGGGTCCGAATTTGCCAAAACATTCACTAATAGTATTGATCAATATAAGGCATCATGGCCGGCAGATGAGAAGTATTTGACCCATTATGAGTATTACCGCAGCATATTGAACAGCAATCGCCTGCTCTGCACCTCTTATGTCACAGGAAAGAGCGGAGAAAATGTGTATCAAGACACTGCTTTGATTGCCAAATGGGTGCGCGACGAGAGCATTGCGCCCTATCCCATCTTGAAGAAGTGGGGCAAATATCCCTCCATCATCAACCCTGACTCTGAGCGTGTTTGGGACACACTGACAAAACAATGGGTTGTCCGCACCAACGCTGTCGACTATCAGGGCAAGAGTTTTGGCACTTTAAATGTGACGGTGCGTCCTGGCGGCCACTCACTGGAAGGCCTTTCCGAACAAACCCTTCAGTTGGTCATCACCGACACGGACACCCTTCACCACGACTATGGCTATTACAAAGTGCAACTGCCTTATTACAATACGTTGTTCGGCAATGTGAATTCCACCGACCACAACATCAGATATGGCGGCAACTATACGGATTGGGTGGTTACAGGATGGAAGATTACCATGGTGAATGGACAAACTTCGGGGGCAACGACCTTTGTGGAGAATTGGGAACATGGCTACAACTTTGCCGACCGAACGGACAAATTCAGGGATTTGTATAGTATTAGCCATAGGGTATACGCCCAAGGCGGTTTCTATTATGTGCCAGAGGGCGTTACTTCCATTGAAATAGAAGCCTATTGGGGCAAGGCCTATTACCTGCGCAACAAGGACCAAAGCATCGACCGTGTGAGTGTGACCAATCCCCAAAAAGTTGGTAGTGAATATACAGATTATGAGTTTACCCCTGCGGGTCATTTGCCTTCCACTTTCCAAGGACTACCTGTTTACGATTCTTTGCAGACCGCCATCAGGAATTTGGACGACATCAATGCTTGTCCCACGGTTTACGACCAAGCCATCGTATTGGTGGGCAATCTGCAAGTGATGAATAAAAACAAGAGGGTGGGTAGCAACCTTGATGGCAAGTTGCATCCTTTTACCATTATGAGTGCCGACTTCGACTTGGACAACGAACCAGACTATTGTTTCCAATTCCAATTCAGAGATCAATTGCAGCGGTGGCCCATTCAGCCCATTCGCTTTGATTTCCTTGCGGTGCCCGAATTGGGCTTGGCCATCCGTCACGACGACAATGCATACGCCATAGGCATTTTTATCCCACAAGGGCATTTCGAGATTACCGAGACAGCCTTCATGCACACCACCCAGTTTGAATATGATGGCGTTAAGGTGATTTATACCGTTAATGGCATTTATTCTGAAGAACACCCTCTTCTGAATGAAATTCCAGGCTTTATTTACCAATACACACCGAATGAGGTACAAAATAAAACTAGTGTTACAGTCACTTATGTGAAGAACGAGGCACCTGTGATTCTGAATGGAGGTCAGTTTGAACAAATTGTGATTCGGCATTCTGAGAATAGAAGTCATGGTTTTGCCAAATACACCTCATATATCCTCATGGGAGGCCATTTCAGGATGAAGCGTTTTACGCCCGGCGCCCATACCAATAGAAATGAAAACACGAAAGTGCGCCTTTGTGCGGTCAATTGCATTGGTGGCGAGTATCCTGAGTTTTATCTTTCAGGCATCTATCGCCCTGACATTAATCCCAATGTGTCAGGTTTTGAGCAAGGCAATCCGCATTGCTACACCAACGGAGGCAAGTTCGGCATGGTGGCTGGTGCGGGTTACGACAAGATTTTGGGCAATGTCACTTTCAAAATCGACCATTCCATCATCGATGAATTTTATGGTGGCGGCATCAATGGCGCTTGTACTATTGGTGGCAATATTGATGTCACCATCAACAACAGCGTTGTGGGCAAGTATTGCGGTGGCCCCAAGGTGGGCAATATGACGGGACAGACAGTGACCACTCGTGCCACGGGAACCACTTTTGGCCAATTCTACGGCGGTGGCAACGGCGGCACCAACTATTACCGCGACCAAGCCGTAGACGGTAACAGTTGGCCAATTCCTGATGAAGTGTGGCGGGAGTGGGAGAGGTTGTCAAAAATAAATACTAATACTAATGATTCAGTTCCTACAATAGTATACGATCCCAACGATCACAACAAGTGTTTCAATCCACTGAATACCCGTGTAGGCAAGACCAAGCAATATGATGCCACTAAGGGCTATCATGGCGTTTTCGAGTTTGAGGTTTTCAACAATTCAAATGGACTTGGAAACGACTATCCTACCATACGAACATACGTCCATTGGGTGCAGTTCGGCACTACCCGAACAGGCAATGTAACCAACACTTTGACCAACTGCACGGTGCTACAGGATTTCTATGGTGGCGGCAATCTCGGCTTCGTTGACGGCGATGTCGTTTCAACCTTGCAAGGCAATACTGTCATTCACGGTTCGGCTTACGGTGGCGGTTATTCGGCTGCCATTCCCACCTTCCGCTGCTATGATTTGTCGCGTCCCATTTTCCCCACCCGCGACTTGTCAGGCGTGATGCACCACGGCGAACTCGAGACAGATAGTATACCTTATGTGCGTAACGCCGATAACGAGGACATCTACTATGAATGGATTCATGAAACTCCCACTGATTGGGCCATATCAGAATTGAGTACTGACAATCCAGTGTTTGAATATCCTGAAGGCTCAGGCAAATGGTATTGCTATACCACTGAATCTCTTGAGAATCTCGGTGTCGTCAGTGGCAACACCACCCTAAACATCAATGGCAATACCAAGATTTACGGGGTGAGAAAGGCAGAGGTGGGCGAGAATCCGGAGGATGTGCTTTATGCAGGTGCGGCTTATGGAGGTGGCGACGAAAGTGCCGTGTTAGGCAATACGACCGTCACTGTAAACGGCACATCGGGGCTTTTGGTGAGCAATGTGTACGGTGGTGGCAATATCGCCATTACAGGAGGAGATTCCAAAGTGGAGATTTTCAAAGGCACCATCGGCATTATGGATGAGAGTGTTGGACTGCCGTATACCAACAGCGTTGGGAAGTTCATCACTGGCCGTGTGTTTGCTGCTGGTAAGGGCGCGTATGACCCTACCAAACCGGAAAGCGGTAAGCAGTTAGGTTTGGTCAAGGGCAATTCCTCGCTTTATATGTATGGCGGCCATGTGCTTTCATGCCTCTACGGTGGCGGCGAGATTTCCAATGTGGGCTTGACAAGGGATGAGGATGTTACTGTTATTGTGGAAGAAAGCGGCACATCTAATGAATACACTTGGCCAGTGGCAGTACCTACAACAGGCGGTAACGCCACGGTCATCATGTCGGGCGGCGTAGTGGGATTAAAACGCAACAACGAACAAATCCATGCCTCTCACGAAATCGGCAATGTGTACGGCAGCGGCCAAGGCGACCCCAACACGAATTTCAACACTTGGACTAACGTCAACAATGCTTCCGTCCATATCAGTGGCGGCAGGGTATGGGGCGGTGTGTTTGGTGGCGGCGAGGAAGGCCACGTGTTGGGCAATGCCATAACCACAATTAGCGGAACCAACACCATCATTGGCACTTCGGGCGAAACGAGTTACGACGGCAACGTGTACGGCGGAGGCCGTGGCCATCAGGCCATAGCACTCACCGCTGGCACTATAGGTGGCAATGCCACGGTTAGGGTCTTGGGCGGACACATCTTTGGCTCGGTGTTTGGCGGAGGTCGAAACGGATCCGTGGGTACTTATTTGGTGCCTGAAAACTATACTGGCCTTTATGGAGAAATGCAGGCAGACAACCCTAACGAACATGGCCTCGTCAATGTTTACATTGGCGGCGAGGGGCAAGACGGCAATGTTTTCATCGGCCACCAATCGACAAGCGACCACGACCGCGTGGGCGGCAATGTGTATGGCGGCGGAAAAGGTGTGGTTGAAAATCCTCTCATCAATCCTATCGCCTTTGAATTTGCGAGGGTGAGGGAAACCCATGTGTATGTTGCCCAAGCCGAGGGCAAGCAGACCTTCATCGAAGGCTCGGTGTTCGGCTCGGGCGAGGATGGCCACATCATGGGCGACACCTATGTCACCGTGAGTGGCGGACAAATCGGCGGCAAGCATTGGGTGGAATCTGGTGCAACGCCTGAATTGTGCGACGACGTTTTCCACGGCAATGTGTACGGCGGAGGGCGCGGTTTGGACACTTATAAAGATGTGGCAGTTGATAGTGATGGTAAACCAGTTTATGATGAGAATGGTCAGCCTGTCTATGTACCCCTCACGGATCCCGAAACGGGTGCCCCCCTTTATGATTCAGACGGCAACCTCATCTATAAAGACAACTACAGCGCGACAGCAGGTCTTGTGTACGGCAACACCAACGTCACCATCACGGGCGGGCGCGTGTGCCGCAATGTGTTTGGAGGTGGCAATTTGGCTTCGGTGGGTATCCCTAAAGACGAGAATTCTGGAACAGCCTCAATCCTCATCACAGGCGATGCCATCATTGGTGTGGAACCCAACAGCGCCAACCGCAACGGCATCGTGTTTGGCGCAGGTAAGGGCAGGGCTGGACATGATTTCAAGGATCTTTCCTTCGTGAAGAACACGAATATTACCATCACTGGCAATGCCAAAGTGCTGGTTACGGTCTACGGCAGCGGCGAGGACGGCCATGTGCGCGAAAAGACCAATATCCTCATTGGCGACGCTACGGTCAATGGAAATCCGGTGGATGGATCCAATGTCGTTATCGGTGTCAATGGCGTTTCGGGCAAGGAAGGCAACGTGTATGGCGCTGGGCGCGGCATCGACTTGGACGAAGAGGGCCACTACAGCCCCACTGCCGGCGAGGTGGGCGTAAGCACCAAGATTGAAATCAACAATGGCTGGGTGAAAGGCTCGGTTTACGGCGGAGGCCGCACCGCTTCGGTGGGCACCGACGAAGCCTTGGAAGCGGAAGACAACACCCCTGCCGATTTTTCCGATTTTGGGCATACTACAATTATAATAGGTGGAAATGCAAGAATCGGCACCGAGGATGGCGACAATGGCTATGTGTTTGGCGCAGGCAAGGGCGATGCAGGTTCGGTATTCGCCGACCTTACCAATGTGTTTGAGACCAACGTCACCGTCAAGGATAATGCCCAAATATATGGGTCGGTGTTTGGCGGTGGCGAGGACGGACATGTGAGATCATACAGTTGGACAGACCCCAACAACCCCAACCACACAATCACCAAACAAGGCGACACCCATGTGTTCATTGAGGGCACTAGCAAAATCGGCGCCGATGGCGCGTTTGGGCGCAGGGGCAATGTGTATGGTGGCGGTCGTGGCATCGACCAATATGTTGACGACCAAGGCGTTCCGCATTACAGCCCAACCGCTGGTAAGGTGGATGGCAGCACTCATGTCACCATCTTGGGCGGCGATGTGTTTCAGAATGTGTATGGCGGAGGCAACAAGAGCCTTGTTCGAGGCAACAAGACGGTCAACATCAAGGACGGTTGGGTGCATAGGAACATCTACGGCGGCAGCAACGAAATCCCTTTCGACCCCACATGGAGCCATACGGGACTGAAAACCGTCAACATGATAGGCGGCAAGGCACACAAGCTTTTCGGATGCTCGCACAACACCATCGATGGCGACTTCAGGATGTTTGACGGTGACCTTGAAGTGATTGACTTCATTGATGATGAAGGCAATCACAAACTCGTTTATTACAATAATCAGGAGCAGGAATATGAGGGCGACGTAAACGACCTCAGATTGGAAGCCAGAACCACCAATCCCACCTCCTTTGTCAACATTAGTGGAGGCTATCTCTATGACTTTGGCGACGACGACAATCCCGATCGCGGCAGCATCCACGGTGCTGGTTTGGCAGGCATCGTCTATGGCTCGGTTATGGTCAACATAGGTGCGGATGCCGTCAACAACGCTCCATTTAATGAGTTCAACATAAACAGTGAGGACTTGATTAGCGAATTGACCCTCCACGAGTATACTCCTCTTCCTGAACTTGCCCACCAGCCTGCGATACTTCAGGTTTCGGGTTCGGTGTTCGGCGGTGCCGACTATTACCAAAGCGAGAACAACCCAGGCGACTGGAGCCTTTTCAACGTGAAAGGTCTCAGCAATATCTACATTGACGGAAAGGGCTACAACATGGAAGAGGTCACTGCGGGTACGGCTTTTGAAAACTTGCCCTCCGAGTGCATGATTATCGACGGCAACATCTATGGCAGTGGCACCCACTGCGAGTCGGGCGACAAGGGACGCAATATCATAGTACGCAACTATGGCACACGCATCAACAGCACTGAAGCGGGACAAACTGATTGGTTCCACCATTCCACCCGTCCGATGGGCACCATCCAGCGTTGCGACAATTTGGTGATTGACCATTCCAACTTCACTTTCAGCGGCAGGCCTTGGTTGGGCCATGATGACGGCAACCTTTATGCCGTGGCGAAAGTCGACAGTTGCCTCTACATTGCCGACAGCAGTGCGCTTACCCTTGGCGACGGCACTGCGCCTGCCCACATGGATTCCATCCGCAAGTTGCAAAGTGGTTTCCTCGTCTATGACAACCATACCACCACATACAATGTGTTTTCGGAAAAGGTTGTCGGCAAACTCGATTGGGGTTGGATTGGTGTTGTCGACCCCACAAATGGAAATCCTTCAATTGGCACCGAAATGGGCAATGCCAGAGAAATGTGCTTTATGGAAGGGTTGACACAGGGCAACACCCTCAACAAGGAACAGGAAAACATCATCATCTTCAATGGTCCTTCCAAACTTTGGGTGCGCTACCATGTGTGGGAAAAGGAATCGTCCGAGTCCAATATTTATGTCGACCGACAATATTACGGCGAGTTGAAGGGATTCTTCCGTATGCTCAGTCCTTATAAGCCTCGCGGTATCGAAAGCTTCGCCTATGCCCGACCTAAAATCATGGATGGCAGCATCTTGCCCGTCAGCCACGACCATTACAATATGGCCGACGGAGGCTTCCTCAGTTATAATTTGGACTTCAATGATTATCTTGCCCCAGGCTACGCGAGCTATCTCAGCGGCGACTATGTCAATACCAATACATTGCAATATCCTTACACCAATGTAATCGAGGTTCATCTTTCGAAAAACGAGTTGCATCCTGCTTTGGATGTCCGCGACTATCGTATGTGGGTGATGGCCAGTGCCTTCGAAGGCAACTGCTGGTATGTTGACGGCACACGAGGCTGGGGAAGGGATATTATGAAACCTGAATCAACTGAAACAGGTTCGGAATACAATTGGAAGTACGGCTGGGGCCTTTATCCCGACAAACCCAAGTTAAGCGTGAGCGGTGTGGGAGGTGTGTATGACGGCACCTATATTTTAGATGATTTTGGCAATGCCACCGAAGTGAAATTTGACTATGACGGTACTCAAATGCCCGACCATACCGAAAGCGATATTGTTTTCGTGGTGGGCCCGATTAAGGATATCTACGAGTTTGCGGAAAATGTGCATACGGGTTGGGTGAACCGGCATGATGATTATGAATTGAAACTTTACCGCTATCCTGGCGGGCATCTATTAAGCAATTCGACGAATGTTAATAAGTATTACGACCAAGGAGGCGGGAATCCAGGGGCATCTAACGAAGGCTTATCTGGTAGTGCCACCAACGGCCCAGGCCCCAACTATGGAGCCATGCTCGATGTGGACGACAACAATCCTATCACCTTGAACAATGTGTATATGGATGGCCTTTATGGACATACCAGCATAGATCGAACTTACCTGAAATTCAAGATTGAGGATTTCACGCAAGAGAATGTCACCAAACCCATGATTGAAACCCATAACGGAGCGACGCTTTCCCTTATGGGTGAGCAAACTACAGTGGCTGACATGAACCGGACTACTGGCACCATCGTGACGCGAGGCTACAGCAACATCGATGCCAGTGGAATGGTTTCGACAAATCCGGAAGTGTACAATTATTACCTCAATTCCGACGGAAACTACAATGACATGATCAATGGGGGAGGCCTCTATGTGGCGCCTACCGCCACGGTCAATGTGAAAGGCTTGGTGAGAATCTTCGAGAATAAGCAGAACAATGTGGGTAAACCCATATCGAGCAACGTGTTTTTGCCCACCTTCGACAAGCATCTCTACATCAAAGACATGCTTTCGAACGCCACTCGTATTGGCATTACCAATCCTGTGAAGAAATCCGAACCGAACTATAAGGCCAATACTTTCTCACCTGTTGCAGTGGCCGACAAGAACGAAGGAGAGAATAGCGCTATTGCCCAATCGGCTTGGGCCAAAAACAACCTCCACGACGACCTGCAATGGTTTTTTGGTAGAGGCTTCAATTTGGAAAACGGCAGCCATACCACCTATTATCAGAATGAAATCCCTGATTATCAAGGAAGTTTTCTGGAAAACAAGACTCTCTTCTTTGGCTGGACATGGAACAATGTGGTGAGGACGGAACCACAAGACTTCGATTTCAACAACATTGATTCGTCGGAGGATTTGGCTTGGCTCATCAGTCTGGTAAACGGCTTGAACGGTCAGGACAAGAGCGACCTTGAGGATGTTTCCATCACTCAGACTACCGACCTCGATATGCAGCAATATGTGTGGGTGCCTGTTGGAACGGAAAAGGTTTCCACTGGAAATTTTGCAGGCACTTTCGAAGGTCGCGGACACCTTATCAAGAATCTGACAGTCCGATACATCGGTATCGGCGACAACCGTTACGAGTACAACAACTATGGGATGTTTGGCAAGACGAATGGCGCCACCATCAACCGAACCTTCCTCGTGGAAGAGCATATCGAGCCAAACAATATGGGAAATCTGGGTGGACTTATAGGTATGATGGAAGGCGCAAACTCCCTCATTTCAAACAGCGAAACCGCTGGCATCATCACGAGCGATGCTTATCAGATGTCGGTCAACGCCATAGGTGGTTTGGCCGGTTTCTTCATCGATGGCGAAATTCGAAACTCGATGGCCATGCACACCACTACCGCAACGGCTGGTTTTGTGGGTGGCTTGGTTGGTACGGCCAGCGACCCTGAATCGGGCCTGCACAACATCAAGTTGTACAATTCCTTCACCAATGTCCGTTTCAATGTCGGTTCCAATACGGTAACCGGTGGCATGATGGGCAACAATGTCTTTGGCTCGTTGAAGAATTGTTATTCTGCCGTGACTTTGGAAGAAGGGGTTGATCCAAGTAAAGTTGTCACTTTGGTACACGATAACACGGGCTCAATCAGCCAGTGTTATGGTAATGAAGGCTTTGCGCTCAATATTTATAGCACCGAAGGGGTAGAACATATCGGCAATTGTGGCACATACTCATCCGTCATCAGCGCGGATGAGTTGGGTTACATGTATGAGGACAACAAGATTGTGGGCGACACGGCATTGTTCGCCCGACTTACCCTCAATGCGTGGGATTTGAACCCAGCAAACGACAGCGTTTATGCCCATTGGGCGCGTCCGGCCTTGGCCGAAATCAATAGTGACTTGCCTGTGCTGCTGTTAGGAGAGTTCGATAGAACCACGAACTATCAGGGCAACTTCCGCAGCGTGGGCACCTATGCGAGTGGCCCTGCCTTGCAGTATGGCGGCCATGTGCGCGATGAAGCAGGGAATACACCTTATTACGATTCGCCTGAATTGGATGGCGCATTATACCGGATGGAAGCAAACGATGCCCTCTTTGTGTATGGCGACATTACAACTGCACCTACGGTGACTCCTGCTGTTTCTGATGCGAAAATCAGTGTTTATGAACATGCTTCCATAGTGGCTCCTGGCAGTTTGTCAAGCCACCCCAACACTTATGTCGGCATTACTTTCGACAATTCGTTTGGCAAGGCCTATTCCTCGCCGGGTATCAACGAAGGCCTCGGAAGCATTGTGGAGGGTGGCTATCCTTTGCCCCGCGACTGGCACATGTTCTCCTCGCCGCTGAGCAACGCGCCTTTGGGATTTGACTATATGTTGGGTGAAATTAATACAAATACAACAGCCTCATCTACTGTCGGAGAAGTTGTCACTAACTATTTCAACAATCCATGGGAGTCAATGGACGATGAGTTCAAATGGCTTACTTCTGCTGGCAGTACAGAATGTGCGAATGGTGCTGACAACCGCTATTGGATGAAGACTTTCGTTGAAGGCACACAAGCCACCGATGGCTATTTCCCCACCAGTCGAGGCGCATTGTTTAACGATGATGTGAACAGCCTGTTCATCATAAGCGATATTTCCGACGAGTGCCCTTCGAAAAACAACTACCGCTATCCATACGGTATGGATCTTTTGACATGGACGGAGCCCGACTACCATTGGATCAACTTCAAGCGCAACGGCCCCAACCATTGGCACAGCGACAGGCCTCATGCCCATTTGGACTATAAGCCGGGAACTGCATCAAATTTTATTGGGGTGGAAAACCAAAACGAGAGCGTTCTGCTCACAGGTAGAGGCTACATGGCCAGCATAGTCAAGCCGACCTTGTTGCAGAGCCACGGCACACTAAACGGAGAGAATAATCTTTTTGTGAAATTGACTGTTTCGGGTAAATACCTTAAAGGCTGGAACCTTGTGGGCAACCCGTATCACGGCTACCTCGACTTCAATGAGGTGGTAAGGGCAAATAGTGGTACGAATGATGTTTTGGGCAAAGAAAAAGGGAGTTACTTCTATGTGGTCTACGATGCAGACAAATACGCTACGAAAGCCTATGTCTATTATCCTATTGGAGGTTCGGAGAATGGCGAGTATGCCAGCCAGTATCTGCACCCGCACCAAGGCTTCTATGTGAAAGCGGCCAAAACGGGCAACCTTGTCTTCAACGAAAGCATGATTGTGACACGCAACACGCTTCGTACGGATGCCGACGGCCATTTCAGAGGCAGCAGTTGGAACGACGACCGCCCTGCCTATCCACTGGTGAACCTCTATTTGAGCAGTCGCCACGGTTGTGCCGATGTGACGGTCATTGAGTTTGAGCGTCCTGAATGGGGCGGCGCATCGAAGATGAAGGAACTGCGCCAAGGCAACGGACTCTTCTATGCCCAGCACGACAACACGCACTATGCCGCCCTCTTCACGGAGAAGGGTGCTGAGCGCGTGCCGTTGTGGTTCGAGGCGAAAGAGGATGACATCTTCACCATCAAGTGGAACACCGCCAACGGCGACTTCCTGAGCATGTACCTCATCGATAACATAAAAGGCGTGACCTGCGACATGCTCATAAACGACAGTTATACTTTCGAGGGTAGCACAAGAGATTATCCATCACGCTTCCAGATTGTATTCAGATTGGACGATGACCTCGAAGAACCAGATGAACCCGAAGAGCCAGAGGATGACGATGGACAAAATTTCGCCTTCTTCGACGGCTCGCAATGGGTGGTGACTGGCGACGGCATGTTGGACTTCATCGACCTGCATGGCCACATCCTGTCGCGCTACGATGTGCATGGCCAACGCCGCGTGAGCCTGCCGGTGGTGGCCTCGGGCATGTACCTGTTCCGCCTGAGCAACAGCGAGGAAGTGAAAGTGCAGAAAATCATTGTCAACAACCAATAAAGTAGGAGGGATGCGAAATGAGAAAGAAAATGAAAAACACGACGATTATGAGCAGACAAATCATCCTTTCTGCGACACTTTTGCTGGCAATGTTGCTGACGATGGCTACGGCCACGGCCCAAGTGTTCATCATGGACGATGAGTTTGAAGGCACGATGCGCCAAAACACCGAGGACTTTGGCCTCATTGTCCCGATAGAAGGCCTCGATTCCGACCAATACCTTCCGCTCGGCGACGGCCTATTGGTGTTGGTCGTCCTTAGCGGGGAGTATTTGATGAAGAAAAGGAAGAAATCGAAACGTTGAAAAAATAGTGATTTCAGCGAAAAAAAATTGACATTAAAGGTTTTTTCCTAATTTTGTGGCCTTATTGAAACGAGAAAAATTTGGTTATGGAAATAAAAAGAGTCTTCGACTTGCTCGACAATTATGTTGAGAAGTATCCCAACCAGCAGGTGGCGCTTGCTGGCAAGAAAAACGGTCAATGGGTGAATTACAGTGCCAATTCCTATAAGGAGAACGCTGACATACTGAGTTATGCCCTCATTGAGTTGGGCATTGAGAAAGGTGACAAGGTGGCCATGATCCTGACCAACCGTCCAGAATGGAACATGCTTGACATGGCCATTAGCCAAGTTGGGGCCATCACCGTGCCGGTCTATCCCACCATCAGCGAGGAGGACTACCGCTTCATCCTCAGCGATTGCGATGCCAAACTGGTCATCATCGACGGCCTTTCCGTGATGAACAAGGTGACCAACATCCTGCCCGATGCGCCCAACGTGAAAATGGTCTACACCATGGTCGACCGCGAGAAATATCCCTATTTCGACCAAATGCTGCAACTCGGCAAGGAACATCCGCACGCCGATGAACTGGCGAAGCGCAAGGCCGCCGTTGACGAAATGGAGTGTGCCACCATCATCTACACCTCTGGCACCACGGGAACGCCCAAGGGCGTGATGCTTTCGCACCACAACCTGATGAACCAGTTCAAGAACTTCCACTACACCATCAGCGACCATTCCAACAAGGCTTTCA
>JAEEGL011833514.1_pt1 | contig 34353 bp, 30 predicted proteins | sample 9134231 | NCBI WGS metagenome assembly JAEEGL01 (sample SAMN16246548, study PRJNA631951) | gut metagenome | biome: gut microbiome; feature: rumen; material: fiber-attached | host: Bos | place: Iran: Karaj | collected 2018-10
TCTTTAGAAAAGTTTTGCCTAAGGATTATAAACTTTTCCAGGTTGCAGATTTGTTATGTACCTTTACACTAATTGAATTGAAAATAGAAAAAAATTTATATTCAAAATCTGAAGAAATATTCTTTGGAAACAGACGTGACTTTAAAAAGAATTACTTAAAACACATTAAGAAAAAAGAATGGAAGTAATATTGAAAGGGTACAAATCGGGTACAAATAAATTTGAAATCGATATTTGCAAGTTATTACCTGAAACAGTTACTTTCAAATCTGCTTCTGTTGTCTCGCGCTTTTATTTCTCCGTAGAAATAAGGGTTACCTGCAATAATCTCCTCAAATGTTAAATTAAGATCCTCTTTCCCCTTATTTTCGCTTGTAAGTGTTAATGTTGAACCATCACTTTCTCGTAATACGTTTTGAATTATAGTTGTTTAGAGAAGTGTAAATCAAAAATTCATTGAATCCAACCACTAATGATGTTATATTACAGATAAAGAGAGCACCCACTCCAAAGTGGATGCTCCACGAGTTTAAGAACTTAAATGCTCATATTGAGCACAGCCTCTTCTGTGGGTCAGACAGGAGAGGCATTTTTATTTGCGCCCAAAAATTCCAACACTTCATATATAAAGCGCCCCCATTTATAATCTAGTTGAAAATGACAACAAATTGGCATATAGTGAGTATTAGATACAACAGTGATTTGTTCATGCTCCCGGAGGTGACCAGCATGAAGAAACAACTTATTATGCTGCTCAGCACTCTATGTTTTGCATTGTTAATTGGCTGCTCTTCTACTAATGATACTGCCAATACGGCTGGCACCTCAGCCGCCACAACAGAAGTAACTCCAAAATCACGAGAAGCCCTCAACGCTGAGAAAGATAAAGCTTTAATCGAATCTCAAAATGAAACCACAGATGAATATGTTGAGAGTACTTCTCCAGAGATAAACTTACCTTATGATCCAGATGCTGAGTGGAATTATGTTCCATTAGATTAATTCAACTACAAAAGCAGAAGGGCCCTGAGGCGCCCTGCTGCTTTTTCTATACTCGCTCTAGAGTTTCAATTGCCTCAATTTTACTGCCTAGAAACCCATTTCATTCCTCAGGCAGTAAAAAAGCCCCGGTAGCTAGACTTCATCTAACTACCGGAGCCTTATATGCATATCTTAACTATGAGTAAAGTCTCTTTACGTTGCTCTCAACCACTGTATCAACAGAAATTTTGAACTCTCCATTAAGGAAGCTCTCAAGCTGACCATGAGTATTTACAGCCTTGCCATTTACAAGTACGATGAAAGGCTTCTGGCCATCCTCGTTAAGTGTCATTCTGTAATCAACTCTATCCATGGCATACTCGATGCCCATCTCATATGAATCGAAATATGAACGTGTATTTCCAAGAGTATGATCGGAAGTAATCCAGTACTCCTCAACGAAATTGATGTTAGGCTCGATCATGCTCATTTTAACGAATTTCTCTTCGCTCTCCTCACGAAGTAATTTGTATTCTTTATTAAGTGTTGTAAGTTCCATTTCTCACCTCTTGAACCTTGCAAACAAATAAGTCTCACAAAACACAGATACTTTATCACGCTTAAACGTTATATGTCAACATGTAATTGCGATTTATTTTGTATTCATAACTTCATTTCACAATTTCTTCACAAATTCAAAAACAATACCCTTTAAAAATCAAATGATCTCTGAAAGTAGTATGAATTTTTGGTGTATTTCATTTATTTGTCAGATATTTTTAGCATTATAGACTAGTAAAAGACTAACTCTAGCATTCCTACTTTATTACAAGGAGATACCTCATGAAAGAGAAAAACAAAGGAAAGATAAGTCTAAATGCCATAATACTGTTGATTACCATGCCGCTAACCATAGCTTTAATCGGCTGTACTATTTACAACAGTATTAACGCTACAAGCATCAACAAAACTGCAGAGCACAATTATTACACTATGCTCTATGGAATCAGCTCTGATATCATTTCTGCTGACAGATATTTCGTAGAAGCACAGATGCTTGGAACACAAAAGCTTGCATATCAGGCTTATGTACCTGCAGATGTGGTTGCCGCATTTGATGCAGATTTTTCAGCCCATGCTGATTTGGTTGAAGAGGACCTTACCTCAGCAATTGCCTTGGCTCAAACAAATGAGTATTTGTGGGGCATCCTTACTGCTGAATCTGGAGCCACCTTCTCTTCTTCCTATGAAAACTTCATGACAGCTTTTAAAGCATGGAAGGAAGAATACTCTCATGTTACTGGCGCTGTAGATGCTGAGGCCTGGGCAGCAAGCTTTTCATCATCCCGTCAGTATCTCAATGATATGAACGAAATCATAGTAGACTTTGCTGCTAAAGAAAATGAAAATACAGGCCAGACAATAAAAAAATCAATCATTACATCAGCCACAATTTTTGGCGTGATTTCTGTTGTTCTGTTGGCTTTCACAATATTTATGCTTTGGAACATTTCAAGAAATATGAAGGGTATTACCACTGCCGTCAACAGAATTTCAAGTGGAGACTTTGTCACTAAAATTAAGCCTAAGACAATTATCACAGATTTTGCCAATATTGGTAATTCTCTGGAATCAATGCGTCATGATTTGCGAAACGCTCTGGCCAACGTAATAGATCAGGCAAATGAAGTTAATTCCAAGGCTGAGGAAACAAAGGATAATATCTCTGCCTCACAGGCTACTACTACAGATATCAGTTCTGCAGTATATGATATTGCTGAAGGCGCCACATCAATGGCACAGGATGTTTCCACCACTTCATTCATCACCGAGGGTATTGGCGAATCAGTAGACAACGTTCTTGATTCCGCCCATGGCAACTTAGACAAGGGTCAGCTTGTATTTGAAGAATCTACTAAGCTTAAGGACAAGCTGGAGCAGATTAAAATTCAGGATCAAAAGACTGATGAAATTGCCGGAGAGGTTGCAAATTCCGTAGGCGAGACTGCAAACGTTGTTGCTCAGATTTCAGAAGCTGCAGAAGGCATCATCAATATTTCTAGTCAGACCAACCTGCTTGCTCTCAACGCTTCCATCGAGGCTGCCAGAGCTGGTGAGGCCGGCAAGGGCTTCGCAGTTGTTGCTGACAATATTAAAAATCTGGCTGAGGAAACCAATCAGCTTGCCGGTGAAATCACAGGAATGCTTGCAACAATCACACATTATTCAGACACAAATAAAAAGCTGGCTGAGGACATCAAGGCAGCAACCACAAACGAAGCTGCTGCTCTTTCAGATATGAGCGAATCCTTTGATGAAATGCTTAGATTACTTCAGGAGACCGAGGTCGGAAATAAGCAGATTGTTGAACTTGTTAATTCTGTAAACGAAGGCAAAAACAGCATCCTTAATTCAGTTAATTCACTTTCAAGTATCTCTGCTGAAAATGCTGCATCTACTGAGGAAACAAGTGCAAGTCTAGCACAGCTTGATTCCAACATGGAAGCCGTTGTAAACCAGGCAAAGGAGCTTCAGAAGATTGCTCAGGAGCTCACAGAAAATGTAAGATTCTTCAGAGTTGAATTACCTCCTAAGGATTCTCCTGAAGGTAGGGCATTCTGGGAAGAAAGTAACTCTTAATAAATCAACTGGGGCTGTACCACATAGTGGCCAGCCCCAGATTTCAGTTCAGAATTAAATAGATTTTTTCCACAAAAGTGGCACAGGCACTGTCAAGCACAGTGCCTTTATTACGTTATCCGCAATCATACAGCACCATACAAAAATCAGTCCCTTTCCAAAGAAATGGATACCGATATAGGTAGAGAGAATACGCACAATCCACATACCACAGCTCTCGATTACAAATGGATACCTGGTCCTGCCAAGTCCATAATAAATACCCTCAGAAATAATGTACAAGCCAAAGAAAGGCTCGTTGAAGGCCACCATCTTCAGAACTGTAGTGCCCAGGTCAATAACCTGTGGATCTGTGGTGAAGAATCCCATTAAAGGTCTTGCAAAAATAAATAACAGCACACCACTTAAGGTCATAACACCAAGTGTGCTGACTATACTACTAAAGCAGACCTTGTGATATTTCTCATAATTGCGCTCACCATAGGAGATACCGACCATAGTGGTAGCAGCAGATTTGAAGCCGTAACCACCGATGTAGAACAACTCCTCCGCCCCCACAGCAATACTGTGAGCCGCAAAAATAATTGTTCCCATATGAGAAACAAGTCCTGCAAAAACTACGTAGCCTGAGGTCGATGCTATATTGATAAGAAGCACTGGAAGTGACAGCTTCCACATTCTCGCTGTAACATCTTTATCCGCCTCAAAAAGACTTCCCTTAAAACTAAGATATGGATTTTTAAAGAATACAAGCAATGTGAGCACGCCACCTAAAATTGCAGAAATGCAGGTTGCATAGGCTGCTCCATCTACTCCCAATCCCATAATATAGATGAATATATAATCCAAAAGCAGGTTCACAGCATTGATAAGGATGCTGATAACCATAGGAGTCTTGGTGTCCTTGGTGGCTCTGATGGCAGATGCCAGAATGTACTGGATTGACTTAAACACTATAGGTACAGAAATCCAGAAGAAATATCTGGTGGCTGCAGGTCTAATGGCTTCCTCAGCACCCATCCAGGTGGCCACAAAAGGTGATACTCCAAGACAAATCACCTCAATAATCACACCTACGCCAATGGCAAAGAGTAAGCTCTGCTTGGCAATGTGCCTTATTTTATCCTCTTCCCCTGCTCCTATAGCCTGGGCAATAAGAGTCATAGCTGCCACACCAAAGGCATAAGGCATACTTCCGATAAGCCAGGTGATGGTGGTAGAGGTGGAAACCGCAGCTGTAGCCTGGGCTCCCAGGTGACCTACCATAGCTGTATCCACATACTGCATCAGAACAGACAAAATCTGCTCCAGCATCGTAGGTATGGCAACCGTTACCACACTCCAAAATATTTTTTCTTCAGTCTTCTTTTCTGTTATTCCCATTATCTTTCTCTAAGCCGTTGGCCCATATCATGCTCTCAATAGCTCGCGCCACCCTGATAGCATCTATGGCCTCCATGGCCCTTTTATAATCTGCTTCCTGCTTTTCATACATAGCAGCAAAGTCCTTTTGTTTCTGTTCAAATTCAGCTTTTTTCCGCTGTTTCTGGCGGTCTACCTTCTTTTGAAAGGCAGCGTATTCCGCCTTGCTGGAGGTGTACTTTTTTTCAGACTTGCCCATAACTCTGGTGTGCACCAAGGCCTTGCCCCTGGTCTCCCCCATCAGAAACTGATATGCCTCAGTAATCCTGTTGTAAAAGCTGGCATCAGGATTGCCTGTCACATCCGGGTGACACTTTTTCACCAAATCCTTGTATGCCATTTTAATCTGAGCTTCGCTTGCAGAGGCGGATAATCCAAGAATGGAGCATGCCTCCTGTCTGGTACGTACCATTTTACAATCTCCCCAATATTTCCCCAATAAAATATAGTGAACCAAAAACGATTATCTTGTCATTGTAATTCTTAGCACTGGTCAAAGCCTCCTCATAGGTGTCACAGGCGCTAGCCTCAATTCCCTTCTCCTTAAGCACCTGGGCCAATTCTCTGGCCTGAAGAGCCCTGTCCGACTCCACCGTCACTGTAAAAATACGATTAGCCACTGGTCTGATAATCTCGGCCATACATGCATAATCCTTGTCTGCCATTACTGCCATTATAAATGAAAAACCTTCATTTGGAAATTCCGATACCAAACTGTCATAAAGAGCTTTTACACCCGAAGGGTTGTGGGCTCCATCCACCATAATAACCGGCGACCGACTGATGATTTGCATCCTTCCCGGCCATACAGCATTTGCAAGTCCCTTTGCAATGGTCAGATTATCTACAGTAATACTTAGATTCTTTATTACTTCCACAGCAACTGACGCATTTTTTCTCTGGTATGCACCAAATAGTCCTAATTTTTGAGACTTATCCACTTCGGCAGCCTTTGTCAACAAACAACCAAGCTCGCTGCATTTTGCTTCAATCACCTCAGAAGCCTCTGGCTCCATCTGCCCCATTACCACCGGCACGCCAGCCTTTATAATCCCTGCTTTTTCACCAGCAATAGCAGCCAGGGTATCTCCTAAATACTGAGTGTGCTCCAACCCAATTGATGTGATAGCACACACCTCTGGTAACTGACTCAGTCCATTGGTGGAATCCTTGGCACCACCCAGACCAGTCTCAAGAACCACATAGTCCACCTGCTGTTCTTTGAAATATAACATTGCCATAGCAAGCCAATAATCAAACATGGTAGGCTCCAGCTTAAGCTCCACGCTTAAAAGCTGCTCTCCCAGCCTTGTTACATCGTCTCTTGCAATCTGCTTTCCATCCACCTGAATGCGCTCTGTGTAATCTATAAGATGTGGGGATGAAAACAGTCCCACCTTAAAAGGCCTTTCAGACGAAAAAGAAGCAGCCTGTAAGATACTACTCACAAAAGCTGCTACTGAACCCTTGCCGTTGGTTCCAGCAATGTGAATGATGTGCATCCCCTGCTCAGGATGCCCCAGAGTTTTCATAAACTCAAGGGTCACATCACGTCCACATGCCTTACCAAAGCGACGTTTATTATCAATTGTATTAACTACCTGTTCATATGTCATATTTGATTATACGACCAAAATAACTCCACCATCGTTTGCGTACATTGTGCTGACGCCTCTCATGTCCACAATAAAGATTTCCTTAAAGTTGGCCAACGACTCCATTTTTTTCTTTAATGATAGAGCACGCTCTGGACAGTTGCAATGAGAAATTGCAAGAATTCTGTCCTCACAATTTGCTGTAACATCCATTACGCATTTTGTCATCTTATCGATAGTCTGAGCCATACCACGGCCCTTTGCCAACTGCTGGATGTAACCAGTCTCTGTAGAGCCCATAACTGGCTTGATATTTAAGGTCTCAGCGATAGCTGCCTTAAGACCAGAAAGACGACCAGACTTTCTGAAAGTCTCAAGAGTCTCAAGCACGAAGAAAGTATGCTGCTGAGCAATGTAAGCATCAACTCGCTCGATAACCTCCTCGAAGCTCAAGCCTGCCTCTTCGCACTCCTGAATCTTAAGTGCGATAAGTGTCTCTCCGATGGATGCTGACTTGGAATCGAAGATATGGATATTCTTAGAAGTGTCATCCTCCTCGAATAAGTTCTTGCCAAGGCAAGCGCTGTTGTAAGAGCCAGAAAGCTCAGCTGATAATGTAACTACATATACATTATCAGCGTCACAATCCATCTCCATCATATATGAATTAGGTGATGGGCATGCTGACTTTGGAGCATTTGGGCTGGCCTTTACCTTCTGGATGAAGCTGGCCTGATCAAAGGTCTCATCGTCAACAATCTGCTCACCGTCAATCTCAAGGGTAAGTGGGACATTAGTAAAACGTCCATCTGCCTTCATCTCTTCTGTGAGCTCGCCACAACTATCTAATATAATTTTATACATGGTTTTCCTCCGATTGTTTCTTTCAAGTCGATTATAGCATTAGAGTTCTACCACGTAAATAGTTTTTATTATTTCAAGATGTAGTTATTAAAACTACATGTGTGTTTCGCCTCACTTGTACCACTGAATTGTAAGTACATTGGTGCTCTCATCTAGTAAATAGTACACAGACTTAATTCCGGTGCAATATTCTGATAGGTGATTTTCATCTATAAAATAAGTGATAACCTGAGAATATAGGTCAGAATTACTAAATTTCAAAGAAATCTCTGAATCGCCTGATGCAAAGGACTCTGCGAACTTGCTTCCAATGGCATCTGCCCCAAACCAGTCGAAATAAAGCCCCTGATGAACGTAATAGTTGTCTGCATTAGAAAGACACTCAGGTACCTCAAAGCTAGAGGTAATCACGTGGTTCTGGCTAATTTCTTCGGTGGTCATAGCCAGGTAGGCGTAGTTGATTCTCTTTGCAGTGTCGTTATTGCCATCCAGGTACTTGCTGTTACCCCATGTAATATCCATAAAATAGTATGCCCCATCCAGGTAAACCAGGTTCCAGGCATGGCTTTCGTTATTGGCATTTCCAGTGATGATGGTGCTTGGAATACCTAATCTGTCAAGCAAATACCAGGCAGCATCTGCGTAGCCCTGACATACAGTGGACTGATATAAAAATACGCTGAGGATGTTCTGATTTTCCTCACTGTCCGGATTGTAATCTACTTTATTAATAAGAGTCTCAAAGACATAAAGTGCCTTATCAAAATCGCTAGCTGACTCACTGATACCTGATAGCCATTCTGTAGCTGTGGCCTCGATGGTAGCCTGATAAATATCACGCTGATCCTTACTGATGGTGTATTTTGGCGCAAACTCAAGGCCCACCACCTGACCATTGGTGGTGTAAGTATTGAACTGATAACCACTTAGCCAAAACAAATCACCATAGTCTGCCATAACAGCCTCGTAGGCCTTCTGGAGCACATCGCTATCCTTTGTAATAAGTGTTACCTTTGAATTGTAATTCTGTATGCAATCATAGACCTGGTCATAGGTCTTCTTTGTAATCTCATCAAGTTGCTGATAAGCGTATCTATCGTAAGAAACACTCTCTACAACACTTGGTTCAGCCAGCATAGAGGCTGAATCGTCTGCTTTTGGTATGGTGCCGGTTTTATTGCTAGTGTAATAGTTATATCCATAATAGCCCAAGCCAGCCAATCCAATTAGGAGTAATAACCAGATTAGCGTCCTTATTAAAGACTTTAATACTCTTCCCACAAAAAAACCTCCTGAAAAAAAGTGGCAGCGTAATATGTATTACGCTGCCTCTCCCCTTAATCATTTTTGTATTGCCTATAGCCTGTTTTTCATAACACAACCAAAGGTATCCCAAACTTATGATTAATAGAAATCTGATTAACGTACAACAGTAACGTTAACAGCCTGTGGTCCCTTTGCCCCATCAGTTACTTCATACTCAACTGTAGCACCTTCCTCGAGAGTCTTGAATCCCTCTGAGTTAATGCCGCTGAAGTGAACGAATACATCGTTGCCAGCTTCATCTGAGATAAATCCGTAGCCCTTTGAATTGTTGAACCACTTTACTGTACCTTTGCTCATGCTAAAGTACCTCCACAATATATTACTTGCCAAGTCCCAACTTGACTATAAATAGTTTAGCAAAAGGCTTTAGTAAAGTAAAGGAATTGACGGACTTTTTTGTACATTTTTTTCTATTTGTTACTTAGAATATACAATTTAACAATGTCAACTGCTTCACATAACTATGAGGAACAAATTATTTTTAATGTGCGGCGGCCTTTTCAGGGAGCATTCCGGCTGAACGAACCATAATTCTAGGTCCACCCTTCTTCTCGATATACTCCTCTGTAATGACTACCTGGCCGATATTATCGTCCTTTGGAATCTCATACATAATATCCAGCATGAACTCCTCTATAATAGAACGAAGTCCACGGGCGCCAAGCTTTTTATCCAGAGCCTTGCGAGCGATAGCATGAAGTGCAGCGTCATCAAATTCAAGCTTAACCTCGTCAAGCTCTAAAAGCTTCTCATACTGCTTAATGATTGCGTTCTTAGGTTCCTTGAGAATGCGCACAAGCATATCCTCATCTAACATTTCTGTGGCAAAAACGATAGGAAGACGTCCGATAAACTCTGGAATCATACCGAACTCTCTCAAATCCTCCACTGTAACCTTCTGGAGAATGTTCTTGTCGTCATCATATTTATCCTTAAGGTCTGCCATGAAGCCCATTGAAGAGTGCTTGTTCAGGCGGGCCTTGATAATCTCGTCCATCGCTGGGAATGCACCACCGCAGATGAAGAGAATGTTTCTGGTGTTAATAGTGGTGGTAGGTACCATTGCATTTTTGCTTGAAGCACCGATTGGAACCTCCACGTCAGCTCCCTCAAGAAGCTTAAGCATACCCTGCTGTACTGACTCACCGCTTACATCACGCTGATTTGCGTTTTTCTTCTTTGCCAGCTTATCAATCTCATCGATGAAAATGATACCCTGCTGGCAACGCTCAACATCATTGCCTGCTGCTGCAAGAAGCTTGCTGACAACTGACTCGATATCGTCACCAATGTAGCCAGCCTCTGTAAGTGAGGTAGCATCTGTGATTGCAAGAGGCACATCAAGAAGACGTGCAAGTGTGCGAACAAGGTAGGTCTTTCCTGAACCTGTAGGTCCAAGCATAAGCATGTTTGACTTCTCGATTTCGATGTCATCCATTGTGCCTGTAGCCACACGCTTGTAGTGGTTGTAAACAGCTACTGACATAACCTTCTTTGCGTAGTCCTGTCCCACCACGTACTCATCAAGCATAGCCTTGATCTTGTGAGGTGGAATAATGTTATTGATGTCGATAGCTGGTGCCGGTCTCTCCTCAGCCTGCTTTGCTGTAGATGCGCCGTGAGCATTCTTAACCTTTGGTCCCTCTCCAAAAAGGCTGCCAAGATTTAAGAAGCTGATGTTTGGCATCTTATTCATATCTATGTTGCTCTTTGAATTGTCTCCGCCACCGAAGCCGAAGCTACTCATAGAGTCGAAGGTGCGCTGCATACAGTCGTTGCAGATAGCCATTCCCGGAGCCATCTTGATAAGTGGACCGCAGATATTGTCTGGTCTGTGACACATATAGCAAAACTCTGTAGGCTTTTTGTCGTTGCTGTGATCTTCTGTAGTGGAATCCTTTTCCTCTCCACCTGTAGACTCGTCTATAACATCTCCTGAAACTGTTTCCTCTGTCTCATTTGGGTCAAACTCTCTAAAATCCTGATTTGACATAATAACTCTCCTTTTGCCAAGGCCATCTGACTACCTCAGAAAAAGCCCCAAACATTTCTTACTCAAAAAATTCGTAAAGATCCTTGTAATACTCCAGAATGATGTCGTCTGTAGCATTGAAAATCTCGTGCTTACATTCCTCGAAGCGTATCACACGGCAATTGGCAGCCTTGCTGGCAAAAACCGCGTGCCCCTCTGGTGAAACAAGGTTATCTAACGATGCTTGCATTAGTATAACAGGAATTTTTACCAAATGGGCGTTTTTAAGAATTTTTTTAGAAACATTAACCGCCTCTCTGCCCCATCCAAAGCTGGCGCCGTTTGAGCGGTAACGTGGTTCCCTCTCACGCTCATTGTAAACGTAATTGTACCTGGCTTTTGTCATAGTTGAGCAATGTGGGAACTTGTACTTGTGGTCGTATTCGTGGTGCCCTGGAATAAATTTTTTATTAAAAAATGGCAGGTATGAAAGCAGGCACAACAGGGTTATAACAAACTTATTATTTGAGCTGAGACTAAGCTCTAGCATCGGCGAAGTCAGCACTGCCTTTTCAAAAACCTTTGGGTACTTTTCCAGATAAAGAGCCCCTATAGCACCACCCATGGAATGTCCAAACAGATAAAGATGCTCTGTCAGGCTCTCTGGCACAACCACCTTTTCTATAAATAAATTGAAATCGTCAATGTAATCTTCAAAGCGATTTACATGGACTATTGAATAGTTCTGAACCTGACGGTCTGACAGTCCATGACCCCTGTGTTCTATCAAAAAAACGGAATAGCCCATCTGATAGAAGTAATAAATGGTCTCGGCAAACTTTGAGATGAACTCGCAAAAACCGTGAGAAATAACGATAGACGCCTTCTCCTGTGGGTTGATGTAATACTGATAATGTAGCTTCAAGCCATCCTTGCTTGTCAAATATCCATCCTTAGCTATTTCATTAAGAAAAGGAAGGATTTCGCCCTCCATTGCTTCGGCAAAATCCTTATCTTTTACAATTAAATCTTCTATTGTCCTCATACTCTAGCCTCAATATTATGCTTATACCTGACTGTTTACTATCTGAAGTGCCACATCTGGGTAATTGGTGATAATACCATCCAACCCCATATCGCAGGCCATCTTCATATACTGCTTTGAGTTAACTGTCCAAGTGTTAATCTTTAGGCCCAGTTCATGTGCACGCTCCACAAAATTAGGATACTGCACATTGTAAAATGCTGGGTGAAGTGCCTCCACCCCGTGCTCCTTGCCATATTCAGGTATATTAAGTGTGCCATCCATATACAAAAAGCCTGTGCGAGCTGTAGGGTCCAGCTCCTTTATCTTCATAACACTGTAATGATTGAAGGAAGAATAGATAACCCTGTCCTCCATACCAAATTCCTTGGTCATGGCAAGGATGTCAGCCTCGATTCCATCATAAAAAACAATGCCTGTCTTAATCTCGATATTAATCTGTAAATCCGTAGGCTTAATCAGCTCAAAAACCTCACGCATAGTAGGAATATCTGCGTGTCTGCACTCTGGGTGTGTAGCGTTGTAGTTGTAGCGACGAAGCTCCTCTAAGGTGTAGTCCTTTATCTGGCCCTTGCCGTTAGATGTCCTGTCGATTTTCTCGTCGTGGATAACCACCAGCTGGCCATCCCTTGTCTTGTGAATATCAAGCTCGATTCCATCTGCTCCCAGCTCAACTGCCTTTTCAAATGCAGGCAATGTGTTTTCTGGAAGATAACCGCTGGCACCTCTGTGTGCCCATACTAAAGGTCTGTTCATTTTTTCGCCTCTTTTTTTGATACCTCTAAAATTATAAATTTTAACTCTAAGCTGTTTCAGTAATAATCTAGTTCTGTAAAATCTACGTTTCATTTCTAATCAAGGTCCTCAAAAGCCTCAAGACCAATTTTTGCCTCTACATTAATATCTCCATGGTGTACAAAAAGCATAGTCAGAAATGCAAGTGCTGCGAAAAGTGCTGCATATGGGAAAAGAATGATATATCCCACATGAGACATAAGCCAGCCAGCCAAAATAGGTGTGACAATCTGCGCTGCCATAGAGAAGGTGTAATAATAACCTGTAAACTTACCGCTGTCTGACTCTCTGCACATCTCCAGAACCATAGGCAATGAGTTTACATTTATAAATGCCCAGCCCATTCCCATGCAAGCAAAAAGCACATAGAGAATAGGTGAGAATGTATCTGATAATAACGTAAATACGAATCCACCCAGGAAGCTTCCACCCATGAAAATGATTCCCATGAGGATGGTCTTTTTTCTGCCAATCTTTGAGGCAACAATTCCCGATGGAATAAAGAAAACAATAGCGCCAGCTGAAGCTAAAAGCATACAAACGCTGGCTTCTCCAAGGGCCATATCCCAGGTCCTTACAGCATAGGTGGTGAACCAGGTCTCCATTCCATTATAGGCAATAAACCATAATGCAACTGAGATAAGCAGGAATGCCAATGAGCGCTTAACCTCCTTTGGGAGCACCTCGTGACCGTTCTCATCCTCCACTGCCAGATTTTCCTCTGGATGAAGGAGCTCATAATTTTCAACGGATTTATTAAGAGCCACCTCGTCAATTGTGGTCATAACGATGCACATTGACACCAGCATAATTCCAGCAACCACCATGAAAAGTAGCATGTAATTTACGTGAGCCAATTCCCTGGTCTTAGATGCAGGATAAAAAATCGCTGCAACAATAAGATAAATCACACCGCCCAAGGCTCCCATCAAATTGATGATGGCATTGGCTCTGGAGCGCAGTGGCTTGATGGTACAGTCTGCAACCAGCGCAACTGTAGGACTCCTGTAAGTGCCCATGGCAACAAGCAACGCGCCAAGGATTCCAATGAAAAGAATCTCCTTGGTGGTGGATGGATTTGCATAGTAGCTATTATCGATTAAAGGAAGTAATAGCATGAGAATAATGGCCGCAATGGTGCCGTATAAAAAGAATGGCTTGCGGCGGCCCATTTTGTTTTTGCATTTGTCTGAAACTGCCCCAAAGAATGGAAGCAGAAACAGGGCAAGCACATTGTCCATGGCCATGATTACACCGGAAAAAGTCTCATCCAGATGGAAGGTGTTGGTGAGCACCAAAGGAATCACAGCGTTGTACATTTGCCAAAATGCGCAGATGCTTAGGAAACCAAAGCCCATCTGCACAGTCTTCTTAACATCTAATCTCATACTATATTCCCCCCGATATAGTCCGCAACTTATTCTAGGTTATCATGCTCCCGCAGGGCACCCTCCGTACTCTCGCATGGCACCTCCCCGCCCGGTGTAGGTCCCCTCCATGCTCGGCACGGTATCCCCTGCTCGCGCTTGCCCAGACTATGTAAGTTGCTCATCTAATTATGCAGTATATATAAGCATTTTATCAGCATGCTGTACGATTACGTCGTCAACCGCTGGAATGGCACCCTTGAGCGCATACTCGATTTGGTTGATCTCGTGAGCAAGTGGCTTAATGGTCTGGAAGATAGCCTCCATGTGTCCCTTCATGTCATCTTTGCTGTAGCCCTCTGGGAACTCAAGCACCACAAGGTGACGTACAATCTTTGTGTCCTCCTCAACCTTTGTAAGGAAGCTGATAGACTTTATCTCATCGTGAGACTGTCCGTACTCGGCAAGCTTCTCACGAATAGCTGAATTCTCTTCATTTTCTGCTGGTACACCAAGGAGAATCTTCTTGCCAGCTGGAATCTTCTGCTCGTGAATTACCTCTCCATTTCCCTCAGGATTCTTTGGGCCAAACTCTGCCTGGTAGCCAGGTGTGCCTGTGATTGTATCAAGGTATGTAAGTGGAAGTGTGCAAGGAACCTTGTTAAAAGGATTGATTGCAATACCTGCATAAGCATCTCCGCGCTTAAGCATTGCGTAAACATCCTGGAAGCTTACAACCTGTGTGTGAATCTTGTCACCATTCTTTGCAAGACCTTCCCAGCGACGAAGTGCTGTCCAGTCTGTAAACAATGGAAGAACCATGCTGTCCTTGCCCTCTGGTGTGCCTGTAAGTCTTACTGAAGACTTGAGCATATAGAAGCCAATCTTTGTGTCCTTCTTGATTGTGGCAACACCATTCTCATTAATCTCTGGCTCAACGTCCATTTTGATTGGAGTGATAAAACGAGCGTGACTAGCCCAGTAAGCTACTGTAGCATGGAATGTGTTGTCGTCAGCGTGAGCTGACATTCCATTGATGATACCTGCAAGAGCTGCGTTTTCAACAGAAACTCGTGGATCAAGATTTGGCTGTGGTGCAACATTTGAAACCACTGCGTATTTTTTGATGTTGGCATCGTCTGGAAGTGTGAGCTGAAGTGAAACTGTAGTGTCCTCAGCCTCGTCAACGATAACGCTTCTACCCTCGATAGTAGCCTCAACAGCCTGAACCTCACACTCGATAGGAGCAACTGTAGCCATGTAAACATAAACCTTGTCGCCCTTTGCAATCTTTCCGAAGAGCTGTCCGGTAACAATGCTTCCGTTACCGTCAAGCATAGTGGTGATGCCCTCTATTATTACAGAAAAGCGTCTACCAGAATCCACGCTGGCAGTCACATCTGTATCTTCAACTGCGATATTTTCTTCTTTTTTCTTGAATAAACCCATAACAAAATCTCCTAATCTAATAACTTTCACTGTCAAATGGATAGACTTTTAGACAGTAAAATTATTATAGCCTATAACAGCTAGAAAAAAAACACCCACCTAGAGCGAAATGTTGTATAATTGACTCTAAAGGTAATAATATTTTATGTTTTTTAAGGGAGGTCATTATGAGCGAAAAAAAAGGTTTTGTTTCAGAATTTAAAGAGTTTATCATGCGTGGAAACGTGATGGATATGGCAGTCGGTGTTATCGTCGGCGGTGCATTCACAGCCATCGTTACATCCCTCAACGAGGATATCCTTTCACCAATCCTTGGCATCTTTGGAGGCACAGATTTCTCCGAGCTTAAGGTAACACTTGGAAGCGGTGAATTAGCTCCTACACTTACATACGGAAATTTCATCACAGCAGTTATCAACTTCCTGATTACAGCACTTGTTATTTTCTGCATCATCAAGGGACTTAACAGAGCTACAGAGAGAGCTGCTGCACTTGTAAAGAAAAATAAAGAAGAGGCTGAGGCTGCAGCACCAACTGAAAAGGACTGCCCATACTGCTACAGCAAGATTCACATCAAGGCCACCCGTTGCCCACACTGTACAGCACAATTATAAAAATAATATCGCCCAGCAAATATTCGTATTTACGAATACCAGCTGGGCATTTTTTATGTATTCTTATATTTGCAAACTACCTGCGCAGATTAAACGTCCTGATTTTCTATCGAAGAGCAGGATATCATTGCCTCCGATATTAATCTTTTCCTGTTGTCCAATCTGGTATATTACTCCTCCGAAGATTACGCTGGTAAGGAGGTAATCGCCAATGCGAAGCTTGAGGGTAGACTCCATACCTGTAGGCATGGCGCCGTAAACCTCTGTGGTAATTGCACCATTATCATCGATGTCGATGGCTTCTGGACGAATACCAAGCACAAAATCCTCATCAGTAACTACCGGATCCTCAAGTATGCTTTCATCCACTTCCTCAACTCGCTGAACATGATATCTGAATACCTCATCCTTGTTGGATTTTTCTACGGCCCCCTTCTTTGAAAGGCGAGCCTTTTCTGCCTCTGCCTTCTCTGCGATGCTCTGGTCACGGACGTGCCTCCAGGCGTTCATATCAAGGGCATATTCAGGAACAAATTTTGCCTTAATATCTCCTAAAATTGTAAGTGAAAGAGTACCATCAGCATCCTGCAATCCCTTTGCATCCACAAAGTTCATAGAAGGATTTCCTACGAAGTCTGCTACAAAAAGATTTGAAGGACGGTTGTAAACTGTAAGAGGTGGAGCGTATTGCTGCAAAACACCGTTGCTTACCAGGCAAATTTTTGTAGCCAGGGTCATTGCCTCCATCTGGTCATGGGTAACGTAAACGAAAGTACTGCCTGTCTCCACGTGAAGTCTCTGAAGCTCGTATCTCATTTCAAGACGAAGCTTAGCATCCAGGTTTGAAAGTGGCTCATCCATGAAAAGCACCTGTGGTTCTGGAGCAAGGGTACGGGCAATAGCTACACCCTGCTGCTGTCCACCGGAAAGCTCTGCCGGATATCTGTCCATAAACATTCCAATCTTTACTATACGTGAGCAGGCGCGAACTCTTGAATCGATTTCCTCCTTGGTAAGCTTTCTCTTGGAAACTACCGGATTGCCATCCTTGAGAACCTCAAATTTCTCATTTAGACTCTTGCCCTCTGCTGCGAGATTTTTCTTAACAAGCTCTAACTCATTTTCATATTTCAAAGCTGCTGTCTCTGCTGCTTCTGCTGGATTAGATGCTGTGTGAATGCCTAGTCCCATCACTTCCTTTGCAGAATAAATTGACATTGTATAGGTATCAATAAGCTTTACAAGGGCCTTATTGTCGTCAAGCTTTCCGTTTTTGTCACGGCACTCTTCAATTACCTCTTTAACCTTTGCACCAGATTTAAGAGCACGAAGGATATCTGAAGCCTGCTTTGCCTTCACCTCCACCAGTGGAAGCTCCTCGTCAATGTTCTTAAGTCCGAAAGAGATATTTTCATAAACTGTCATGTTAGGCCAAAGTGCGTAGTTCTGAAAAAGGAAGCCCACCTTTCTCTTGTTGGCTGGCACGTTGATGCCTGCGTTGCTATCGAAAACTACCTTGTCACCTATTGTGATGCGTCCCTCTGTAGGGGTCTCAAGACCTGCTATCATTCTAAGGATTGTGGTCTTACCACAGCCTGAAGGGCCAAGCAATGTGATAAATGAGTTGTCTGGAATATCCAAACTAACATTGTCTACGCCAAAGAATTTTCCCCAACGTTTTGTTATATTCTCCAATTTGATTTCTGGCATTTTACTTTCCTCCAATTCCGCTGTCGAGGCTAGCTCCAGTCAGCTTGTTTACCAATGTGTTAAACACAAGTATTGTGATAATTAAAATCAGGTTAATTGCGCTTGAGAATGCGTACAGTCCCATTTCGTCGAAGTAGTCCAGGGTTGTGGAAAGGATGAAGCCCTGTGTACAGAGAAGCAGGAACAGTGAAAGCTCTCTCAGGCAGGTCATAAATGGAAGTAAGTAACCACTTATGATTGATGATTTCTGAATAGGAATGATGATACGAACCATTCGCTTAATCCAAGAGGCATTCTGAATAATAGCTGCCTCCTCAAGCTCATTGCTAATCTGAAGCATTGAGTTCAGAGAGCTACGGGATGCAAATGGAATGTATTTTACAACACCTGCAATGATGAGCAGTGTGTATGTATTAAACAGGTTGATGCGCTCGTTTGAGAAGAGAATGAAGAAGGCTGCACCTACTGCAATGGATGGCATCAAATAAGGGAGGAACGCCACATTGTTTACGTAGTTAGCCCACTTGTTTCTTCTCTTCTTTGCAACAGCGTAACCTATGAGGGTTCCGATTGTTCCGGCAATCAACGCACACACAACTGCAAGGAAAAGTGTTCCAAAGAATGCGTGCCAGATTGTGTTGTTGTAAAGGATACCTGGCTGACCGTACATACCATTTTCAGTGATGTTCTCGTTTGTCACCCACCATTTTGTGGTAAGGTGTGCAAGATTTCCTGTGTAAAGAAAGCTGTAATCACCTGGATTTGGAAGAAATGTCTCCAGCGCGAATAACAGGATAGGCCAGATACTTGTGAAAAACGTAATTACGATAAAGATAATTCCCACAATATATTTTCCAGCCTTACCGATTCTGATTTTTGTAAGCTGTCCTGATTTACCAGTCACGGTGGTGTAGTTCTTTCTACTCTTCAAGCTCATCTGATTCAAGCCCAGAATAAGCACACCAAAAATCATCATGATAATTGCAAGAATTGATGCCTCACCGGTGTACATGCTGTTCATGGAAATGTACTTTGTAGAAAGAGTTGTAAGGTTCAAATAATGTGGAACCGGATAGCTTCCCATTGCACTACCAAATACTAAAAGAATGGTAGAAAGGATAGCCGGTTTAATCATTGGAAGGGTAACCTTTCTCATGATTTTCCACTTAGGTGTATCAAGAATTGTAGCTGCCTCCTCCAGGTTTGCATCCATATTCTTGAAAATTCCGCCAATCAAAATGTAAGCAAATGGTGCATAGTGCAAACCCAAAACCATAGCACTTGGGAACACGCCCTGACACCACCAGCTTGGGAAATATATATTAAAAATAGCCGCTAATAATCCATCTGAAGTTCCTGTAACCTTGTTACTGTAAAACATGTGCTGCCACACAACAGCCAGTGTCCACTGAGGCATGATGTATGGGAAAATGAAAATTGAGCTTAAATACTTTTTGAATTTCATGTCTGTACGTGTTACGAGAAACGCGAACAGACCGCCAAAGATAATTGAGATAAAGCAAGTCAATACAGAAAGAATTACTGTATTTAAAAGTGGTATCCACAGATTAGTTTTTGCCAGACGGCTGGTAAACAAATCTATGTAATTTACCATTGTGTAGCCCGTTACCTGACCGGTGAGATGCTGGTCGATTGTTCCAGGATGAATCTTCATGGTGTCCTGAACAATGGCAACGATTGGGGCTACAGTGGAAAAGGTCAAAACTATTCCGAACAGCAGCAGAATGATATTCTGTGGCTGAGAGAACCATGTCTTGACGCTATTCTTAAATATAGCCTTTTTATCAGGCTTGGTTAATTCAGTCATATTATATTCTCCTTTTAAAATAGGGTTCAACTGTGGCCAATGAAAGCCACAGTTGAATCTGCTTTCAGCAGACATGCTTCTTGAATACTCAAGAAGCATGCCATCTACAGAATCCCCTAATCTTGATGATTAGGTAATTCCTATTCTTCTCCTGCAGAATAGTGATCCTGGATATCAATCCATGAACCTACAGTGAATGATACATCTGCGCAGTATGTTGGATCCTCGAGAACGAGCTTTCCATCAGTTGTCCACCAGTCATATCCACGGTCATTCTTTGCTGGGAACTCATCTCCGCCACCTTCGCTGTGGTGATATGTCTCCTCGATTGCCTTTGCAACCTCAGGATTTGATGAGTAACCACCCATATCCTTGCCCCAAGCATCAAAGCCCTGCTCTGTTGTGGTCATAAATGCGATGAATGCACATGCTGTCCAAGGAAGTGGGCTGTTCTTTGTAAGGAAGAGATAGTGGCAGTATCCATAGCCGCCGATACCTGTGTAGCCATCCTGATATGCTGCTACGTTGATGTTGTTTACAGAAACTGTAGCTGACTCCTCAACTGAACGAAGCTTAGAGTAAACTAAAAGTCCTGACTGATCCTTTGCTGACTTGTCTACAAGTGTGTTGCAAATAGGGCCATCATCTGTCTGCTCGTTGTAGCTGTTGATCCAAAGCTTAATCCATGCAAGTGAGTATGCTGCGTCTGCTCCAAGTCCGAGCTCAGCTGCGTCCTTCTCCATCTCCTTGATTGTTGGCTGGAAGTAGGCCTGCTTTGTAGAATCAAGAGCATTAAATGCTTCCTTCATCCATGCTGCATACTTGTCTTCTGTAAGCATCATAAGGAAGTTCTTTCCTACGATTTCTGAGTCAACGCCCATGAATAATGGATGTGATCCTTCATATACGAAATCCCAGCAGTTTGTAAATGTAGCTGAGCCTGTGTTGTTGTACATGAATACCTTGTTAAGTGTCTGAAGTGGAAGGAATCCTTCGTATGCATCAGGTGTTGTCCCCTTTGCCTCTGCCCATTCCTTTGGAACGAAGGTCTTTAGAATGTCTGTGTCTACCATCTTAGACTGGATTTGATTTCCATCCTGGATAAGAGTCATGGCAAATGTGCCTTCGCTCTTTAAAGAATCAGATGTGAGCTGTTCGAAAATCTTGTTGTTCTTAGGCTGCTGCCACTCGAACTCCATGTTGTATGAGCTGTCTATCCCCTGTAGATACTCAATGAATAATGGAAGTGCTGACTTACCACGGCTAGAGTTACCAACACCGTAGAAGGTCTTTCCATTTGACTCCTCGATTGCCTTTGCAGCAAGCTCATCAAGAGTCATTGTCTCTGCCTCAGCAATAATCTTGTCAATTCCGGTAAGCTCGACCGCTGGAGCCTCCTCTGTCTGTTCTGTTGCATTACCTGAATCTGTAGCAGCTGTTTCACCGCCACCTGAGCTTGCGCTACCGCAGCCCACTAAGCTGGCCATCATCATGGATGCAGCCATGATCAAAGATAATACCTTTCTTTTCATCTTTACCCTCCTAAATATATTCTGTTGCGTTTGTTACATTGTGTAACAAATCCTTATGAATATAGTTTAGTTGGAGAGGGCAGGTATTTGTATGGGGTAAAACTGATATTATTTGTAGAAAAATGATACAGCATTTTATCTTTGAAATATAAAGAGGGATTTAACTCATAATGAGGCTTCCCCTTGAGGGTAGAGACAATGCTTTAGCGTTGTCTGCCACCCCGGCGAGGGGGAAGCTGTCATCGAAGATGACGGATGAGGGTAGATATTCATTTGTTTCAACCTGCTAGCTACAGTTTATATGGCTCCGGCTTGCATCAAGAGCAAGCCCTTCGGGTGCTAACGCACTCTTGACCCTTCGCCAGGGTGGCAGATAATGCTATAGCATTATCTAGGCACAGCACCAGAGGCCATATAAAGGGTAGCCAAGCAGGCTTGAAACTTGGGCTGTGGCAAGCCACAGTTCATAACTACTAGTCAGATGGTATATATTTGTGATGATTATGTGAGTTCTACATAATTTTCTACTCTCTTTATCACGAGAGAACGAGAGCATGCGCCTTGACGGCTTTGTTGCGATATAATCAGAATAATTCTTTAGGCATTTTATCGCATGAAAGTTATGAAAGCCTTTAGAATAGTTTTGCTTGCGATAAAATCAGGTCAATTATCATGAAAATTTATCGCAGAGTCTGCTTGCAAGCCGCATATGTTCGTTGGTTTGCGATAAATATCACTTCATATGAGGCACATATTATCGCAAGGCAACAATGAATTGAACATTATAATGATGTTTGCGATAAATAGCACTGTTATTTACAGGTGATAGATATATTTAGTGTACAACCACCTGTTTTTTTGAAGCTGGTTTTATGGCTGAGTACAGGTGGTTTATTAATTATATGCCTTACCACCTGTGAAAATTGGCTCTATTCAGTGAGATTTTACAGGTGGTATTGCTGATCTCATCAAAGCCACCCGTAACATAAACTTAAAATAGGGTAAAAAACACATGTGGTTTTAAAGTATAACCTAAAACCACCTGTATTATAAACAAAATACATTAATAGAGAACGGGTGGTAACAAATAATAAAGCATTCCACCCGTGTTTACTATTTTTGAACCGTGGCTTGCCACAGCCCAAGTTTCAATCCTGCTTGGCTACCCTTTATCTGTGATAGACTTTAATGTCAAGAGGCGTAGCGCCGAAGGCCTTGCTCTTGACTTAAAGGCTGAGCAGATAAACTGTAGCTAGCAGGTTGAAACAAATGAATGTCTACCTTCATCCGTTAGCTTCGCTGACACCTTCCCTTCGCCAGGGTGGCAGATAAGGATAAATCCTTATCTCAGCCCCATAGGGGGAAGGCATTTTAACTCCCTCTTTAGCTCACATAATATGCTCCATCCTATACTGATTAGGCGTAGCATTGTAGTGTTTTAAAAATTGTTTTCCAAAATAGCTGGGACTGCGGAACCCGCATGCAGTGGCCACTTCATTTACCGGAAGAGATGGCTCCTGATGATGGTCAATTCCAAGCAAGGTGATTAACAGAGGGATAGAGTCATATTCCTTTTTTTACATTGGAAAGATTTAAGCATCTGAGCCCCCGTAGGAAATGTTAATAGGGTTATATATGTGTTAAAAATTTAATATTTAGGGTAGTTGAGGTCAAGCTTAATATAATGATATAAATATTACATAATTAATATTGAGTAATACCCCCTGGTGAAGCTATACTTTGTTTAGAACAAGTAATAGCAATACAGGGGGTATTTTAGTATGAAACTAACATCCGCGCAGGTAAGGTTACCTCATTTTTGGAGAGTGATCCAAGAAAGGTAAATCAGCTTCAGAAGATTGCCGTGGAGGAGTCGAGACTTGGAATTCCTCTTTTGATTGGTTTTGATGTAATCCATGGTCTTCGTTCAGTTTATCCTATAGCCATTGCTGAGGCAGGTTCATTTGATGATGACCTTATGGAGCGCACAGCTCAGATGGCTGCAAGAGAATCAAGAGCCTACGGTATCGGCTGGAACTTTGCTCCAATGCTTGATGTGGCAAGGGATTCACGCTGGGGTTGTGTTTCTGAGGGACCAGGTGAGTCTAAGGAGGTTACACTTTCACTTCGCAAATGCGATATGGGCTTCTATGATAATCAGGGTAAGTATGTGGACGAGGATGGACTGTTTAGAATTTATGTAGGTGGGAATTCTAGAGATTGCTTAGCTGGGGAACTGAGAATAAGCTTTTAGAGCCCTTCCCTTGAGGGGGTAGAGATAATGCTTTAGCATTATCTGCCACCATGGCGAATGGAAGGTGGGCCCGCAGGGCTCGGATGAGGTGTAAAACCCATGTGTGAAAATATCAATATTATTTAATAATTGTCAAAATATTATCTCCCCTTTTCTGAAATTTTGGTATAATTGTCTTATCGAAATTTTACAGAGAAGGGGGATTTTTTTATGTCATCAAAAGTGTATGATTGCCTGAAGCAAATTGCTGAGAAAATAATCGAAAATAAAGATTTTCTCACTGATTTGGATAGAGAAATCGGCGATGCTGATCATGGTGTCAATATGGCCAGAGGTTTTCAGGCGGTAATTGAAAAGGTGGACCCTGAGGAGACAGATATCGGCGCCGCTCTCAAGAAAACAGGTATGACCTTACTTTCCACTGTAGGAGGAGCTTCAGGACCACTTTATGGAACAGCCTATATGGAGGCATCCAAGGTTTTTGCAGGAAAAACAGAAGTCAATGGGGATGACCTTAAGGCTGCCTTAGAAGCAGCAATCGCAGGAATTCAAAAGCGTGGTCATGCAGAAAAAGGGGAAAAGACTATGCTAGATTCTTTAATGCCTGCAACAGATGTGTTCTCTGAGAAGCTGGCTGGGGGAGCCAGTGTGACAGAGGCCCTCGATGCAGCATGCGTAGCTGCCAATGAGGGAATTGAATTTACAAAAACTATAGCGGCCACGAAGGGACGTGCCAGCTATCTGGGAGAGCGAAGCATAGGTCATCAGGATCCTGGCGCTACATCTCTCACAATGACTTTGGAGACAATCAGGGATTATCTAAAAGGATAACGTATATACGAATTATGTATAGGGGGACTTGTTATGGTAGGACTGGTTTTAGTATCACACAGCTGGAAAATAGCTGAAGGATTAAAGGATTTGACCTCTGAAATTGCGCCAACACACAAGGGGATTGTTGCAGCAGGGGGCATGGAGGACAAATCCATTGGCACAGATGCAATTCGTATTTCCGAAGCAATCCGTCAGGCCAATGACGGAGATGGGGTAGTTGTATTGGCAGACCTGGGCAGTGGCGTTATGAGCTCAGAGACTGCAATAGAGCTTGTGGAGGATGACGGAATCAGAGTCCGGCTTGCAGATGCGCCAATTGTAGAAGGCACTATTGCAGCGGCAGTGAGCGCTATGGTGGGCAGCGACCTGGAGGCTGTCCTCAAGGCGGCGGAAGACTGTCGTGGTGCACGTAAAATACCAGAATAGGAGGAGGGAAATTTTATTATGAAAAAACTTATTAACGGCGTAGATAACATCGTGGATGAGATGCTGGATGGCATGGTAGCTGCTTACCCACAGTACATCAAGAGACTTGATGGTCTCGATGTGGTAGTTAGAGCCGGTGGCTCTGCTGGCAAGGTAGCTCTTGTATCTGGTGGTGGTAGCGGACATGAGCCAGCTCACGGCGGATATGTTGGCAAGGGTATGCTTGATGGCGCTATCGCAGGCGCAGTTTTCACATCACCTACACCTGACCAGGTTTACGAGGCTATCAAGGCTGCTGACGGTGGCAAGGGCGTTCTTCTGGTAATCAAGAATTACACTGGTGATGTAATGAACTTTGAGATGGCAGCTGACATGGCTCGCGACGAGGGCATTGAGGTTGATCAGGTTATCACAGCTGATGATGTGGCTGTTGAAAATAGTACCTGGACCACAGGCCGTAGAGGCATTGCTGGTACAATCTTCGTACACAAGATTGCTGGGGCTTGCGCAGAGGCAGGCGGGGACCTTGCAGAGGTTAAGCGCGTAGCTGAGAAGGTTATCGCAAATGTTCGCTCAATGGGTATGGCCGTTGACGCTTGTACAGTTCCTGCAGCAGGAAAACCTAGCTTTGACCTTGCAGAGGACGAGATTGAAATCGGTATCGGTATCCACGGTGAGCCTGGTGTAAACCGTGAGAAGATTGGCACTGTAAATGAAATCGCAGACAAGCTCCTTGATAAGATTTTTGCAGAGGGCATTTACAACTCAGGTGACGAGGTAGCTGTTATGGTAAACGGCATGGGTGGCACACCTCTCATGGAGCTCTTCGTAGCAAATAAGCACGTTAAGGAAGTCCTGGACGGCAAGGGCATCAAGATTGCCAAGACATTGGTTGGCAACTACATGACATCCCTTGATATGGAAGGCTTCTCAATCACCTTACTTAAGGTTGATGATGAGCTGAAGAAGCTTCTAAACGCACCTGCTGACACACCAGCATTCGTTCAGGTATAGGCTGAATAATATTAATAATCCAGTGGCTCTTTTTTCTATAAAAAGAGTCACTTTTTTTGCGTAAATATCCTTACAGAGGCAGGTGCCTATATGCCCTAGTGGGGCGTAGGTTATTTACAATACAATTGTTCACAATTTCTGCTTATTCTTAACATAGAAAATACACTCATATTGACTTTGCTCATGCTAAAATTCAGTTACAAGTATGACGTTTATTATGGCCTAGTATGTAACTGTTGATGACTTGTTTTTTTGGAGGTATTTATGCAAAAAAAGAGTCCTTTAGCCAGCGTTAAAGTCAAATTGATTATCACTATGCTTGTGCTTGTTGCCATTCCACTTATTGTGGCAACCACAATCAATTATGTAAAGACAACTTCTAAAGCAAAGGCAGATGCAGAGGTTACCCTAAATTGGTCTGCCTGGTTCTTGGAAAGCGAGATTAACAAAATCTTTTCAGAGACAGAACTTTCTCTAAAGACCCTCGCTTCATCTCCTGGAACAATAGAATTCTTGAGATTCGGACGTTCTGGTTCTGAAGTGAAAAATCAGATGAATATTATCAATGAGTATATAGGAGATGGAAATGCTATCACACTTTCAGATGCCTCTGGAATGATGGTAATGCGAAGCGATGATGGAAACCTGACTGATATCTCAGGCAGAGACTATTGGCAGGGAGCCATGACAGGCGTTACTTCCACTTCTGCGGTTATAGTTAGTTCTTCAACAAATATGAGAACAGTGTGCCTTGCTGTACCGGTTTTTGATGCCAGTGGAAATAAGGTAATCGGTGTTCTTCATCGAAGCTTTGATTTAAGCAAATTCCGTGAAATCCTTGGTGAGGATGGAGAGGAGGCATTCCTTGTTGACCATCAAGGAACTCTTGCAGCCCATGCCTTTTACGACATAAATGTAGACGACGAGCCAACAGTATTTTCTTCGTCACCATATATGACAAAGGATCTTGAAAACGAAGTATATGTAAGCAATGCAAGTGGAGAGCCTACTTATGTTGCTTATGTAAGAGAGCCTGTAACTGGCTATATCATTTGTGACGCTATTTCTATTAAAGCAGTAACAAAGGATGCCAGAGCTTCAGCTATGACTACAATCATCGTTGGCATTATTTTACTGATAATAGCAATAGTATTGGCATATCTTCAGGCAGTTAGCTTTACAAGCCCTATTCTGGAGGTTAACAAGACCCTTGCCAAGCTGGCAGATGGTAGATTTGAAAAGGTTTCAAAATACACAAATCGTAAAGACGAATTTGGTCAGATTGTAAATAATACAAATGTGCTGATTGATGAGCTGTCCACCATCGTGGGACATATCAAGCAATCCTCTGCTACAGTAGGTACATCTTCCGACGAGCTTTCAGATATGGCGGATCAGATTGCCCACACCACCGAGAGCGTTGCAAATTCAGTACAGCATATTGCCAGTGGCGCTGTTCAGCAGGCAGAGGATATCCAGTCAGCTGCTGAGGGAACCAGCAAGATTACAGATGCTGTAGGAAGCGTTCAGGATTCTACCGTGGAGATGGCAGAACTGGCAAAGAGAATGAAGGCAGCATCAGAGGCTTCTACAGCTTCTCTTGACGTACTTCAGAATACAAGTAGTGAAATGACTGCCAAGATTGAAGAGATTTCACAGAAGATTTCTTCAACCCAGAATGCAGTTTCAAATATCAATGAGCGTGTTGAAGGTATTTCTGGCATAGCATCCCAGACCAACCTGCTTTCTCTCAATGCTTCAATCGAGGCAGCTAGAGCTGGTGAGATGGGCAAGGGCTTCGCAGTAGTTGCTGAGGAAATCAGAAAGCTTGCTGATGATTCTGACAGCCTTGCCTCAGAAATCAGAGCCGAGATGGATGCACTTCTTCGGGAGGCAGAAGATGCAGTTAATGCAGCCACCCATGTTATGGAAGGAAATGCTGAACAGCAGAAGGCTCTGTCAGTCACCTTCGAATCCGTAAAGGGAATGCTTGAGGATATTGAGGATACTGTAAGAAGTGTAGAGCGTATTGCTGAGGAAGCAGAGACCTGCGTAAGCTCAAATACTGTAGTTTCTACTGCAATGTCATCTCTTTCAGCTATTTCCGAGGAGAATGCAGCTTCATCGGAAACTACTGGTGCATCTGTTCAGGAGCTTTCAGCTACAATCAGCACCCTGGCCGATTCAGCTGCCAGCCTGAAGGAAGTTGCTGAGCAATTAAATGAAGAGATGAAGTTCTTTAAGTAGTATTCAGAGCTTTATAATAAGGCCCCGGGGTAGCGCTGATTGCGGTGCCCTGGGGCTTATATATTTAATATCTTATTTTCATTTTTAAGTTTGTAGAGAATCAATTCAAATACATATGGGGGCATGGCACGTTTACATTGCTCCCAATCTCTTATGGTGTTATAAGGGATATGTAAGTATTCGCTTAACTCTTTTCTGTTCATACCGGTGGCATACCTTAATAATCTAAATGCCGCTGCAGTTTTTTCTTTATCCGAAGGATGGGTAAATATCTCAATTGCGAGATTGTCAAGATTTTCAGTTAGTTCATTCATATTGTTTGTCACCTAAATTACGAATATAATGCATCATTTTTAGTCAATAAATACAGGCAGTATTGATTCATACTTATCCCTTCTGCTTTTGAGTGGTCCGCTAGAGACTTATGTAAGCTTTTAGGAATTCTAAGCTTAAACTGTCCAGAGTAGTTATTAATTGAATCTGGTAATGGAATGTCATTGCCTTCTTCTAAGTTTGCGATAAGCCATTCCTGTTTGGCGTCCATTGCATTAGCAATTGCCTCATTTATAGTTTCTCCAATGGAAAGACATCCTGGAAGCTCAGGAAAAGAAACTACAAATCCCCCCTCATCATTATCAGGAATGATTTCCATTTTGTAAGGAAGTTTCATGTATTCATCAATGTTTCTCATGCTTTGATTCCTCACTTTCTATAATTTCTTTAACAACTTGAATATAAACTTTTTTGATGGGAATGTGTTTAGGAATAGTAATGATAGGGTATCCTTTCTTCCTTAACTTTTCCCACTTGGACATCTTTATTCTCCTTAATTACAATATGGTGTCGTATATGGTGTCAACACAGACTGCCGCAATGCGGTAGTTGTATTATAATACATTTGATTGTCATGTCAACAAAAGTTATCATCATTGCGATTATTTAGCATACTTTTTAAGTTTGAGATATCATAAAAATCGCTTTAATCAACGGACATAAAATGATAACAATTATCTGTTATGATGACATAGTAACTCGCAAAGGGGTTTATGTGAAAGGGTTGACAGGTATGACGCAAAAGACGATAATTTGCCAGACCAGACCAGACCAGACCAGACCAGACCAGACCAGACCAGACCAGACCAGGCCAGACCAGACGCTAATACTGCGGATTTTTATAGAATTATAGTTATATGATGCTCATAGAGCAGACCTAAGTAATTAGGTTTACTCTATGAGCATTTTTTCATTTTGGGATTGCAATAGGAATGGCGGTGAAAAGCAGTTTATGAGTATAGAGAAGAAACGGATTTTGGGATTTCTTTTTAGTGTGGCTATGGTGATGGTGCTAATGCCGGGGATGAGTTTGACGGCGCGTGCGGAGGGCAATGTCGCAAAGGTGGGCGATACGGAATACGCTACTTTGAGCGAGGCAATCAGTGCGTGGACTGAAGGGACGACTCTCACATTGCTCACCGATGTGACGATAAACGAAAAGATTTATATCAACGGTAACATCACCAAAACCCTTGACCTCAACGGTAAAACAATTACACTTGCTTCCAATAGTAATGAACAGCGTGTTATTCAAGTAAATGACAATCAGACCGTCTTTAATCTCCTGGATGGCAGTGGAACAAATGCGGGAAGACTTACGGGTGTAAATCCCGGTAACAACGATAACGGCTGGAGTGGCGCATTATACATTAACAGTGGTGCTACCGTGAATATGTACGGCGGTACTATTACCGGCAACAGGACAAAAAATGGTGCTGGAGTGTGGATAGACGGCAGAGGCCATAGGGGAAACGCAAAGTTTAATATGTACGGTGGTCTGATTACAGGCAATACGGCCACAAATGGCGGCGGTGTATATGTTGGTTGCCAGTTAAATGAATATGCTGGTACAGCACAATTCAATATGTATGGTGGAACAATCACTGGTAACACAGCAACAAACGGTAGCAATGTTTATGTCGATAAAGGCGTGATGACCATGACCGGCGGCACAATCGATGGTGGGTTCAGCAATAACAATTATGTTGCTGTTTCTTTTGATGCAAACGAAGGATGGGGCACCATGTCCACCCAGTACGTCAAGAAAGGCACGAACACCATAATAAAGGCCAATGAGAATTACGGCACTGATGGAAACAAAACCACACCAGCATTTACCCAGGAAGGATATATTTTCGTGGGTTGGAATACGCAAGCAGATGGTAATGGAACAAATTATACTCCGGGTTCAGACAGTATAAACATTAGTGCAGATACTACACTTTATGCTAAATGGGTTTCTCCTGTTGCTAGTGTGACTAGCGGTGATACGACTGTACCATATACAGACTTTCCAGCAGCACTTGCAAACTGGCCTGACGGCAGTACTCTTAAACTGCTAAGCGATGTGAATTACGGTGATAGAAAAAGATTAGAAGGTGGGACAAGGACACTTGACCTTAACGGAAGGACTTGGACTGGAAATCAATCCGATGTTTCTATACAGATTGTCAATAATTCCTCGTTAACGTTGCAAGACAGCAGTGGAACTAATGCGGGAAAAATTACAGGAAATGGCTCAAATGATTGGCATGGAGTTATATGGGTAGAACAAGGTTCTACCTTCAATATGTATGGTGGAACTATAAGCGGCAATACTGGTGCATGTGGTGTTTGGATAGATGGCAGAAATAGACCTGATGCTAATAATGCACCAGGTGCAATCTTCAACATGTATGGTGGATTAATCACTGGTAACAAAAAAGGCGTTTATGTAGGTAGCCAGCCTGAAAGTAATGCGGGCGAAGGGTATCTAAATATATATGGAGGCACAATCACTGGAAACAATTGTGATGTTTATATTAAATTGGGCAAAGTGAACATAACCAACCCTCTTAGTAACACTAACCCTATCATAGTGGGTATGCAGACTATTGGTGTGTTTACAAACAGTACTACAATATCCAACAACGACGCCTCCAAGTTTATAAGCGAAAACACAAGCTATGCCGTTGGCAAAAATTATGATGGTCAATTAATTCTTGCTACACCTAATACCGTGACTTACAAGGTCGTGAACGGTACCTGGTCGGATGACACCACAGAAGATAAGACAGAGTCTGTCGCCATTGGATTGGCACCTACCAGCGTGCCTACCGGAATGAAGGCTGCCGAAGGCTACACGGGCGGAGCGTGGGACACAAACCCGGCTGATACTACTATCACGGGAGCAACGACCTTTACCTATACCTTTACAGAGAAGCAACCAGCAACAGGTAAAACCGGTGCAGAGTCTGATATAAATATAGCCTATTCAGGTAAGTCTCAGGAGCTTGTGACTCCAGGTGTTGTAGAGGGTGGAACAATGGTTTATGCACTTGGTACAGATGCAGAAACACTTCCTGCAGACAGCGAATACACCACAGACATTCCTACAGGAACTGATGTGGGATCTTATTACGTATGGTATAAGGCTAGGGGAGATGAGAATCATCTCGATTCTGATCCTGCATGTGTAATAGTTACCATCTTCCAGCCTACCTATACTGTTTCAGGAATTCTAGAGTTTGGCAATTTCACAGGAACGGTAGACTTTTCCCTTTCAGGAAATGGCGTTAATAAAAATGTATCAATTAATGTGACAGATGGTTCAGGAAACTACAGTTTCACTGGACTTACAGCAGGAACGTATGATGTAAAAGCCAGCTGGAACAAGGACGGAAAGGGGCATTCATTGACCTTTACAGTTCCAGTTACAGCAGGAACACTTTAGGCAAAGCAATTTATTTTCATCGAAAAAAACAGGAGGAAATAAAAATGAGTGTGCAAGGTGTAGAGCAGATTGATAGGAGTGAATTACAAAAATTAATCCAGACTAAGGGGGCAGATTCCGTACTCACCAAGGAGAATGCGGGGCCATCCATAGGAAAGATTGTTTTTCGTGTGGCTATAGGTTTGATTGCTGCAGCGTATTTTTTAATAATGTTTTTCGGAAAGAATTTCTTTCCTGAGAATAGTGAAGTTCTGCTCAGTTTGAATGTGTTTTCGGGAGAGGAGAGTCCTAATCATCTGATTCGAATTGTAAGTCTGGCCATATTGACACTGATTATAGGCACATTCCTCAGCTTTTTAATAGAAAGAATGGCAAAAGACGCTAAACTGACCAAGAGGACAGGGATAGCTTTTATAGAATTGCTGGGCAAAGTTGTCAAGTTTGTAGTCGTTCTAGCATTGATATTTTTAATTCTGAGTGCATTGGGAGTAGACACACCAGAACTGCTGGCTGGACTTGGAATTTTGAGCTTGATACTGGGCTTGAGTGTGACAAGTTTGATTGAGGATATTGTGGCAGGCGGGTTCATTATTGCTGAGCATCTCTTTGATGTGGGGGACATTGTGGTGGCAGATGGATTTAGAGGCACTATTCTTTCCATCGGTGTTCGTTCTACACAGATTGAGGATCAGGGCGGTGACGTTATGATTGTTCGTAACTCCAGCATCAGATCTTTGGTCAATATGACAAATCGTTCATCCTACGCAATATGTTCGATTCCAATCAGCAAGGCTGAAACCTTGCATCATGTGGAAGAGGTAATAAACAATGCAAATCTGGATAGTTGGAAGGAAAAATACCCTGAGATTGAACAGGGACCTTTCTATCTGGGCTTGTCAGAAATAGACGGCTGGGGCTTGCAGTGGATTGTTTTTGTGGCAATCTGTAAGGAAAACAACAAATATTACCTACAACGTAACATCAACCGTGAATTGAAGCTATTATTTGAAGACAATGATGTTAAGGTAGGTTAAAAGATAAAAATGATTAATTCTGAAAGGAGGCCCGTGGAATGAGAATTGATGATTTCAACAATCTTCCTCCCCAAAATATAATCGGGAAAGGAACGCGTGGCCAGGGGAACGAATTTAATACCTTCCTAAAAAAAGAAAGACACTCTGATCCACCGGAGTTTTCCAGTAGAGAGGTTGAGGAGTATGTTCAGTATTCTGAAACAATAGATATGAGGGCCAGGCAGTCTGCATCTCGCAGAGGGCAAAATAGAGAAACTCAAAGCAGAGAGACTCAAGGCAGAGAGACTAGGGATCTCAGCGCAAGGCAATCAGTCAGAAACGTTACACAGGGATTAACGAAAAGTCTTATACAGCAGGTTGCGTGTGTGGCTGCCGGTGCTGTTATTGTAACGAATACTTATAGTACGATGGTCGATGCACGAAATACCAGAAACAATAGTGTCCCGGAGCCGCCTGCCGCTGTGGTTGAGATGGTAGAGCCTGAGGATACGGAACCAGATATGGAACTTGACCTGGAGCTAGACATGGCACCTGAGACTGTGACCGATGAGGATATCTCAAATGACATTCCAGTTGAAACGCAAGCTGGAGATACTGAAGGTAGTAGTGGTGGTCGTGGCGTGCAAAAAGCTGAAAAAATCCTTGAACCTCAGGAGGTTATCACTCCTGAACCTGATGAAGAGGAAGTAGGTGTTGAAGAAACGGTAGATAACATCATCAGTGATGTGACTAGCGATAGTAGTGGTGCCAGTGATAGTAGTGGTGCCAGTGATAACAGCAGTGCCAGTGATAGCGGTAGTGGCAGTAATAACACCAGTGTCAGTGATAACAGTAGTAGCAATCAGCCACCGGTTACGGAGCCTGTGAAGCATACCTTTGGCCCTCCAGTGACGGAAGACCTTGGAGGCGGTAGCACCAAACTGACATATACCTGCACAGATTGTGGAGAGACATATGTCATAATCGTCAATGTTGAACCAGAGCAGGAGTAAATATTTTCCATTTAATCATTTACAAATGAATTTTTAGAGTGGTATTATGATGTAAACAGTAATAAACAGTAATAAGGATTTTGAAACAGTAATAAACAGTAATAAACAGTAATACAGCTGGAGGCAGTAAATGAATAATCCTTTTAGACTAGATTTTGGGGCAAAGCCTAAATTATATATACCAAGGCAGCAGGAGGAAGAAACAATTCTGGAAACATTTCTTGCTGTGGAGCCGCCTACCCATTTATATATGATTATTGGCGCCAGAGGAATGGGGAAGACAGTTCTCATGACCTCAATCTCCCAGAATATTGAAAAAAACAAGGGCTGGATTCATATAGATTTGTCTTCTGACAACACTATGTTAGATTATATATCGGAATTGGAAGATAAATGTAAAAGCAAGCTTCCTAAGCTGGACATATCAGTGGATGCAAAGATATTTGAGATTGAATTATCAGCTAAAGAGTCTAAGTACAGCACAATAAAAGTAGAGCTTAATAAGATTCTAGAAAAGCTAAAAAAGAATAACACACGAGTTTTGATTACAATAGACGAGGCTGTTAATTCGGCTTCGATGCGTGAATTTGCGAGTTATTTTCAACAGTGCTTGAGAAAAGAATATCCGGTTTTTGTGATAATGACA
>JAEEGL015470827.1_pt1 | contig 34353 bp, 28 predicted proteins | sample 9134231 | NCBI WGS metagenome assembly JAEEGL01 (sample SAMN16246548, study PRJNA631951) | gut metagenome | biome: gut microbiome; feature: rumen; material: fiber-attached | host: Bos | place: Iran: Karaj | collected 2018-10
CGTTTGTTTCGGAGGATGGGTTGTTTGTTTCTTATAAAGGGCCGAAGGTCGATGAAGAGATTTCTGTTTCTGCTCACGCGCTTGAGGAGTTGAATACTGCTATCGTTTTTGATCGGAAGTTTTCTTTGGAGGATTCCGGTCGGACGCTTCTTGGTTTTTCTCGGCTTGGTGATCTTCCCGTAAAATATCCAAGACGCGCCGGGATACCTGCGAAGAGACCGCTGTGATTTTTGATCTGTTGTTTTGTATCTATAGGGTATCGATGTAATTATTCTCATATTATTTTTGTAATAAGGAGTTTGGATGAAACGAGTAATTGGTATTACCGGTGGTGTTGGTTGCGGCAAATCTACCGTTCTGTCAATTCTAAAGAATCATTTTGATGCCGAGATTTTTATGGCAGATGAAGTTGGCCATGAGGTTTTTGAAAAGGACTCATCTTCATATTGTGAGATCGTTTCGCATTTTGGCGATCGGATTTTAGATTGTGAGGGGGAGGTTCTTCGAAGTGTCCTGGCCGAGATTATTTTTCAAGATGAAGCGGAAAAAGTATTTCTTGATGATATCGTTCATCCTTTTGTGATAGATCGGATTCGTGAGTCGATCGATGTTTGGATGAAGCGGATTGATGAGTTGTACCCGGATGACTCAGAGGATCATCTTTTTGTTCTTGAGACGGCGTTGATGTTTGAGACCGGATGTGAGTCTTTGTGCGATGAGGTGTGGGGTGTCGCTGCGGATGAGTCGACTCGCATTGATCGTTTAATGAAGACGCGCGGTTACTCGGAAGAAAAAGCTAACGCTATCATTTCTTCACAGATGCCGGAGGAGGAGCTTCGAAACAAATGTGATCGTATCATTTTGAACAATTCCACCAAGGATGTCCTTGAGGAGATGGTCTGCCGGATGGTTGAGAATGATATATAAGCCGGTAATCTATTTGCGCTTATCATATGATCATCATCCTAAGGTCAACATTTGCCGAGCGTAACTGGCAAACAGTGACTTTTGATGGGTGCCCCGAGGACCTGTCTGAGCGTGTCACTGTAAGTGACGCGCGAGTTCCGCAGGGGCACCCGCGAATATCAAAAGTTGCTGTGAGCCGTTACGCTCGTGCCGTTGACCGTGGATGATGAGTCATTCGACAAGCGTGTTTTTGTTTCTGTTTTGTTTTTCTTACTTCCCTTTATCTTGTGGTTTTTGAATTGCCCTGCCACCACATAAATGTTTCACGTGAAACATTTGTGGTCGAAGGTGAAACGTTCCACAATATCTTGCGATGTTTCACGTGAAACATATTTGATAAAAAATCAGATTTCCACTTGTAATACGAAAGCAAAAAGTGTATAATCAAGGATAGCATTTTTATAAAAGGAAGGAAGAACGCAATGGGTGAAATAATGGCCATCGCCAACCAGAAGGGTGGCGTCGGAAAAACAACAACTACCATTAACCTCTCAGCAGCATTGGCAGAGAAGGGAAAGCATGTCCTTGTCATCGATATGGACCCGCAGGGCAACACTTCGAGCGGTCTCGGGATCGACAAGGAAGATCTGAAAAATCTATCCAATCCATCTGAGGATACCGGAGCAAATACGATCTACCAGTTGATGGTCGGAGATTGTACATTTGAGGAGTGTGTACTGAAAGATATCTATGAGAATCTGGATCTGCTTCCGGCGAATATCGATCTGTCCGCGATCGAGATCGAAAGCATAGAGATGGAGAACAAGAATTATATTCTTTCTGACATTGTAGATGGAATCCGTGATCAATACGATTTTATCCTGATCGATTGTCCGCCGTCACTGAATGCGCTTACGATCAACTCGATGACAACGGCGGATTCGGTATTGGTTCCGATCCAGTGTGAGTACTATGCACTGGAAGGATTGGATCAGTTGATCCATACAATCTCACTTGTCAAGGATCGTCTGAATGAAAAGTTGTATATCAACGGTGTTGTCTTCACAATGTACGACGGAAGGACTAACTTGTCGATGGCCGTTATCGATGCGGTTCGCAACAGTATGAATCAGAAAATCTACGATACGATCATTCCGCGTGGTGTCCGACTGGCCGAGGCACCGAGTCATGGAATGCCGATCACAAGATACGATCGTCGCTCGACGGGAGCGAAGGCGTACCTGGCGCTGGCAGATGAAGTTATCGAAGGGAGTGCAAGCTGATGGCAACAAAGAAAAATGCGCTCGGGAAGAATCCTCTCGAGAAAAAAGGGAAGGGACTCAACGCTGTTATCGATGGCGGGCGTCCGAGCAAAGCCGAAAAAGAAAAACCAGCCGCTCCGGCAAATGCCGGCGGCGAAGTGATATTGAAGATCAACGAGGTTGAGCCGAACAAAAATCAGCCACGTAAGGAGTTCGATCAGGAAAAATTGCAGGAGCTGGCCGACTCGATCACTCAGCATGGAATCGTTCAGCCGATCGTCGTGACGAAGCAGGATGGTTATTATGAGATCATCGCCGGTGAGCGTCGTTGGCGCGCAGCAAAGCTGGCCGGACTGAAAGAGGTTCCGGTTGTGATCAAAGAGTACTCGCCGCAAGAGGTGATGGAGGTTGCGCTGATCGAGAACATTCAGCGTGAGGACCTGAATCCGGTCGAGGAAGCGAAAGCGTATCAGCATCTTATCGAAGAGTACAAACTCAAACAGGAAGATGTTGCCAAGAAGGTTTCCAAGAATCGATCAACGATTACAAACGCGCTTCGACTTTTGAAACTTCCGGATCCGATCCTTGAGATGTTGATCTCCGGTGATCTGAGTGGCGGTCACGCAAGAGCGCTTCTCGCGATTGATGATCCGAAGAAGCAGGAGAAGATCGCCGAGAAGATCGTGAAGGATAAACTCAGTGTCCGTGAAGTGGAAAAACTTGCTAAGGAAAAAAATGAAAGCAAGTCAAAACCGAAGGACAAAAAGAAGCTGGGACAGGAAGCGATCTATGAAGACCTCGAAGAGAAACTGACCCGGTCGATGGGAACCAAAGTCAGGATCAATCGAAAAAATGCAACGCAGGGTAAGATCGAAATCGAGTATTATTCGATGGACGAATTGGACACCATCACGAACAAACTTATGTAAGAAAATATCACAAAATATCGAACGCGCGTTCGAAGATGTGAGGCGATATCAGACGCAAGATATTGAGAAGAACCCGGCACAAAACACAAAATATGCCGAGATAAGAAACAGGGGCCGCAAAGCCCGAAAAACCGTATGGTTGAAAGGAGCGAAAAATGTTTCATTGGTCTAGTCTGGGAATTGAAATTGATTTGGTCACATTGATTTTGGCAGGAATGGTTTTGCTGCTGCTGATTTTGGTAATTGCTCTCTTTGCAAAATCCAGTGGAATGAAAAAAAGACTGGCTGCCTTTATGAATGGTTCCGATGGAAAAAGCTTGGAGGATTCATTCCAGAGAAAGTTTGAGAACATGGATTTTATCAATGCGAAGCTGTCAGAGATCGATGGTCGTTTGAATGGGATTGATCGAAATCTGTTGCAAACCTTCCAGCGTTACAGCATCATCAAGTACGATGCGTTTCAGGCCGGTGGCGGTCAGTTGAGTTTCGTAATCTGTATGTTGACGAAGGATGATAATGGATTCATCATGAATACCGTGCATTCGAACTCGACAGAGGGGTATTTCTGTTATCTGAAGGAAGTGCGCAACGGAAGCGCCTTGTTGGAGCTGGCGGAAGAGGAACAGCGTGCTCTGGAAGAGGCTTTGGTAAAATAAAGAAAAAAAAGTCCTCACCCAGCAGTTGCAGGTCTGCCGAACAAGGACTCGGGATACGCCATCGGGGGCTCGAACCCCGGACACCCTGATTAAGAGTCAGGTGCTCTTCCAACTGAGCTAATGGCGCTCAATATATTGTGGTTTGGAATCTTTCCTAACCTATTACTAAGCCATTATACTCTAGTTGGGGGCAAAATGCAAGCATTTTTTTCAAAAAACTGAAAAAAATAGAAAAAACACGGAAATTACTAACAAAAATCGATAACTACAATAGTAAAAAGGAGAAAAACATGACCAGAGCGGGAAAATACATCATTACATCTGCAGTTGTTATGGGGTTATCTTTTCTTTTTTCCTCAAACGATGCAGAAGCGACTGCCACACCGAAGATGAACCTGACATCAAAAACTCTCACTATATCCGTTATCGATAGAGGTAACTCATATGGAAAGACTCAACTGAAAATCAAAAACAAAAAGAAGTTCAGAATTAAAAAGATTTCTTATTCCACTAAAAATTGTGAAATTGCAAAAGTGTCAAAAAAGGGAATTGTAACGGCACAAAGACCGGGTAATACCAAGATTACCGCAACGATAAAATTCAAAAACAAATCTACTAAAAATAAAAAATATAAAAATAAAAAAATAACAATTAATATTACGGTAAAAGCGAAGTATAAAAATGAGATTCCGAAGACCGATATGCGTTATGATGAGGCAGGAAAAACGGAGGAACTCTACCCGTATACTCCGATTTTTGATAACAAGGGAAACTACTCGAATGATGCCAGCTATATCGCAAGATTCCCGGTATATGTAGAGACGGATTATGATACCGATCTTGATGGGAAACAGGATCTGATCATGGCCTTTGTTCAGGTTCCGCGCTCCGCGGTTGAAGGTTACTACAAGGCGCCGGTCATCATGGAAGCAAACCCGTATACGGTAGGAGGACACCGTGACGGAAACACAACGGAAAAAATACTTTCAACACTGAAGAATAACGTCTTTGATTATAACCTGTTGATGCGGGCAGGTGAGAAGCGAGCGCCGAAAACGGAAACTACAACCAAGGATGCTGTAAAAAAGGCCACTAAGTGGATCACTGACACGGGCGACAATGGTTTCGGTACAACCGAGATGAATTCGTATGCACGTTTTCTGACTCACGGGTACGCGCTTGTATCAAGTCCGGGCCTGGGAGGCTTTGAAGAATCGGAAGGTTTGGAGTGCTGCGGAGAGAGAGTAGAAGCGTTGGCCTACGCGGCGATTATCGAGTGGCTGAACGGAGACCGTATCGGCTTTGCGGATAAAAACGGAACCAAGCGGCTTCGCGCCGACTGGTGCAACGGACATACCGCGGTTATGGGTCATTCCTATGTCGGGACCATGGCGTATGAGGTGGCGACTACGGGAGTGAAAGGACTTGATACCGTTATACCAAGTGGGGCGATATCCAATTGGTACGATTACGCGAATACGCAGGGTGTTGCCGTCAACGTCGTTTCCAATTACATGTCTTATCTGGGTGATACCTGTGCCAAACGTTTTTACTTTATTGATGAAGAACAGGAAAAGAAAGATTCGGTTTACAAAACCTACCTGAATTATTTGTATCAGAAAAGTTACGACGAAGTAGCAGCGAATGGACAATACAATGACTATTGGGCAAGGTTTAACTATACAAAGGCGAAGCCAACCGTTCCGGCGCTTCTGGTCGAGGGGCTGAATGACGACAACGTGGATAGTAAGCAGACGGAAATGATGAGAAAAGCCTTTATTGATGCCGGCTGCACATGTAAAGTAATCTATCATCAGGGACGGCATGATAGATTATCAAGTTCTCGTGGTGTGATCCGGGTGAACGGCGAACTCTATGATGACCTGATCGATCGATGGATGGTGCACTACATGACCGGCGTGGACAACGGCATTGAAAAAATGAAAGACTTTACGGTCCAGAGCAATGTTGACGGTTCGTGGACGACATATGACGCGGGCAGAAAAACAGATAAAATTAAGTTTGCTCCATCCACTTCGGATGCGGAATCTACGGTTCACTTTGACAGTAAACAAATTCCGGAGGGTGAAGAATACGGGGTGGATTATCTTGAGGAAACGAAAGAGATGCACGCGGATTGGGAGATGAAAGCGGAAGAGGATCTGCATCTGTCCGGAAGCGGTGTTCTCCATGTTCGCGCAAAAATGCCGGATGCAAAGAAGAATCATCCGGTCATGTTCGCGATTCTTTACGATGAAAGCGATGAGGAATTTGACGCTCCTTATTGTGATTTCAACTACGGTGATTATTATGGGGGATATAAAGTCAACTACGAAAACGTGGTGGATGACACGGAACCCGAGAAACGATATGAAGCGGATTTCGATATGATCCCGACAAGAAAAAATATGATATGTTGTGGAGCGGTCAATCTGCGCATGCCGGGGGCAGGATGGGAACCTGAGACCTGCAAGGAACCGGCTACTCCGATTCAGGACGATACTTATTACGATTATACGATCTATCTGAATCCGACAGAGTATACCGTGAGAAAAGGACACCGATTACATCTGTATTTTGTTCCGATAGGAAGAGCGATGAGCCGGTATAAAGAGGGGTTTAAGTTTGTTGATTCCTACAAGACCGAGGGTGTCGGATATAAGGTGGTAATGGCTTCCGCGTATGATTTTACGATTGATAATAAAAAGAGTTACGCGGAGTTACCGTTGATAATATAATAAAGCGGAATTGTCGGCGGTAAAGCAATACAGTGGGACGGTCGGCAGCAAAACAGTAAAAAGGAGAGCATCGTGAAAGAAGAAAAGAAAGAAGAGAAAAAGGTAGAAAAAAAAGTAGAGAAAAAATACGTCAGCAGACTGAAGATGATATGGATACATATCGGGTATGTTTTGGCTATCCTTGCGGCATGTACTACCGTTATCATGTTGATCGTCAACTGGTCTGCGACGGTGGCCGCGTTGGCGTACGCGATCAAGGTGCTGATGCCGTTCATCCTCGGATTCCTGTTTGCGTACCTTATCATCCCTCTGGTTCGGATTTTTCAAAAACTATTTAATCCGATCGGAAAAGGAAAAGGTCAAAAGGCCAAAAAGGGTATTGCTTTGGTAATCTCCTACCTCATCGTGATCGGATTCATCACCGTGATCGTAATCTTTGTAGCGCCTCAGATTGCGCAGAGTGTCCGGGAACTCGGAAAGACCGTACAAAGAGGATATCAGTATATCAAAAATAACCCGGCCACCTTCCTTGATTGGATCCCGGGTGTAAAGACGATGGATGTCATGGAGAAACTGAAGAACAATATCACCGATATTGCCATGCATACCAGTAAGAATGTATTTCCGTATATTTATTCGATTTTTACTTCGACGTTTGTACTTATTTATGATATATTTTTCGGACTTGTTATTTCCATCTATCTGGTATGGGAGAAGGACGCTCTGGCGCGGGGTATGCACCGCTTAGTGCGTGCATTTATTCCGGAAAAATACGCAGAAAAAACATGGAGTACCGTACTGGATTGTAACCGAATTTTTAACGGATTTTTATTGGGTAAAGCGATCGATTCCCTGATCATTGGAATCATTACTTTTATCGCGATGCTGGTCTTTGGCTTCCCGTATCCGGTGCTCCTTAGTGTGATCGTATGTATCACCAATATGATCCCATACTTCGGTCCGATCATCGGAGGTGTCCCGGGTGTCGCGATCTACCTTTTCATCGATCCGATGCTGGCTTTATGGTTCGCACTTCTGATCCTGGCTGTGCAGCAGTTCGACGGATGGGTGCTCGGCCCGTGGATTCTTGGCGATCAGACGGGTATCAAGCCGCTTGCCGTGATCCTGGGAATCATCGTCGGAGGGGCTTACTTCGGCGTATTGGGGATGTTCCTCGGTGTTCCGACAGTGGCTGTGCTGCAGTATCTGGGTGGCCGTCTCGTGAAGAGTCGTTTCCGGAAAAAAGGCATTCAGGATCCGTTAGACAGGGTGAATAACGAAGAACTGCCTCAGCTTGAGGAAGGTAATTAACCTGGCAATTAGCCCGGCAATTAACCTGGCAATTAGCCTGGCAATTAACCTTAAATCATAGAAGGCGAAAAAGAAAGCGATAGCATAAAAAAGGGAAGACGGGTAACATGAGATTACGTAATATCACGGGCTCCCGCGAATTCATCGCGGAGAACGAATTCTGTATACACAATCCGGAGGAGATGAAGGGCGTCTGGCGTGAGGAGATTTTTCATAACGATCATCCGTTGTATCTGGAGATCGGGATGGGAAAGGGAGAGTTCCTGCACACGCTGGCGACAACAAATCCGGAGATCAATTATCTGGGGATCGAAAAGTATTCTTCTGTTCTTTATCGCGCGATCGAGAAGAGGCAGCAGACGGACATTGACAACCTGTTCTTTCTGCGGTTCGACGCGACGTATCTTGACACGATCTTCGGACCGGGCGAGGTGGACCGGATCTATCTGAATTTCTCGGATCCGTGGCCGAAGGACCGGCACGCGAAGAGACGGCTTACGAGTCCGCAGTTTCTGGCGCTCTATGATCAGGTGCTGGCGAAAGACGGGATCATCCAGTTCAAGACGGACAATCGGGATCTTTTTGACTATTCGGTTGAGGTTGTGGAGGAGTCGGAGCGCTGGAAGATCGAGGAGATCACCTACGATCTGCACCACAGCAATCAGCTCGAGGGCAATGTCATGACCGAATATGAGCGTAAATTCACGGAAAAGGGCAATCCGATCTGCCGCTTTGTTATCCGGCGTGGAGCCTGATATATGCGTGTTCATGCCGCATGCCATATGGCGGATGCCGCGTGAAACAACCGAAAAATGCATATGTCCGAATGATTTTTGAATGATATCCACACTTTTTCTTGTATTTTAATCAGAAATGATATACAATATAAGGGAGTGTGGATTATTGGATATATGGGAGGTTCACTATGAAAAAAAGGTTGACGGCCCTGATGCTGATCTTAATGCTTCTTTTGCAAGGCGCATCGGTCACAACGGCATTGGCCGCGCCGGAGGTCGGCGATACAGCTTCGACATCAGAGAACGATGGGGCGACCTCAGAGAATAGCGACGCAGCTACGAATTCCGAGGGTGACGGAGCAGGCACGAGTGATGTGTCGGTTTACCAGGGTGACGGGGAGAAGAAAGACAAGATCGACGAATTCGGTAAACTCACCGACTTCGCGACCGATAAAAAGCCAAGCATCGCTGCTGTCGGCGGGATTGTGATGGATGTCCAGTCCGGCACCGTCCTGTACGAGAAAAATATCAACAAAAAACTCTACCCGGCGTCGATCACCAAGGTTATGACGACGCTCGTGGCTCTCGAAAACTCCTCCCTTGATGAGGTTGTCACTTTCTCAAGAAACTCGATCCGCCTGATCGAGGGACAGGGCGCCAGCAATATTGAAATGCGTGCCGGCGAGAAACTCTCTATGGAAGACTGTCTCTACGCGATCATGCTTATGTCCGCGAACGAGGTCTGCAACGGTGTCGCCGAACATGTCGCCGGTGATATCAAATCCTTCGTCAAGATGATGAACAAGCGCGCCAAGGAGCTCGGCTGCACAGGCACGCACTTCAACAACACGAACGGTCTCTGGCAGAAAAACCACTACACGACAACACATGACATGGCGTTGATCGCGCGCGCCGCGTATAAAAATAAAACCTTCGCCAAGATCACGGGAACCAAGTGGTATAAACTCCCGAAGACGAACAAGCGAAAGGCGGGTTATACATTGCACAACCACCATGGTATGCTCCTGCCGCTGAATTATCCGCAGTACGAATACAAGTATTGCGTCGGCGGAAAGACGGGATTTACCTCGCAGTGTCTGTACACGCTGGTGACCTATGCGAAGAAGCACGGCATGACGTTGCTCACGGTCATCATGCGAAATCCGAATCCGCCGTATCTGGACAACAACCAATACACGGACACGACGAAGCTGATGAACTTCGGCTTCCACAACTTCCGACGATCGAAGATCACGGATGACGAAGTCAGCGACGTTAATACCAAGCGGCTGTTTTCGCAGTTCAGTCCATTTTTCAATACCGAGACCAGCTCGCTCTATGTCGAGAAAAATGCCGGCATTCTGATGCCGAAGGGAGCGAAGCTTAAGGACGCGGAAAAGCAGGTGGAGTTCTACTCTGAAGTGAAGAAGGACGAGAAAGGAGATCCGGTGATCGGGCGACTCCACTATACCTATCAGGGCAAGGACGTTGGCGGAACGGATATCTATTACAAGGACCGCGGGACGCCGACTTTGACAGACAGTATCAACATGAAGCAGTGGTTTGATGAGGCGGTGGAGAAGGCGAGTGAAACGCCGTTCCCGTGGGGCGTCGTGTTTGCGATTATCGGCGCGGTCGTACTGCTGGGTGTGGGCGGATTTTTACTGCTGCCGGTACTGAAGACGGTTCGCGAGAATCGCAGTCGTACCAAGCGTTATCGGAATAGCAAAAAGAACGAGCAAACGATGTCCAAGGCAACGCGGATGCACGGAGGTCCCGGGCGTTCGAGGCGGCGGTCATCGCGCAGACGGAGGTAGTCTATGGCGATGGATTCAATGTGGATCAATGCACCGGCGAAGATCAACATCGGTCTGGATGTGGTCGGCAAGCGTGAAGACGGCTATCACGAAGTCAAGATGATCATGCAGAGTATCCGGCTTTTCGACCGGCTGACGCTGACGAGGAAGAAGGATCCGGGCGTGCGGCTGACGACAAATCTCAGATTTCTGCCGACCGATGACAACAACCTGATCGTGAAGTCGGCGAAGATGCTCATGAAGGAGTTTGGCCTCGAGGGTGGTCTGATGATCAATCTTGAGAAGCGGATTCCTGTGGCGGCCGGTCTGGCCGGGGGGAGCACCGACGCAGCGTCGACGATGATCGCGATTAATCAGATGTATGATCTGGGGATGTCGAACTCGCAGCTGATGAAGCGCGCGGTGAAGATCGGCGCGGATATCCCGTACTGCATCATGAAAGGAACGGCGCTGGCAGAGGGCATCGGCGAGAAACTCTCGACTATCCCGAAACTCCCGAACTGCCAGATCCTGATCGTCAAGCCGAAGATTCATGTATCGACGAGAGAGGTATATGCGGGACTTGTGCTCGACGAGAACACGGTCCATCCCGATATCGATCAGATGATCGAGGATATGAAGCATAAAAATATCCGCACACTTTGCTCTCACATGGGAAACATCCTGGAGAGCGTGACGATCCCGGCGCATCCGGAGATTGCCAAGATCAAGGACTTCATGATGGAGAATGGGGCGACGGGAAGCCTGATGAGTGGCTCCGGTCCGACGGTGTTCGGAATCTACACGGACAAGGATGTCGCAATCAAAGCAAAGGACGAGGCGCTGAAAACCTTCGAGAAATGCTTTGCATTTGTGACGGATCTGTATCGGTGATATTTGTACCGGTTACAATACGGTATTAATAAGATAAAGAATGGAGAAAGACAATGACAATTTATGACGAACTGGTTGCGCGCGGGCTGATCGCGCAGGTAACGGACGAGGACGAGATCAAGAATCTCATCAACAACGGAAAGGCGACTTTTTATATTGGCTTTGATCCGACGGCGGATTCGCTGCATGTCGGACATTTCATGGCGCTCTGCCTGATGAAGCGTCTTCAGATGGCGGGTAACAAGCCGATCGCTCTGATCGGCGGCGGTACCGGTATGATCGGTGATCCGTCGGGACGCTCGGATCTGCGTCAGATGCTGACGAAGGAAGATATCCAACACAACTGCGACTGCTTCAAAGAGCAGATGAGCAAGTTTATCGATTTTTCCGAAGGAAAAGCTTTGATGGTCAACAACGCCGATTGGCTTCTGGACCTCAACTACATCGAACTTCTGCGCGAGGTCGGTGTGCACTTTACGGTCAACCGTATGTTGACGGCTGAATGCTACAAGCAACGTATGGAGAAGGGCTTAAGCTTCCTGGAGTTCAACTACATGATCATGCAGGCGTACGACTTCTATCGCCTGTACCAGGATTACGGCTGCAACCTCGAGTTCGGCGGCGACGATCAGTGGTCCAACATGCTCGCCGGTACGGAGTTGATCCGTCGTAAGCTTGGTAAAAACGCCTGCGCCATGACCATCAATCTCCTTCTCAATTCCGAGGGTAAGAAGATGGGCAAGACCGCGAAGGGTGCGGTGTGGCTTGACGCGGCGAAGACGTCACCGTTCGAGTTCTTCCAGTACTGGAGAAATGTAGACGATTCCGATGTCATCAAGTGTATCAAGATGCTGACATTTTTACCGCTCGAAGAGATCGAGCCGATGGAGGCTTGGGAGGGCTCCGAGCTCAACAAGGCGAAAGAAATCCTTGCGTTCGAGCTGACGAAGATGATCCACGGCGAGGACGAGGCGAACAAGGCCATGGAGTCAGCGAAGTCACTGTTTGCCGGTGGCGCAGGGGCGGCTCCGGTGGATATGCCGACCTATACCATCGCGGATGATATTGTCACAGATGGACAGGTGGGACTGCTGAACCTTTTGACCGCGTGCGGGCTGACCTCCAGCAACGGTGACGCGAGACGCGCGATCGTCAATGACGGCGCGATCAGTATCGACGGCGAGAAGGTGAGCGATCCGAAGTACATGGTAACGGTTGCCGATATTCCGGATGACGGAATCGTGATCAAGAAGGGTAAGAAGCACTTCCGCAAGATCCTGAAATGAGAAAAGACAACAAGTATTGACGGTATATTTTTTGAAATAACGGATAGATATACATCTGCGAAAGGATGGATGGATACGTCAGTATGAATATTAGTATTGATGACTATGATATCTATTATAAAATAACCGGCGAGGGTGAGAAAACCGCTGTGATCCTGCAGGGGTGGGGCACCTCCGCCGAGATGTACGACTTGGTGGCGAAGAGTATCGCGGATGGCTACCGGGTGGTACAGTTTGATTTCCCCGGCTTCGGCAAGAGTGACGAACCCAGGGAGCCTTGGAATGTCAGCGCGTATACGGATTTTTTCTGTAAGTTTATGGAAGCCTTGGAGATACGAAGTGCGACGCTCATCGGGCACAGTTACGGCGGACGTGTGATCATCAAGGCGGCGACCAGACAAAGTATCCCGTTTACGATCGAGCGGATCGTGCTGATCGATAGTGCGGGTGTCCTGCCGGTGCGGACCGCGAAGCAGAAGTTCAAAGTAAGAAAGTACAAGATCCTGAAAAAGCTCCTCGTCAACAAAGTGGTTTACTTCCTCTTTCCGGAAGTCGTGGACGAATGGCGGAGCCGACAGGGTTCAGCTGACTATAAAAATGCCACGCCGATCATGCGACAGTGTCTAGTGATGGCGGTAAATGAAGACCTGACGGAGCTCCTGCCACAGATCAAACAGGATACGCTTCTCATCTGGGGCGATCTGGATACGGCGACACCGATCCGTGACGCGCATATCATGGAGGAGAAGATCCCGCATGCGGGACTTGTGGTATTGGAAGGAAGTGGGCATTTTTCTTATGCGGAACAACCCGCGAAGTTTACGGGGATACTCAGGTCGTATATGTTGGGATAAGATGTGGCAGCAGCTGTATGACATCGATTTTACACATGCTTTGTGTGGAGAGGTGCAAGCGTGCTGTGGAATAAAGGCTTACTATGAGTTGAAGATAGGAGTTTGGCGTGGTAGAGAGAATCATAAGACTGGTTGTAATAGCGCTTTTATGGATACCGGCGTATATTCTGGTGGTGCGCTTCAACCTGCATATGTTCCAGCTGAACGGCTACAAGAACAACGAGCAGATCACATGGCTGAATAAAAATTTCCGCAAACAGTGGATCCTAATCTGGGATTTCTGGCTCGGGGTAGCGCGATGCTTTTATGGTGCGCTGTGGCTCGATATCGTGATCGCCTTGTCTCTGATCATGACGATTCTGGTTTACCGTGCGCACAAGCGCCTGAATACCAAGAAAAAGCTGGTGATGACAGCCAGAGTCAAGCGACTGACGGTGACGATCGTGATCCTCTCCGACGCGATCGTGATGCCGCTTTCACTGTTTGTCAACGGTTGGCTCAGTACCGGACTTCTTCTGGTAGCGCTCGGCACACAGTTCTGGTTGAATATCGTGGCCAACCTCGTGAATCGTCCGATGGAGAAAAGCGTCGGAAACTGGTATATCAAGGACGCGATGAAAAAGCTGCAGAGCGTCCGGGATATCAAAATCATCGGTATCACGGGAAGCTACGGGAAGACCAGTGTTAAGTTCTATCTGCAGACTTTGTTGCAGAGTAAATACAATACGTTAGTAACACCGGAGAGTTTCAACACGCCGATGGGTGTCGTGCGGACGATCCGTGAGCACCTGAAGCCGACGCATGAGATTTTCGTCTGTGAGATGGGCGCGCGTTATGTCGGTGATATCAAGGAACTGTGCGATATTGTGCACCCACAGATGGGCGTGATCACGTCGATCGGGCCGCAGCATCTCGAGACTTTCGGTGATATGGCGCATGTACAGAGCACGAAGTATGAACTGGCGGAAGCGATCCCCGAGGGTGGGACTATTTTTCTGAACGGCGACAGCGAGTATGTCAGAGATCAGTATAAAAAATGGAAGCAAACGCCGCAGGGGAACAAGGTTGCGACAACGTTTTATTTTTCTGAGACAGACCCGTCGGATTGTCCCGACGGTGAAACGGGATACCGGGCGCGGATGACGTCGGTTTCTCAGCTCGGAACGTCTTTCACGATGACGACGCCGGATGGCGAGACGGAGGAGTTTCAGATGCGTCTTGTCGGCGCACACAATATCATCAATGTCGCCGGCGCGATCACGGTGGCTCATCGGCTCGGGATCTCCCTGAAGGAACTGAAGATCCCGGTGAGAAAGATCCAGCCCGTGCCACACCGTATGCAGCTTCGCGAGCATGGTGAGGTAACGATCATTGACGACGCGTACAACTCCAATCCGGTCGGCTCCAAGGCAGCGGTTGAGACGCTGAAGCTTTTTACCGGCGTGCGGATCCTGATCACACCGGGCATGGTGGAGCTCGGCGACAAGGAAGAGGAGTATAATTACAAATTCGGAACCTACGCGGCAGGTTGCTGCGATTATATTCTTCTGGTCGGCAAAAAGCATACAGAGCCAATCAAAAAGGGCGTCCTCGACAGCGGATTCCCCGAGAAGAAATGTCTCACCTATGACCGCCTCGAGGAGGCGCTGAACTATGCGTATGGCATCCATGATGAGGGGCACAAATACATCCTGCTCGAGAATGACTTACCGGATAATTATTGATTGGAGGAAAAGCAATGAAAACAAAAGTAGCCATGATGTTTGGTGGAAAGAGTGTGGAGCACGAGGTTTCCGTGATCTCGGGTATACAGGCATTTTTAAGTATGGATACCGAGAAGTACGATGTGATCCCGGTGTATATGACGAAAAATAACGACATGTATATCGGCGATGATATCGGAAAGATTGAGTCGTATAAAAACATCAAGGGTCTTCTTGATAGATCACAGCGGGTGATCATGATCAACGAGAATGATCAGGTGAAGCTGGTTTCCTATCCGCCGAAGAAGTTTGGCAAAGGGGTGGAGGTTCCAATCGACGTGGCGTTTCCGGTTGTGCACGGAACCAATGTTGAGGATGGCGCGTTTCAGGGGTATCTCAAGACGATGGGTATTCCGTTCGTGGGATGCGATGTGATGGCGTCCGCGATCGGTATGGACAAGTATATGATGAAGCCGGTGCTGAAGGAGAACGGTGTGCCGGTGCTCGACGCGATGATTTTTACCATGAAGGATTATGAGGATATGGACGCGATCTTGGATCGCGTGGAGGAGAAACTCGGCCTGCCGGTGATCATCAAGCCGGTGAATCTCGGTTCGTCTGTCGGTATCAGTGTGGCGAAGTCGCGCGTGGAGCTGAGTGCGTCGATCGATGATGCGTTCCGTTACGCGACGAAGGTGCTGGTGGAGCATGCGATCACAAATCTGCGCGAGATCAACTGTGCGGTGCTGGGTGATGAGAATGATGCGATCGCTTCGGAGATCGAGGAGCCGATGCATACCGAGGATATTCTGAGTTATGAGGATAAGTATGTGAGCAACGCCAAGGGCAGCGGGTCGAAGGGTATGGCCAGCGTGTCGAGAAAGATCCCGGCGGAGGTGAGTCCGGAGCGGCGCGAGGAGATCCGGTCGCTTGCGGTGAAGGCTTTTCAGACGCTGGGGTGCAACGGTGTTTCGCGTATCGACTTTATGATCGATGAGGATACGGATCAGTTGTATTATAACGAGATCAATACCATCCCGGGTTCGCTTGCTTTTTATCTGTGGGAGCCGATCGGTATTCCGTATAAGGAGCTTCTGGATCGGATGATCCAGCTGGCACTGAAACGTGCGCGGATCGAGGAAGGTTTGACGTTTACCTTTGATACGAACATCTTGGATTCGGCGAGCTTTGGTGGTTCGAAGGGGAGCAAAGTGTGAGGCGTGCAGGTGCGCGGAAGGGTAGTAAGGTGTGAGGCGTGCAGGTGCGCGGAAGGGTAGTAAGGTGCGAGGCGTGCAGGTGCGCAGGAATGAGAGGTTACTATGGGACAGGTTAAGATAAAGATCAGCAGTCGTCATGATTACGGAACGGGTGAGTTGGATCCGATCGAGGTGATCTCGGTGGGCGAGCTCTACCAGGATGAGGACGGGTGCGACTGCCTATCCTACGAGGAGGTCGTGGAGGCAGATGAGAACGGCCAGGTAAAGGTTATCAACAATCTTCTCCGGATCGGTGAGACGCAGGTCGAGCTGATCAAGGGTGGCGACGGTGATTCGCATATGGTTTTCGTACCGAATCACAAGACGGTGAGCTATTACCCGTCACCGCTCGGAGAGCTGGAGATCGGCGTGCATACGTCGTTTGCGGAGAAGACGGTGTATAACAACGGCTTTACATTGGAGCTGAAATATGATCTGGAGATGAATCAGACGATCATGACCAGCTGCGGTCTGAGCATCGCGGTGCGCGAGACGGAGGGGTAGGCTGGTCTGATCAAGGCAGCGGATGTGTTGCGTGTGATGGGCCCGCAGGGGCAGCGGGGCGCAGTGTGTTGCACGTGGTGGGGCAGCGGGGCGCAGTGTGTTGTACGTGGTGAGGCTGTAGGGCGCAGTGTGTTGCACGTGATGAGGTTGTGGGATTCTCAGTGGAAAGCATGGCAGGAAGGAGGAGCATATGAAGTTTGTAAAAATGCACGGAACGGGGAATGACTATATCTATGTTAACCTTTTTGAGGGCCATGAGGATAGCGTTCCTGCGACATATGACGCGAACGGGAAGCTTCTGACTGTCGAAGGGACGGCAGTGGACGAGCTTTCGATCCGGATCAGCGACCGGCATTTCGGAATCGGAGCAGATGGTCTGATCTGCGTCGCGCCGTCGAAGGTGGCGGACGTGCGGATGATCATGTTCAACGCGGACGGCTCCGAGGGGTTGATGTGCGGGAACGGTATACGCTGCGTGGCGAAGTTTTCTTTTGAGAAAGGGCTGGTAGATACCGCTGCTTCCGGAGGTGAAACCGGTTGGCTCGATGACGGACGGTTTTTCATGACTTGTGAAACGGCCAGCGGTATCAAAGGTTTGAAGTTAACGATCGAGGACAGTCGCTGCACATACGTGGAAGTCAACATGGGACAGGCGATAGTAAAGCCGGCTGAGATACCGGTGGATAAGGCCAAGATGGGGGCGGCAAACGACGAACGCGTAGCTCAGAGTGGCTTTGCTCCGGATGAGGTTGTGATTGGGCGAAAGCTTGAGGTAAATGGTACGACATTCCCGGTTACCTGCGTTTCGATGGGGAATCCGCATTGCGTTGTGTTCCTTGCCGATCCGGAGGTGGAGGCTTTCTTCGGAAAGGGAACCGGTGTGATGGATCTGGATCTTGAAAAGATCGGGCCATTTTTCGAAAACCACGAGGCGTTCCCGGAGAAGATCAATACGGAGTTTGTCGAGGTGGTCGATGACCACACCATAAAAATGCGCGTGTGGGAGCGTGGCTCCGGTGAGACGATGTCCTGTGGTACCGGGACGTGCGGGGCGACGGTGGCGTCCGTGCTGAACGGTTATGTGAAGCGGGGCACCGAGGTTGAGGTTCAGATCCGCGGCGGAAGCCTGTATGATACCTGGCTTGAGAACGGGGAGGTGTTGATGAAGGGCCCGGCTACGTCCGTTTTTGAAGGAGAGTATAGGGTGTGAGTGCCTTATATATATTATTTCATCTGAAAGGAGTCAATGAGGCTATGCCCGAGGGACTCCGGAATGGAGAAAAGCATGAAGATAAGAAAAAAGTTGACAGCTGTCGTGTTGATGCTGGTGATGGTATTCTCGCTCTCACCGGTTGCTCAGGTCAGTGCTGCGTCAAACGAGAATGCAGAGGGATCGCCTACGGAGAACGTGATTACCCCGTCGATCCGAGTTTATGCACCCTACAAGTCGTATTATAATGTGGATAACGTTCCGTATGCCCTTTGCAAGTTTTCCTTAGACGCGGACAAGATGCTCAAGGATGACTTTGGTATCGGTCTGAAAAGCGATGGCACACCGGATGTCGAAGAGGATGGAAAAGGATATGTGTCCGTTCTACGTGTCTTGGCTTGTTATATCCGTGAAGTGATCTCAAAAAGAAATAAGGATACATGGTTTACTGCTGAGGAGCAGGACGGTAGTGATGAATACCTGAAAAAGCTGAAGGAAAAAGCGAATTCCGTCATGAAGAATTATATTAGGATTGCTAAATCCGATCGCGGAGGCTATGATCTGGAAGGATTGAGTGATGATGGAGTTCACTGGGATGAGGGACTGGCCAGCAAAGGAAAGTCACCGTATCGATCACACTGGATGCATTATGAGGATTTTGTGGAGGGAGAGAAGATAATAAGTGAAACTCCGGTGAAGAGCGATGAATATATCGAAATCCTTCTTTTGCCGTTTGGAACAGATACCGGAATCCTGGTTCCGTCTACTTTTGATCCCATGGACTTAAATCCGGAGGTAAATGAAGAGGTAAAGTATCTTATTAAAAAGCAAACCTTTGATAAGGATGAACAGCCGGTTCAGACACCGATTTCAGGTGCAAAATTCCGCGTGTATAAACCGGACGGCACAATGGATGACACCATCCTGACGACCGATGCGGACGGATATCTGACCTACATACCTAAGGAAGAGGGATATCATTATCTGGTAGGCTGTGAAGAGTATGACGATGGACAAGGCAATGTTTATTCCAAGACGGATGTAGCCCTCATCACGGTACCGACGTTTGGCAAAACACCGAAGGCACAGTCGGTCAAGCTTACTGTCACCGGAAAAAAGAAGGCTAAGAAAAAGAACATCAAGGTTTCCTTTAAAATGAATAATACGTATTATGCGAACAAGTTTACAACCTATGATGTGTATCTTTCCAAGAAGAAAACATCTGGTTATAAAAAGGTAGCATCTACAAACGGAACAAAGCTTAGCGTGACGATCAAGAACAAGAAAAAGGGTACCTACTTTGTCAAGATCCAGGCGACTCTCCATTTTCCGTTTACGTTTTCAGGTGAACCATATATAAAACAATTCAAGAGCGGTTTTACTTCACCAAAGAAGGTTGTGATCAAGTAAAAGAATCGATAACATAAAGCTTTTTTGAGAAAGGAAATAGACTTATGAAAACAAGAAAATCACTTATTTCACTGGTGCTGGTTTTCGCAATGATCTTCTCGTTGAATATCGCACCGACAGTAGCAAATGCGGAAGGCGATTCGGATTCTTACTCTGTCTCAATCGAAGTTCGCGCACCTTATCAGAAGTATTATCAATCCGAAGAGGATCAGTACAGCGCCGGCTTCAATATCGTGGAGTTGAGAAAGGAAGATCTGGAAGACAGCTTCGGAATCGGACTTCCTACCAATGGCGAATGCGGGTACACCCTCGTTCGTGCTTTGGCAAAACACATCCGCACCTGGCTGATGGACCAAAAAAATATTGAGTTCGATGATGAAGGAAAAGCGTATGCGAATGAGTTGATGCCGAACTACATCAAGGTTTCTTATACGGATGCTTATGGCTATTATTTGAATAACCTAAGTGCAGACGGTGAAAATTGGGATACCGGCGTATCCAAGGAAGGAACCGCCTCCGATGGTTATTGGGCTCTCATCTATAACGGCGAGTATGCCACCGAATTCGGTCTCAGCAAGGAGATTCCGGTAAACGAACCCGAGACAAAGGTAGAGCTTGTATGGTTTGCTACGAATACATCCGGTTGCGGATACGGACATTTTGAAATGAAGGATAAACTGGACGACTACCTGATTTCCGGAGACAAAGTAACCTACACCTTGAACAATCAGAGATATAATGATGACTATACCGCACTCATCGATGTACCGGTTGCCGGCGTTCCGGTTCAGGTGTTCAGTCAGAATAAGGGCGATTTCCTTGATCAGCCTCTGACTACCGATGAAAACGGAAATATTACCTTTGTCGCCGGAGATCCCGGGGAATACCACCTGGTAGCATTCGATGAAGTTACGGTTGACGGTGTAACGATCAGCCGCATCAATCGTGCGGAACTCCACATCATCGTGGCTAAAAAGGCAGAAAAGGTTAAGAAGTTAAAAGCCAAGGTTACCGGCAAGAAAAAGGCCAAGAAAAAGAACATCAAAGTTTCCTGGACGTATCCCGATCTGGGATGGGATACTGCCAAGTATCATGTATATCTTTCCAAAAAGAAATCAAGCGGATACAAAGAGGTTTCTTCCAAAAACCTGAAGAAGACATCCTTTACGATCAAGAACAAGAAAAAGGGAACGTATTACATCAAGGTTCGTGCCGAGAGAATCTATGAGATTGATAACCACGGCAATTATAAATCTTCCTTTAGCGCGTTCACCACACCGGTCAAGGTAAAGGTGAAATAATATCTGCGACTGTACAGGCGGCTACCGTGATCAGGTCATCCGGCGACGGCCGTGTTTACGGGGGAGTGTTAGGGCCGCGTTCATGAATGTGCGTTGTGTCCATGTTGCGGATATCTTGGCATAATCCAAAAAATGAGTCCGATTTGACGGCACTAGGCTTTCATGGTATAATCGACGACATAATACTTTATACTTAATATCTAACTATGAAAGGAAGGACATTATGAAATCAAGAAAATCATTTATCTCACTGGTGTTGGTTTTCGCGATGATCTTCTCGCTGAATATCGCGCCGGTAGTAGCAAATGCTGAGGAGGTGGAGGAAGGCCGTGGTTGTTCGATCACGATCCAGACTCCGTATCAGATGTATTTCCCATTGAAGCCGAACGAGCCGGCATCAACGCTGTACGCTTACATGACATCGGAGGATCTGAAAGATGACTTCGGTCTCGGTCTCAAGGAAGAGCAGGGATACTCCGTGCTTCGCGCGACCGCTAAAGCGATCCGCAACTACCTTATCGAACAGGGAAAAGCAGGGACAAGCACGGATGTCTATGATAAGGAAAACCAGGCTGCGGCGAATGCCATGCTGAAGGATTATATTGACGGAAGCTGGGGCGAATATGGTTTTTCGATGCGCAAATTCAGTCCGGACGGCCAGAACTGGAACCCCGGCATTACCAAGGATGGTTCCGATGGTGCCGGCATTGTAAACGGATCCTGGATGTGCTATGTTGACGGAGAAATGGCTAATCTGAACATCGGTGAATTCCAAATCCCGGATAGTCAGGTTGGATCCGATGTGAAGCTCGTCTGGGTCCCGTATGATCCGGAATGTGGTTATGCAACGCTCACACCAAGTATACCGAATGATTGGGTTATGGGGGTGGGTGATACCTTTACGTATACAGCGACTAAGCAAGTATATGATGAAAACTGGAATCTGAGCACAGTTCCGGTTTCCGGTGCTTCCGTACAGGTGTACTATGAAAAGCAGGACAAGTATTTAGATACGGAGATTACTACGGATGAGAATGGCAAGTTCTCCTTTACTACAAAAAATGCAGGCAACTATTATTTTGTATGCCGCGAGGAAGCTACCAAGGATGGTGTCACATTCAGTAAAACTAACGCTGCTGTAGGATATCTTGCTGTTATAGCGAAACCGGCGGCAGCAAAGAATGTCAAGGCAAAGGTCAGTGGTAAGAAAAAGGCCAAGAAAAAGACCGTTACGCTCACTTGGAAAAATAGCAACAAGTACGCGGGCGCGAGCACCTTATACACGGTGTATCGTTCGAAGAAAAAGAACAGTGGTTACAAGAAAGTGGCTACCGGCACCGGCGAGAAAACGAAAGTTACGATCAAGAAAGTGAAAAAAGGAACGTATTATTTCAAAATACTTACCACGGAAATGTGGGAGTACGATATTGACGATCCAACGTCGGTCAAATACATTAAGGGCTCATATACCAAGCCTCTCAAGGTAAAGGTGAAATAATACCACGGTAGATTCAGACGGGGTTCTGCGAGTTAGCAGAACCCCGTTTTTTTGAGCTCTATCAACAAAACACATAATCGAGTATTCTTTTTCTGAATTACTACTATAAAATGTTGACAACACCCCCCTCGACAGTTATAATTTATAAAAATGGTTACGACCGAGTTTCTAAATCGACGAAACTCAAGTACAGCAATGGGCTACGACGAGGCTCTAGGGTGTGCGCTATCACGTCAAGAAGACATGCGTTTTACCTGGTTATTTAAGAATTGCTGTGCAGGTTAAATCCGGCCTGAGTATGGCGGTCGCTGTACACTCGGGTGGACTTTCGGAGGCAGGAATTATGCAGTGGGAACGGCTATCACTCTATAAGCAGATTACGCATGTAACGGGTGTGACCGGTAAGCAACTACCGCTTTTAAAGGAACTGAAGGTTAAACACGATCAGGAAGAACAGGCAGAGATCCTGAAGACGCTGCGAAAGACGGCACGTGAAGGAAATGAAAAAGCGCAGTGTGTGATGGGCTTTTTATGTTGCCTGGGCTTTGCGAAAAAAAAGGCACATAAGCACCTGTATGGACAGGCGGTCGGGCGACTGGATGCTCCGCACGGTCCAAAGGGTGTGCTTTTGTATGCCATCGGCGATGATTATTATCACGTGGCCGGCTCGAGACAGGATCTCGAGGAGGCGGCGTACTGGTACCGTCGGGCGGCGGCGCACAAGCACACCAATGCGGAGGTTCTTTACGGGGATTGTTTGTTCTCCGGCGAGGGCGTGGAGCCGGATATTTCCGAAGCGGTGAAGCTGTATCTGAGTGCGGCAGAGAAAAAGGATCCGATGGCGCTTCGCCGTCTGGGTGACTGCGCGTATCTTGGGATCGGCCTGACGCAGGACACGGATAAGGCGGTCAAGTATTTTCGCGAGGCCGCAAGACTCGGATGCCGCGATGCGCTGTGGCGTCTTGGCGATCTGTATCTGCAGGGCGAAGGAGTCGAGCGCAACATGCCGATGGCGATCTCCTTTTATGAGGAGGCGGCGGAGGCCGGTGTGGCATCGGCGATGTGCATGCTTGGTGACCGGTATTTTTACGGCAAGCCGGACGATGTTGAGATCGACTATGAAAATGCCGTGCGTTGGTATAAAAAATCCGCGCGCAAGGAAGATGAATGGGGACTCTTCGCGCTGGGAATGTGCTATTTTCACGGCAAGGGCGTGACGCAGTCTTATAAGAAAGCCGTGAAGTATTTTCTGCGGGCGGGTGCCTACGGATGTCCGGACGCGCTGTGGCGTCTGGCATCGTGCTATTACAACGGAATCGGAATCAAGAAGAATAAAAAGAAGGCGTACCACTACTATCGAGAGGCAGTAAAAATGTACGCGATTTATAACGAGTGACGAGGCGTGGCAACGGGAAGACTGGAGGGATATATGGCTGGACGATTTGTTGATCAGATCATCAAAAAGCGCGACGGCGGTGAATTGACGGACGAAGAGATCCGAGACATGATTGACCGGTACATGGCCGGTGATATCCCGGATTATCAGATGTCATCCATGCTGATGGCGATTTATTATTCGGGGATGAGTGACCGCGAGATCACGACGCTGACACTGGCGATGCGCGACTCCGGCGAGCAGGTGGATCTATCCTCTATCCCCGGTATGAAGGTGGATAAGCATTCGACGGGTGGTGTCGGTGACAAGACGACATTGATCATCGGCCCGATCGTGGCGGCCTGCGGTATCCCGGTAGCAAAAATGAGCGGCCGTGGTCTGGGCTTCACCGGCGGAACAGTCGATAAATGGGAGAGTATCCCGGGGTATCAGACGGACATGTCGATGGAGTCATTTTTCGAACTGGTCCGCAAGCACGGGATCAGTCTGGTTGGACAGTCCGGTGATCTGGCGCCGGCGGACAAGGCACTTTACGCGATGCGTGATGTGACGGGAACGGTAGAGAGTATCCCGCTCATCGCGTCTTCGATCATGAGCAAGAAGCTCGCGGCGGGCGCGGACAAGATCGTACTGGACGTAACGGTCGGAAACGGGGCATTTATGCAGGACCTCGACCGTGCGAAAGAACTGGCGAAGCGGATGGTAGCGATCGGCGACGGTGCGGGACGTGAGACCGTCGCGATGCTGACGGATATGAACGAGCCTCTCGGACATGCGATCGGCAATAATCTCGAAGTGAAGGAAGCGATTGAGATGCTGCACGGACGCGGACCGGAGGATCTGCAGGAGATATGCTATGCACTGGCCGGGATGATGATCTCGCTGGCGAGCGGAGCGGACGGAGAGGCAGCCGCTCCGGCGGGTGCGGATCCCAGACTGAAGGATAAACTGAGTTATGAGCAGGGCATCGAACTGGCGAAGGAGAAGATCGCGGACGGTTCGGCTTGGGAGAAATTCAAGGAGGTTGTGGCCTCGCAGGGTGGTGACATCTCTTATGTCGAGGATCCGTCGAAGTTTCCGGTGGCACCGTGCTACTGTGAACTGAAAGCGGAGAGTGACGGCTATATCGGATGGATCGACACGATGGGATTTGGCCTGGCAGCGGGGCGGCTTGGTGCCGGACGTGCGACGAAGGAGGATGTGATCGATCCGAGCGCGGGCATCGTTTTGCATAAAAAGATCGGCGATGAGGTTCATGTCGGTGATGTGATCATGACGATCTACGGTGGATCTCCGGAGCAACCCGGTAAGCCACGTTATGTGATTGAAGAAAACACGCAGGGAGTAGCGGTAGACCTGAAAAAATGCTTTCGCATTGACAAAGAGAAGCCGACGGAGCAGCCGAGAATCTATGAGATAATACGATAGAACCACTTGACGGGATGTATGTAATCTATGTTTGAAAAAGCGCTTGTTGACACATTGAAAGGATGTAATGCCTATGAGCAATTATGACTCGATCATAGTCGGTGCCGGGTTTGCCGGTGCGGTGGTCGCGAGGGAACTCGCGGAGCACGGCGGTGAGCAGGTACTGGTCCTGGATTCCCGTGATCATATCGGGGGGAACTGCTACGATGTGGCGGATGAGCATGGGATTTTGATCCATCAGTATGGACCGCATATTTTTCATACGAATATCGAGCGGGTGTATACGTATCTCTCCCGGTTTACGGAGTGGTTTGATTATCAGCATGAGGTTGTGGCCCGGGTGGGAGACAAGGAAATTCCGGTGCCGTTCAATCTGAATACGCTGGAGCAGGTCTTCGGTGAGGAAGCGCCGGAGCTTGAAAAACTCCTGATCGACAAGTTCGGTGAGGGCGCCAGAGTGCCGATCCTCACGCTTCGCGAGGCAGAGGATGATAGGCTGAAAAAGATCGCGGACTATGTCTATGAGAATATTTTTCTGAAATACACGATGAAGCAGTGGGGGAAGACGCCGGAGGAGATCGATCCTGCCGTGTCCGGGCGTGTGCCGGTGGTGCTCTCCCGCGACAACCGGTATTTCGGCGATACCTATCAGGGGATGCCGAAGCACGGTTATACGGAGCTTTTTGAGAAACTTCTGGATCACCCGGGGATTCGTTTGAAGCTTGGCACTGACGCGAGGGATCTTCTGGAGTTTTCGCCGGGGAGCCAGACGCCGGTTCATTGGAAGGGCGAGGCGTTCACGGGGAAAGTGGTTTTTACCGGGGCGATCGACGAGCTTTTCGAGTGCCGGTTCGGGCGGCTGCCATATCGCTCGCTGCGCTTTGATTTTGAGCATGTGGACGAGGAAATGTTCCAGAGCCATGGTGTTGTGAATTACACGGTGAGCGAGGACTTCACGCGGATCACCGAGTTCAAATATCTGACGGATGAGTGGGATAAAAATGGCACGACGATCGTGCGCGAGTATCCCTTTGCCTATAGCGGCGCGGCGGGTGAGATTCCGTATTACGCGATCAACAATCCCGAAAACGACGCGCTTTATGAGAAGTACCGTGTGCTTGCCGAGGATTGCGGGCTGACACTCATCGGACGGCTTGCGGAGTACAAGTATTATAACATCGACGCGATCGTGGACCGCGCGCTCACGGTGGCGGAAGATCTGATGGATGATTGATGGAGAATAAAAGAGAGAAAACTCGGATTGAATTTTTTCTCTCATAACAAATACTCAGAATGAGGTGAAAAATGAAACTGTTGACAGTGGCGATCCCCTGCTATAATTCGCAGGATTATATGGATCATGCGATCAGTACGGTGCTGGTCGGCGGCAAGGATATCGAGATCCTTCTGATCGACGACGGCTCGACGGATCGCACGCCTGAGATTGCCGATTCTTACGCGGAAAAATACCCTGACATGATCCGTGTTATCCACCAGGAGAATAAGGGCCATGGCGGTGCAGTAAACACCGGTATTGAGAATGCGACAGGGCGCTATTTCAAGGTGCTCGACAGTGATGACTGGCTGGACAGGGAGGCATTTTTAGAGGTGCTGGATGTCCTGAACGAGATGACGGAAAATCGCAAAATGGTCGATCTGTTTTTATGTAATTATGTCTATGAAAAGGTCAATGATCACAAGCAAAAATCCATCGGCTTTACCAATGTAATGCCGGTCGGGAAACCCTTTACCTGGCGGCATTGTAAGCACTTTAATATGTCACAGAATATCCTGATGCATTCGATCATCTACCGGACCAAGATGCTGAAAAACAGCGGCATGCATCTACCGGAGCATACATTCTATGTGGATAATCTGTTTGCGTATTATCCGTTCCCGTATGTGAAAACGATGTACTATATGGATGTGGATCTGTATCGGTATTATATCGGGCGTGAGGATCAGTCGGTGAATGAACAGGTGATGATCAGCCGGATCGATCAGCAGGTACTGGTGAATCGTCTGATGATCGATGCGTATGATCTGTCGACAATCTCGAATGAGCCTTTGCAGAATTATATGGTCAAGTACCTCGGGATGATCCTTCTTGTCTCGACGGCGCTTCTCGTGAAGATCGGAACGCCGGAGAGCCTTGCCAAGCGTGATGAACTCTGGGATTATCTGAAGGAGCGTCCGGGGATGTATAAGCTTGTCAACAAGCGGTATTGGTGCAAGCTGGGGCAGCGCCGGTCGAAGCTCGGTAACGGCTTTATCCGCATGGTGTATACGCTCGCGCAGAAGTTTTTCGGATTTAACTGAATGAGAAACCGGTGCCATGGTTGCGGCGATATTCGCCCGGCGTGGTGTCGGTATATTTTTTAAATACGGCCGAGAAGGCGGCCGGGGACGAGTAGCCCAAGGACAGAGAAATCTCGGAGGCGCTGTAATCAGAGTTTTCAAGCATCTGCTTCGCTGTTTCTATCTTGACCTGGTTGATGTATTTTTTTACGGTGATATCCATCTCGGCAGCGAACAGCTTGGAAAAATAGCTTGGATTCAGCCCCACTTTTTCGGCCAGCAGTTCCATCGTCAGCGGCTCATCCAGATGGTCATAGATGTAGTCAATCGCACGGATCACGTAGAGTGATCCTTTTTTCGCGCGATGAAGTTTTGCCATGCGGTTCGTGTAGTCACGCTGCATCTCGTAGAGGAGGGCGATGACGGCGTCCGGATCCCGGAGGCGATCCGCCTTTCGGATATAGATGTCGCTCAGCGTATAGGATTCGTTGTGCGGCAGACCGGCATCGATACAGACACGAGCGATGATCCCGACCGCCACGACGAAGTGATAGATGTTGTTCCGGAGCAGGTTGTCGGAGAGACGCCCCTTGCCGGCGTGATAATCGTTCATGCGGGATCGGATGCTGGCTTCGACAGCTTCGATGTCGCCGTTTTTGATGGCATCGTACCGGTCGAATTCGCTCTGCAGTGAGGAGCGTGTGAAGCCTTCCTCGCGCTGGATAAACATACGATAGTTTAGTTCTTTACTGGTATCCATTCTTGTCACCTCACACTTGGCGCTTATTGTGCCATATCATGTACACGTGTCGGTGTTCCTTTTGGTTTGAAAAAATGTTTGAAAAAATATACGATTTCATCACTTTTCCCTCTAAAGATACCACAAAATTACAATAAAAGCAATAGAATTGTTATGACCCGGGCGCATGAAAGCATATACTATAAACCAAGATAAAGTATTAGACACAGGGAACTGATGGCTTATCCGGGGTGGGACTTGGAAAGTGTTTTGATACAGAGGTGGTAGTTATGAGTCATGTAAAGAATATGACCGAGGGAAATATCCGCAAGATCATTCTGGCGTTTTATTTTCCTTTGTTTATGACCAATATGCTGCAGCAGCTCTATACCTTTGTGGACGCGACGATCGTCGGCAAAGGCCTGGGCACGGATTCGCTTGCGGCTGTCGGCAATATGGGCTCGGTTTCTTTTCTGATCATCGGGTTCTCGATCGGCCTGGCGAACGGCTTTTCCGTATTGATTGCAAACGCCTTCGGCGCGAAGGATGAGACGCGGCTCAAGCAGACGCTCGGTGCGGCGATCAAGCTTGCCGTTATCGTGGCGGTTCTGTTGACCGCGATCAGTGTGAGCGGGTTGCGGGTATTTTTACAGCTCCTCCAGACAGATCCATCGATCATGGGCGAGAGCCTGATCTATGGGTATATCCTGTTTGGCGGACTGGTGTTCACGATTTCCTACAATATGAGTGCCTGTATCCTGCGCGCGTTTGGTGACAGTCGCACACCGCTGACGGCGATCATCGTGTCATCGGTGCTGAATCTGGCGTTGGACAGCCTGTTTATCTTTGTATTCCGAATGGGTGTGGCAGGTGCGGCGATCGCTACCGTGCTTTCGCAGGTGGTGGCGACGCTGATCTGCATCCGGAGGATACTGTCGCTTTCGTTCGCGAGGCTGAAGCGGGAGAATTTTTCCAACGAGAGAAGCGTCTATGTGAAACTTTTGAAAAATGGCGTGCCGATGGCGATCATGAATTCGATCACGGCGATCGGGTGTATGGTGGTGCAGTATTTTGTAAATGGACTCGGGGTTGCCTGTACCGCCGCTTACTCGGCTTGCAGTAAGTATCTTAATCTCTTTATGATGCCGGCTTGTACGGCGGGACACGCGGTTTCTGCGTTTGCAGGGCAGAATAGCGGTTCCGGCCGGTATGACAGGGTGCGGAGCGGATTGTATGTCTGCCTGGGGATTGCGCTTGCAGCATTTTTGGTGCTGGGTTCGCTGATGATGTTCGCGCCGGAGTGGCTGGCACGGATCATCCTCACGGACGATGTTTCCGTCGGCTACGCGGTGCGCTTCCTGCCGACGGCCGGGGCGATGATCTGGTCGGTGGACTTTCTCTTTGTGTTCCGCAGCACGCTTCAGGGGCTCAGTAAGCCGCTGGCACCGATGTTGTCGGGGATTATCGAGATGGCGCTTCGCGTGTCGATCATCGTTGTTTTCTCGGGGAGCATCGGGTTTATGGCGACCGCGTACGCGGAGATAGGAGCCTGGCTGGGTGCCATGCTTCTGAACATGGTCGTTCTTTTGATAGAACTTCGAAAAAAATGTCCGCGCACTTCGTGGCGGACTACCAGGTGGTTGCATCCGGGAAAGATGCTTTCGAGATAATGTTTTTGCCGAGTCGGTTGTTGCCGGCTCGGTTTTTTTATGCCAGAATAGCCATAAATACCGTGATTGTCGCCATGGACACGATGGTGGTGATGGCGATGCCCTGCGATAGAACGCCGGTGTCTTCCCCTGTTTTCTCCGCCTGGATCAGCGGGAGGTTTCCGACCGGCATCGTGGCCATCAGACACATCCCGGCGGTCAGCACCGGATCGAGGTTCAGTGAACGAAGGATCACGGCCAAAAGTGCCGGCAGCGCGATCAGTCGAACCAGGATGAAGAGCCAGATGCGGATATTTTTGATGCCCTGTGAGATGCGGGTTCTGGCGATCGATACGCCGAGGAGCAGCATCGATAAAAATACCGTCGCGTTTCCGACGTAGGCGATGGTCTCGTTGACAGGCTCCGGAAGGGAGATGTGGAACCAGACGATCAGGATGCTGATGATCGCGGCTATCGTGCCGGGGCTCAGGATCTGCGACGGGCGCATTTTTTCTTTGCTTCCGCTCAGTATCGTCACGCCGTGAGTGTAGAACAGCAGACTGTACATGACGTTGCAGACCAGCACGCAGAGCATCCCGTCGGGCGGTAGGACGGCGTGCGCGACCGGGATTCCGATGAAACCGACGTTGGTGTACACGCACATCATGTTATAGAAACGGCGCTTGTCGTTTTCGATATGGAGGAGTGGGGGCAGGATGAAGCCGATCAGAACCAGCGAGGCGTAGAAGATGATTGCAATGGCGCCCGCGGTGAGTAAAGCAGTATGATCGGCCGTGATGCTGCCGCCAAGGACACTGGTGAGCATCAGTGCCGGGTTGCAGATGTCCATCACGAGCGTGGATATGCTTTTGGATGAGACGGTGTCGACGATCCCTCGCTTGCCGGCGAAGATGCCGATCGCTACGAGGACGGCGATGACGCCCATCTGTTGAAGAACTGTGAATAAGCCCATGTTAACCTCCATGACGAGCACTTGTGCGAGTCACCGCATGCGTGCTTGAAGCACGCATGTCGGATCAAAGGTTATTTGGGCTCGTCGCAAATAACCGTGTGAAAAATCGGCATATCAATGCGATTTTTCACACTAACCCTCCGTACTTCGTCGCGCCGCTCGCAACTGCTTCAGTTTCACCACCGCATAAGAAACAATCAATATGGATATCATCAGGATCGCAAAATGAAGGACCTTACTCGTCGTATCATAATCCGGTTTCGGATCGGTCAAATAGTTGACCCAGAAACCGCTGATATACGCTGTCAGGAAACCAACAAAGAGGTGGACCATCAGATAATCCATCGAATTGTCACCCAGATGGATGAATATCTTTTTTATCACGGACAATCTCTTTATCTGATTACACAGTATTCCCAAAATAATGATCAGAGCCAAGCCGGCTATCGGAGCCGCGATATAGCTTAATCCACCATATGAAGCCCACTTCCCAATGGGAAAATCATAAATATGATCATCCGTAAGAATGAAGGTAATCAGGATAGGGAGACTTATCAGGGAAAGCGCTTTTCTTTTTACTGAATACGTGTCAAAATCGAACAAAGATAATGATGCGACATAGTTCCCGATCATCATCAGCCCGGCTATACCGGGGATGTTCGGAAGAATAAATATCTTGCATACCGGAGGGAAAAATTCACCGTTTAGGCCTTGGAGATTGAGCATATACAACCCTGCCCCCATGAGGAGAAGGATAACGGCTGCTACCAGCTTCCATAGGCTCTTTTTCCCTTTGAGAGCATACTGAAGCGGGATAAATATCAAGTTTGAAACTGCCATCTGAAACAAGAACCACCCGATCAAAACGCTGTAAAACATAGGATGGACACCCTGTGTCAACGGATCAAACGTATGGAACGATTGTAGTTGAAACAGAAGCCCCAGACTGCCATCCGCGTACCACGCGAGGGTCTTTTTCTCTATCACAAGGTATATGACTGCAAGAACGATCAACATTGGGATGGCATATTGATAGTACGGTATCAGTATGCGTCCGGTTCTCTTCGTTATTTGATTCGGAGCGTTTGATTTTTCCGAGCTCGTGTATCCGGAAAGCATGTAAAACAATATCATCATCGGTATCATCAAAGAGTTGCTTATCACGCCGGGCATCGCCAATCCGGCTACGGTGGCCATATGGCATATCATTACACTTAGTATACCGACACCCTTGAGCATACTGATTTCATCAATTCTTTTTTTCATTTTACAAAAATCTCCCTTAACAGTCAGATGGATTGATCTTCTGGTCAGAAATCGTATTGCATAAAATTCCCGTTATGCCTGAAGCCGTAGGATTCATACAGTTTCACACCAACATCGGAAGCGGTGATGTAGATCGTTCCGCATCCATAGTGTTTTGCCTCCTTAACAACTTTGTCAAGAAGCCTGGAAGCAATCCCCATTCTTCTGTATTGCGGATCCGTATACATGCTGGACAGGATACCCAGTTTTCCTGACGGACAGGTAAAATAAGGCGGCTTTTCTGCAAACGACATGCCGCTTGTTCCGACGATTATATCCCCATCGAACGCAAGCCAGGAGATGTAAGTACCGGCCGCCATGTTCCGTTTATAAAAATCCATCAGAGAGGTCTCAAGGTCAACATCTTCTGGCACTGTTCTCCCGCTTGAAACATACTCCTCCGTCAACTGATCGATTCTCATTTTTATAATCCGGTCTAATTCTTTTTCGGTTAGTTTTTTATATTGTATATCCATAATCTGTATTCTCCTCTGTTATGCCTAATCCCATTTTGTTGGATTCATCCATTGCAACTTGTTCGTTGCAAAACACTTTCACCATTATACCGTAAATGGTGGTGGATGGCAAGTAGTGGGTAGTATGAGTAGAGCACACTTTTGAGAAAAAGAGGAAAGGTTTCAAGTTTTTCTCACACTGTCGGTCAGCAATTGACAATACTTTTCACAGGTAGTATAATTAAGAGAACACTAATATAATCAGTATTTCATGAGTTTACGGAGGGATCCTTATGAAGAAATGTCCAAACTGTGGTGCAGAATATAGCGATGAGTTCGAATTTTGCGTCGAATGCGGATCGACCTTGCAGACGGCGCAACCGACACCGATCGCGGGACAGCAGCCAAACGATACACAGACACAGAACACCGGCCAGATACCGAACATGGCGGCTCAGCAGGGCTATACACAGATGCCGAATGCGGGGGCTCAGCAGGGCTATACACAGATGCCGAATGCGGGGGCTCAGCAGGGCTACACGCAGATGCCGAACATGGGACAGCCGTACATGAACACCCCGACACAGGAGAAAAAGGGTAACCGGGGACTGATCGCTGCGATCATCATACTTGGTGTTTTGGCCGTCGGCGGTGCCGTGCTTGCGATTATTCTGCTTACGAAGGGACCTGACGAACCGGCTCAGCCTGCAGCAACCGAGCAGGCCGGAGACCCTCAGGCGGCTGCGACTGTCGCCCCGGAGGCAACGGAGGAGCCGCAGGCAACGGACAGCAAGGATCAGCAGCCAATCGATAACGGGGGAGGTGCCGATCTTTCTACCTACCAGACCTACTTCGACTCGGTCAACGACACCTTTGGCAAGCTGATTCTCTCAGGAGAACAATCCGGAGAATTCACAGCGTATCTGGGTGGACTCGGAGACGCACTCTCGGCAAAGGATGCTTCCGCCTGTGAGACCAACTACAACAAGCTTGAGGAACTCAAAGGACGCCTCGAGGATTCTTCTGCGGAGGTAGTGGAGAAGCTCCAGAACAAGGTGAAAAAGCTTGAGAAAAAGGCCGGCGCCAAGAAGGTTAAGAATTCGGTGGCGTATATTCAAGCGCGGACAAGGGCTGAAACAGCCTATGAGTCCTCGGACTACAAGAGCGCACAGAAGCAGTACAAAACTTGCGTGAAAAAGCTGAATGCAGGCATCAAGAAGGCCAAGAAAAAGAAGAAGAAAAAGGTAAATGATAAGTTTTATCGGAATCCTTGGAAAGACGGCGAGACCTGGTATGATCTGACTATGTTTAAGCTGGAGGATTCCGATGTAAGCGTGCTCTCCAGCGAGAAAAAGCGATACTGGAGAAACACGATATACGCATATTACGGATATCGTTTTGCAAGTAGTGATGTTATCCAGGCATTTTTCGCTTATCAGGACTGGTACAGTCCGGATATGAGTGTTGAGCCCGGAGATCAGGGCGCGATCGAGAGAAAATTCGGCAGTGTCGCGAAGTATAACCTGAAGAAGCTGAAGTGATTCAAGGAATGAGGGGCGGTCACAGATGAAGTTCTTTAAAAATTCCCGCGAAGGCGCGGTTCGGACACGTGTGCTGATCATTACACTGATCGTGATCGGAGTTATCCTGGTCGGTGAGATGATTATTCTGTTTGCTGTGTCCGGGAAAAAGGACGGTAACCGTGAAAGTGTTGATGCACAAGCCAGTATCACGCCGGCTTCAACGCCGGAACCGGAGCCGACGGAGGAACCGATACCTCTTGTGGATCCGGGGGAACAGCAACCGTCTGAGGAACCGACACCGGAGCCAACCGAAGAGCCGACACCGACGCCGAAGGA
>JAEEGL010924758.1_pt1 | contig 34351 bp, 25 predicted proteins | sample 9134231 | NCBI WGS metagenome assembly JAEEGL01 (sample SAMN16246548, study PRJNA631951) | gut metagenome | biome: gut microbiome; feature: rumen; material: fiber-attached | host: Bos | place: Iran: Karaj | collected 2018-10
CACTACGACGTGGGCCATTCCTGGGAAGAGTTCCGGGCCATTATCCCGAACCTGCTGACCGCCGGGCTGCTGGGCAATCCGTACGTTTTCGCCGATATGATCGGCGGCGGGCTATCCGGCAGTTATATGCCGGGCAAGACCTTCTCCCATAAATTGTTTATCCGCTCTTGCGAGCTGCAGGCGCTGATGCCGATGATGCAGTTCAGCGCGGCGCCCTGGCGGGTACTGACAAAGGAGGAATGCGTGCTTTGCCGGGGCTTTGCGGAACTCCATGTTCAGTTCGGCCCCTATATCATGGAGCAGGTGCATCATGCCTCCTCCACCGGCGAACCGATTATGCGCTCGATGGAATACGAATTCCCCGGCTGCGGCTATGAGCATGTCAACCAGCAGTTCATGCTTGGGCCGCGCTATCTTGTCGCGCCGGTCACCAGCGAGGACGACAGCAAGACGGTGTATCTTCCCGCCGGCATGTGGCGCGACGATCTGGGTGAAACCATCGAGGGCCCCAAGGTTCTGGAACTCAGTAATATACCTATAGGGCGACTTCCTTATTACGAAAAAGTCAAGTAGATGAGAAACATCGCATTTATCTGCGGAATCTTGTTTTCCGCCGGCCTCCTGCAGGCGCAGGAAGGTATTTCCCATCCCGTCAGGCCCTCCGACAAGGACCGAGCTGCCAGGCTCGTTTCACAGATGACCCTTGATGAGAAGATCGGTTTTATCTCTGGCAAGATTGACGGATTCAATACCCTGGCTATTCCGCGCCTCGGCATCCCCTCCATCAGGATGGCCGACGGTCCACAGGGCGTCCGGAATGTCAAAGCGAAGAACATCCAGAGCACGTTCTACCCTTGCGGCATCTCTGCCGCCGCCACCTGGAACCGCGCGGCCGTCTATGAGATGGGTGCCGGCATTGGCTGTGCGGCCCGCCGTCAGGGCGTGCAGATTTTGCTGGGCCCCGGCGTCAACATCTATCGAAGCGCTCTGTGCGGCCGTAATTTCGAGTACTACGGTGAAGACCCTTACCTTGCCTCTGAAACGGCCTTGAACTATATCTGGGGTATGCAGGACCAAGGTGTAATCGCCACGATCAAGCACTTTGCCCTTAACCAGCAGGAATACGACCGTCACGGCGTCAGTTCCAACGTCGATGAACGAACAATCAACGAAATATACTTCCCTACCTTCCGGAAAGCTGTGGAGCAGGCTGGCGTCGGTGCCGTAATGACCAGTTACAACCCTGTAAACGGCGTCTATGCCGCCGAGAATTCCTGGCTGGTGAAGGAGAATCTTCGCGCCTGGGGCCACGATGGCATCGTGATGACGGACTGGGCTTCCTCTTATTCAACGTTGGGATTCCTGACGGGAGGAGTGGATCTTGAGATGCCCCGCAGCTATGTGACCAAGCCCGAGGATGTGAAGGCCCTGCTGGAAAACGGCGTAATCTCCGAGGCTGCTCTTGACGAGAAGTGTCGTCATCTGCTGCAGGTCTTCTCTGCGTTCGGCCTGCTGGATGCCAATCTGGAAGCCGATCCTTCGGCCGAGGATCCGACCTTGTCGCAAAAGAGGGCATATGAAATTGCCCTGGAAGGCCCAGTTCTCTTGAAGAATGCGGACGGCATCCTTCCGCTGAAGCCGGGCAAGAAAAACCTGATCGTAGTGACCGGCCCCAATGCCCATGTAATGGCGTGCGGCGGCGGTTCAGGCTGGGTCCAGCCGGAAGACGGGAAGGGTGTCACCCCTGCCGCCGGCCTGCTGGGACTGGGAAAAGGCTGGAACGTCGTGGCCGAGGATTCCCCCAGGCCCGAGTTGCTTCGCCAGGCCGCTGCTGTGGTGGTCTGCGTCGGCTTTGACCGCCTGTCCGAAAGTGAAAATTTCGACCGTAAGTATGTCCTTGAACCAAATAACCAGGATCCGCTTATCGAACGCATCGCTTCCTATAATCCCAATGTGATTGTCGTGGCGAATTCTGGTGGTGAATTCAGGATCCGCACCTGGGAGGAGAAGGTCAAGGCGATTCTCCTGACTTGGTATCCCGGCCAGGAGGGCGGAAATGCCCTGGCGGCCATTCTCTCCGGCCGGGTCTCTCCTTCGGGTAAATTGCCATTCACTTTCTGGGGTGCGGAGGACAAGAATCCCGCCCAGAAGTGGTATGGCATCGTCCCCAGGAAGGCCGCTCCGAGAACCCGGCCCAGCCAGGATACATATCCCTATATCCTCTATGGAGAGGGGATTTTCCTGGGATACCGGGGCGTGGAACATTTCGGCGTAGAGCCGTTATACCCTTTCGGTTACGGCTTGAGCTATACCTCTTTTGAATATTCTGACATTTCTGTCGAAAAGGCCGGTGACGGCTTCGACGTGCATTTTACCGTGCGTAATACGGGCTCGATGGCCGCAAAGGAAGCGGTACAGCTGTATGTAGCGCCTGTCCATCCTTCCGTGGCGCGTCCGGCCAAGGAACTGAAGGGGTACGAGAAGAAGTTGATCGCTCCCGGTGCGTCCGCGTCTTACACGATTCACCTCGGCCCCGACGCTTTCAGCTATTACGACGTTTCCTCCCATTCCTGGAAGGTCGATCCGGGCGAGTACCGCATCCTCGTCGGCGCCTCCTCCGCCGATATCCGACTGGAAATTAAAGTAACATGTTCGATATGAAAAAAGTATTAATCATCCTGTGCTGCCTGGCAGCGATTGCGGCTTGTACGGCGCGGAAACCCCAGTATCGCGTGTGCGCCTATGTATGGCCCTCCTGTCACGATGATTCTCTTGCCCACAGCTGGCTCTGGGAAGACGGAGAGGGGGAGTGGGAAGTCATCAAAAAAGGAAATCCCCGTTTCGAGGGGCATTATCAGCCCAAGCGCCCCCTCTGGGGCTATGGCCTCGACGACGATCCGCAAGTGGTCGAGCAATGGATCCAGACGGCACTCAAGTATGGCGTCAATACCTTTGTCTATGACTGGTACTGGTACAACGCTCCGGACGGCTACCACGGCCCTTATCTGGAGTCGGCTCTCGACAACGGCTTCCTCAAGGCCCCGTCCAACCGCAAGATGGACTTCTTCCTGATGTACGCCAACCACGACGTGAAGTACAGTTACTGGAACTATCACAAGTGGGGCGCTGATGCCGATTCTCTCCTGTTCAATCCGCGCGTGGGAATGGAGGACTGGAAACAGATTGTGAACCGTGTGATTTCACAGTATTTCCACCTCCCGAACTATGCCAAGATTGACGGGAAGCCCATCTTCGCGATGTTCAACGAGAGCATTTTCAAGCAGGGCTTTTCTTCGGATGATGAGGCTGCCGAGGCGATGGCCTATTTCCGGAATGAGGTCAAGAAGGCCGGGTTTCCGGGGCTTTGGCTGCAGCTGACGCCGGGTGACGGTACCGACCTTTCGAAGCAAGATCCAGTTCAGTTAAAAGCGGATATCGAAGCGCTTGAAATCGATGCCATTGCATGCTACAATATGGGCGGTTTTACGCCGGATTATGCGCAGCAGTGCGCCAATTCCGTCGCCATCCGCGCACAGGTCGATTCGCTCTACGACATCCCGATCTTTCCGACCGTTTCAATCGGTTGGGACGACAGCCCTCGTTTCCCTCGCAAGGGAGCGGATGATATTACCCATTTCAATCATAGCCCTGAGGTATTCCAGCAGTACCTGCAGATTGCGAAGGAGTACGCCGACGCCCACGCGGACACCCAGCCCCGAATGGTGATGGTGAATGCCTGGAACGAGTGGGTGGAAGGCAGTTACCTCCTTCCCGACGAGGTATGGGGCTTCCAGTGGCTGGAAGCGGTGAAGAAAGTTTTTGAATAGTTCGTTATTTGGCTAATCGTTGATAATCAATACAGAAATAACTATATTCGCCCCTTATGAAAACCCTCAGATTCCTTGCCCTTCTGGCCTTTATGGCCCTTGCCGCTTCGGCGCTCAAGGCGCAGTCCCTTTCCGTCACCATGCTCCCCGGGGAAAAGTGGTGGGGAGCCTTTGATAACCCCGCGGCCTGGAAGATTACCCAGGCGGGAGGACGCTACGCCTTTCCTTTCGACGCGTCGATGGATTTTACGATCGACCTCAGGAGCGAGACGTACAGCAACAACTGCGTGCCGCTGCTCACTTCGAGCAAGGGGCGCTACATCTGGAGCGATGCTCCGTTTAAGGCCAGTTTCCGTGAGGGTGTCATCAGCTTTGAAGGGACGGCGCCGATCGAGCTTGTCCAGGCGGGAGGAACGCTGCGGGAAGCCTTTCTCGCGGCCTCCAGGGCTCATTTCCCGCCCTCCGGGGTGATTCCGCCCGAGGAGTTTATCGCGCGTCCCCAGTACAATACCTGGATCGAGCTGATGTACAATCAGAACCAGGCGGACATCCTCCGTTATGCCCATGCGATCGCGGACAACGGCTTTCCGACAGGGGCGGTCCTGATGGTCGACGACAATTGGCAGAAATACTACGGCAACTACGACTTCAAGCCGGAGCGTTTCCCGGATCCGAAGGGGATGATGGACGAGCTCCATGCGCTGGGTTTCAAGGTGATGCTCTGGGTCTGTCCATACGTTTCACCGGATTCGCCGGAGTTCCGGGAACTGGAGAAGAAGGGCTATTTCGTCAAGGAGGCGGCGGGGAAGCGTCCTGCGATTGTTCCATGGTGGAACGGTTACAGCGCCATGCTGGACATGTCCCATCCCGGGGCCCGCGCCTGGATGGTCGCAAGGCTTCACGAAATGCAGGAAAAATATGGGGTGGACGGCTTCAAGTTCGATGCCGGCGACGCGGCCAATTATGCTCCGGAAGCGATTCGTGTCCATGACGGCAAGTCCTATGGACCGGAACACACCCGCCTATGGTGCAAAATGGCGGACGACTTCCCGTACAACGAGCTCCGGGCGAGCTGGAAACTGGCCGGCGAGCCCATCGTGATGCGTCTTTGCGACAAGAAAGCCGACTGGAAGGCCGTCCAGACCCTGGTCCCGGCCATGATCAACGCTTCGATGGAGGGCCATCTCTATGTCTGTCCGGACATGATCGGCGGGGGAGAGTTCACGAGTTTCCTCGATGTCGACCCCGCTGACATCGATCAGGAGATGATCGTCCGCAGCTGCCAGATCCACGCGGTGATGCCGATGATGCAGTTCAGCGTCGCTCCCTGGCGGATTCTATCGAAAGAGAATCTGGAAATCTGCCGGAAGGCAGCCTGGCTCCATGCGGAGCTGGGACCCTATCTCGTGGAGGAGGCCCGGAAGGGGGCCGTGAGCGGAGAGCCCCTCGTCCGGCCGATGGATTACGCTTTCCCGGGTCAGGGCTTCGAGGGCTGCGCCGACCAGTATATGCTGGGGGAGAAGTACCTGATGGCTCCGATGCAGGCTCCGGGGACGCAGCGCACGGTCCGCCTCCCGAAAGGCCGCTGGCAGGACGAGACCGGCCGCAAATACAAGGGCGGGAAGGTCTATACCCTTGATGTTCCGCTGGAGCGGATTCCTGTTTTTACCAAGGTCAAATAGTTTGGATATGAAAAGGCTTCTTTTTTTGCTTCTGGGGACAGCCGTTCTGCTGGGCGGCTGCACCGGCGCCGGGCCCAGGAAAACGCCGCTCCGCCTCCTTTATTGGAATATCCAGAACGGCATGTGGGATGGGCAGGATGATGATTACGGGCGTTTTGTGACCTGGGTGAAGCAGCAGGAGCCCGACGTCTGTGTCTGGTGCGAGGCCCAGCCGATTTACAAAAACGGAACGGCGGACAAGCTGGACGATCTCGCCGAGTGGCGGAAGGACGAGCCGCTTCTGGCGTTCTGGAAGGAACTCGCGGCCCGCTATGGACACGAATATATCTCTCTCAGCGGCCACCGGGACAATTATCCCCAGGTCGTTACCTCCCGCTATCCCATCGAGGAGGTGGAGCGGATCATCGGGAACGGCGCCGATTCGGTCGTTTCCCATGGCGCCCTATGGGCCCGAGTCCAGCTCGCCGACAAGCCCGTCAACATCGTGACCCTCCATACCTGGCCCCTGAAATGGTTCATGGGCATTGATTACAGCCAGATCGAGGAGAGCTCTGCGGCCCATGGCGGGGACTTCTACCGTGCCCTGGAGATGCAGTACATCTGCGAGCATACAATCCTGAAGGCGGAGGACCCCGACAATGAGTATTGGATGATGATGGGTGATTTCAATTCCATCTCCATCCAGGACAACTGGGTCTATGAGTATGAGCCGGACGATACCCGTTTCCTGGTCCATGACTATATCCTCGGCAAGACGCCCTACCACGACATCATCGCCGAGCGCCACCCCGGCGCCTTCTTCACCTCTACCGGCGGTCGCCGGCGGATTGATTATGTCTACACGACGAAAGCCCTCCGGGACTGCGTCCAGGATGCCCGTATCCTCACCGACTCCTACACCCAGCCGGTCCGTGACTCCCTGAACATCTCCAACTTCTATCATCCCTCCGACCACCGTCCCATCCTCGTGGATTACGCATTCTAGACCGTCCGGTCTCTACCGAGCCCATGTGCGAGGAGCCTATGTCCGAGGGGCCCTCCCCATGTCCCCGGGCCCCCCATGCCCCCAGCAGCCCCTACCGCAGGTCCTACGAGGCGTGAAATGGAAACTCTTATCCATCAATGAGTTATGCAATCCAACCTCTGCATTATGCAGAGGTTGAAAGTTATAATTTACTGTTGCTCAATTGTTTCCATTTCACGGCAAAAAAAAAACTTCAAAAAAAGTTTGCAAGTTCAAAAATTCTTTCTACCTTTGCGGTGTACTAATAAACTAATACACTCGCAAAGTTATGATACAAGTCCATGATTTAGGCTTCAGCTATGGCCCCAAAGAGGTCCTGAGCCACATCTCGATGCAGATCGAGCCCGGTAACATTTATGGACTGCTCGGAGAGAACGGAGTAGGGAAGACCACCCTCCTGACCCTCCTCTGCGGTCTGAAAAAGCCCTTGAAGGGAAGTATCGAAGTGGACGGCCGCGATCCTTTCGACCGCGAACCTTCCCTCCTGCAGGAGCAGTTCTACCTCCCGGATGAAGTCGAGGCAGTCAACGCCAAAGCGCTCTCCTTCGCCAAGGAAAACGGCGTCTTCTGGCCGAACTTCTCCCTGGAAAAGTTCCAGGCCATCCTTTCGGAATTCGAGGTCGACCCCGAGCAGAAGATGGACACTATGTCCGCCGGCCAGCTCAAGAAGACCTGGATTGCCTTCGCCCTGTCCTGCGGTGCGCGCCATTATTATATGGATGAACCCACGAACGGGCTGGACATTCCGTCCAAAGCGCAGTTCCGCAAGGCCCTGACCCGCTACACCTCGGAAGACGCCGCCATCGTCATTTCTACCCACCAGGTCCGCGATCTGGAGAATGTCATCGATCCGGTCATCATCCTGGACAAGCGGGATGTGCTGGTGAATGCCTCCTTGGAGAAGATTGCCGAGAAATTCTTCTTCGACTATGGGACCGAAATCCATCCCGGCGCCCTTTATCTGGAACAGACGCCCGGCGGCTGCATCCAGGTCTATCCCAACACGACGGGCGAAGAGTCCAAGGTCCATATCGAGGCGTTCTTCAATACGGTCCATGCCCATAAGGACCTTGTCAAATCCATGTTGAACCAGTAAAAAGTGACGGCTATGAAAAACGAAGTATTCTCCTTCAAGCGTTTCTGGACCTTTTTCAAATATGATCTTGTCCAGCTTTGCCGCCGACATGCCAAAGCGGCCCTCCTCTTTGCCGGAAGCGGCCTGATTCTGTACGTCGCCTGGATTGCGGGCTCGTTGGTCTTTGACCATTGTTGGAGCGCCCCGAGCCTGGGTGCCCGGGTGGTCGTGGCGATTCTTTCCGCCGCCGCCCTGGAATTCTACTATGCCTATCTCTATGGTTTCGTGACCGACCGTCGGAAGGGCTCTTCCTATCTGATGATTCCCGCTTCGACGACCGAAAAGTTCGTTTCCCTCCTGGTAAACGCCCTCGTCGTGATTCCTGTGGCCTTTGTCGCGGTCCAACTGGGAGTGGACGCGCTGCTGTGCCTTCTCGACCCGACCATGGAAGGGACCATGGCGGAAGGCGGCTACAGCGTTGTCTCCACCTTGTTGGAACAGCTGGCTGACGAGGAGGATCTGCTGATTGTGAAGAGTTCCGTGCCGCTGTTCGTCCTGCTGTCGATTCTGAGCTTTGTGTTCAACTATCTGTATTTCCTCCTTTGCGGCATGTGCTTCCGCAAGAGCAAGATTGTCGGGGCCATTGCCATCGTCATGGGCGTCACTTTCGTCATCAGCCTCTGCTCCGGCCTGTTCATCGGACCGCTGACCGACTGGGCCCAGAACTTTGACTTTGAAGATGCCTACTCCGCCCAGGTCTTTGCCCGCGGTCTTCTCCGTGGAATGACCATCGGGGAATCCTTGATGGTCCTTGGCATCGGCTGGGGTATTTTCCACCGCATCAAAACCCTTAAACACTAGAAGATTATGAATTTCAATGCAGATAAACCCATCTACCTCCAGATTGCCGATACCATCTCCGACAGGATTCTCTCCGGCGATCTGAAGGGGGAGGACCGGCTCCCTTCCGTAAGGGATTACGGGGCTGACATCGGGGTGAATCCCAATACCATGATGCGCGTCTATGAGCGGCTGACCGACGATGAGGTGATCTATAACAAGCGCGGAATCGGTTACTTCGTTTCTCCTGAGGCCAGGGATAAGATCCTCGCCTCCAAGCGGGAAGAGTTTCTTTCCAAAGACGTGCCCGCCATCAAGCGCCGTATGGAACTACTCAGACTTGATTCTAAAATATTTGACTGATATGAAAAAGATTTTTGCCATGGTCGGCGCAGCCGTACTTTGCACCTCCTGTGTTTTTTCCGGCAATGGATGGAAACATGTGGACAGAAACAATGGAAAAGGGGTCGAATGCAAAGGGCCGGTCGTCGTCAGAACAATGGATCTCGGCGGCTTTGACGAGATTGTCGTCAACGGGATGTCCGACATGGAACTCGTACAAGGTGACATCTGCCAGGTCGTGGTGAAGGCCAACGAAGAAGTGTTCAACCACCTCGACTATAAGGTCGAAGACGGCGCGCTCATGCTGGACACCAAGGATCAGGTCATCGTCCGGGCGGAGGAATTCGATGTCCGGATTACGCTTCCCCTGCTGAAATCCCTGACCGTGAACGGCGCGGCGGATGTGGACCTGAAAGGCGGTTACAGCGCTGCCGACAGTCTCCGTGTCGAGATCAACGGCGCCGGCGATTTTGATTTCTCCGGGATCAAGGTTCCCTTCCTCCGTTTTGAACTGAACGGCGCCGGCGACATTGATGCCAGCGGCCTGGATGTGGGAGAACTGTCCATGGAGGTCAACGGTGCCGGAGACGTAGATGTCAGCGGCAAGGCCGTCACAGCATCCTTCAGTGTGAGCGGAGTCGGTGCCATCAATGCCCGCGGCCTGCAGGCGGAGCATGTCACGACCCAAAAGGATGGCATCGGGTGGATCCGGCTGAAGAAATAAGCGTGAGGGCGTTAAAAAAAAAGAGCCTGCTTCCATAATGGCAGCAGGCTCCTTTTTTGACGACAAACTTGGTTTTTACCAGCCCAGGACGTAGGAGAAGATGAGCGGAGCGACGATGGTCGCATCGGACTCGACGATAAACTTCGGCGTCTCGGGAGCGAGCTTGCCCCAGGTGATCTTCTCGTTCGGAACGGCCCCGGAGTAAGAACCGTAGGAAGTCGTGGAGTCGGAAATCTGGCAGAAATAGGCCCAGAGCGGAGTTCCGGTCCATCCCAGATCCTGTTCCATCATCGGAACGCAGCAGATCGGGAAGTCACCGGCCGTGCCGCCGCCGATCTGGAAGAAGCCGACACCGGCTCCCTGGGAGTTCTTCTTGTACCAGTCCACGAGGAACATCATCACCTCGATGCCCTGGATGACGAGGTCCGGCTTGTATTCGCCGCGGATGACGTGGGCGGTGAAGATATTGCCGGTCGTGCAGTCTTCCCAGGCGGGGCAGATGATCGGGATGTTCTTTTCGCAGGCGGCGACGACCCAGCTGTCCTTCGGGTCAATCTCGTAGTACTGCTCCAGGACACCGCTGCGGATCATCGGGTAGATGTACTCGTAAGGGAGATATCTCTTGCCCTCGGCCTTGGCCTTGTCCCAGACTTCCACCAGGTGCTTCTCCAGACGGCGGAAAGCCTCTTCTTCCGGGATGCAGGTGTCGGTGACGCGGTTGTAGTGGTTGTCCAGGAGTTCCTGCTCCTGTTTCGGGGTCAGGTCACGGTAACCCGGCACGCGATAGTAGTGCGAATGGGCCACGAGGTTCATGATGTCTTCTTCGAGGTTGTTGGCAGAGCAGCAGACGAAGGAGATCTTGTCCTGGCGGATCATTTCGGCCAGGGAAAGTCCCAGCTCGGCGGTGGACATGGCACCCGCCATGGCGAGGAACATTTTTCCGCCCTTCTGGAGCAGGTCTTCATAGGCCTTGGCGGCGTCCACGAGCGAAGCCGCGTTGAAGTGACGGTAATGATGGGTAATGAATTGAGAAATAGGTCCCTTTTCCATTTTTAAGTAAGTTGTGTGTCTTGGCGAAACCAGTCCGTGGCTTCCAGCCTCGACATGGATGCAAAATTAACGATTATTATGCGGAATTGCAAACGGCCTACCGTCGGTTATAGGCCTTCAGTGCGGCGCGAAGGATATACAGCGCCCGCTGGAGGTCTTCTTTTTTCAGGACATAGGCCAGGCGGACCTGGTTCTGTCCCAGGTCGGGATTGCGGTAAAATCCGGCTGCGGGAGCCATCATGACCGTCTCGCCATCCAGACGGAAATCGGTCAGGCACCAGCGGCAGAAGTCTTCTGCATCGGCTACCGGCAGGGCGGCGACGGTGTAGAAGGCCCCGTGCGGCATGGGGGAATGGACCCCGGGAATGCTGTTGAGGCCTTTGATGAAAAAGTCCCGGCGGGCCTTGTACTCCTTGAAACTCTCTTCGGTATACTGCTCGGTTCCTTCGATGGAGGCTTCGGCGACAATCTGGCCCAGCAGCGGCGGGGACAGGCGGGCCTGGCAGTATTTCATGATGGTGTCGCGGACCAGGCGGTTGTGGGTGACGATCATGCCGATACGGATGCCGCATTCGGAATAGCGCTTGGACACGGAATCGATCAGGATGACATTGTCGTCAATGCCGAGGTTCATCGCCGAGAGGTAGGGTTCGTCCGTATAGACAAACTCCCGGTACACCTCGTCCGAGAAGAGATACAGGTCGTACTTTTCGACGAGTTCTTTGATCTTGGCAAGCTCCGCGGCGGAATAGACATAACCCGTGGGGTTGGACGGATTGCAGAGGAGGATGGCCTTGGTGCGCGGCGTGATGGCCTCTTCCCAGGCTTCCATCGGCGGCAGGGCGAAGCCGTCCTCAATGGTGGAAGTGACTGTCTTTACGACAATTCCGGCCGTAACGGCGAAGGAAATATAGTTCGCATAGCCGGGCTCGGTCATCAGCATCTCGTCGCCGGGATTCATACAGGCGAGGAAACTCAGCAGGATGGCTTCCGATCCGCCGGCCGTCACGATGATTTCGTCGGGAGTGACTTCGATTCCGAACTTGTGATAATAGCGAACCAGCTTTTCACGAAGCGAAAGGTAGCCTTCGGACGGGCTGTATTCGAGGGTAGTCCGCGTGATGGATTTCAAGGCCTCCAGTCCTTGCCTGGGTGTGGGCAGGTCCGGCTGGCCGATGTTCAGGTGATATATTTTCACGCCGCTGCGCTTCGCGGCTTCGGCGAGCGGGGCGAGTTTCCGGATTGGGGAGGACGGCATCTGGTTGCCGCGGACGGAAATGGAAGGCATGGCAGGGGGTTAAAAGATTCCGAGCAGGTGGGACCGCGAGAGCATGCAGTCGCCGATCGGGGCGGCCTGGTTCTTGAGGCGGGAGAATTTGATGGCGGTATCCTGGATGGCGATGTTCTGGGCCAGTTTCTTGACAGTCGTCTGGACCGGAAGCATGAGATAGTCTCCGGCGATGGCCAGTTTTCCGCCGAGGACGACGAGTTCCGGATTGAACATGTTGATCAGTCCGGCGAGGCCTCGTCCCAGGTTCTCGCCGATTTCGCCGAGGGCGTCGATGGCCAGCACATCTTCTTCAGAGATGGCCATGAAAATGTCGTTGAGATTGATCTTTCCTTCGGTGCGGAACTTTTTCAGCAGGGAGGAGGGCTTTCCGGAGCGGAGCTGCTGGGTAATCATCCGTACGAGGGCGGAACCCGAGGCGCCGGTTTCCAGGCAGCCAACCTTGCCGCAGCGGCAGATTTCATCGTTCTGGAGGAGGGGAAAGTGCCCGAATTCGCCGGCATAGCCGGAGGTGCCGTAATACAGTCTTCCGTCCAGGATCATGCCCATGCCAAGGCCCCAGCTGACGTTGACAAAGAGCACGTTACGCTCTTTGCGGACCACTCCGGAGAGAAATTCGCCGTAGGCCATGGCCCGGGAGTCGTTCTCGATCACGACGGGAATCTCCAGGTCTTCTTCCAGGATCTTGTTGATCGGGCGGTTCGGATCGAAAGAATAGTTGTTGGAATAGCCGGTCTCCCGGTTGATGCGGCCGGCCAGGCTGATGCCCATCCCCAGGATCCGGTCCCAGTCCAGATGCCTCATTTCCACGTAGTTTCTCACGGCGCGGCTGATGGCATGGACCGATTCTTCTTTCCGCTCCATGACGAAGGGAATGTTGTCCTCGAAGGCGATGAGGTTCCCCTGGAAGTCGGTGATGGCCGCGCCGGCATGGGAATTCCGGATATCGACGCCGACGAAGTAGCCGGCATTCGGATTCAGCCCGTAGATCGACGGCCGACGGCCACCGGAAGTGCCTGATTTACCAAGATCTACCATAAAGCCTTCGTCCATCAGCTCGCCGATGAGCTTGGTGACGGTCGGCACGCTGGCATTGATTTCCTCGCTGAGGGCGGCAATGGAATGTTCCCCGCGCTCGATGCACAGGCGAAGGATTTTTTTCTTCAGGATGGAATTCTTGCTGTCTTTTTTGTCCAGGAAGGTTTCTCTCATGATGGCGATATTTTATGCAAATGTAATAAATATTTTTAATAAATGCATGGATTTACGGGAAAAAATTTAAATTATTATCATTCTGGAAAAAAGCAGTATATTTGCATGTTATGTTGAGAAGAATCAGACAGTGGTGGCGTTCCTTCCACCTTTCCCTCGGGGAGAAACTGACGCTCTCGCTCAGTTCCATTGCCATCGTGCTCCTCGTTTCCAGTATCATTTCGGTGCTGGAATACCGCAGGATGTCCAATTATGTCTCCGGTATCATCTCGGATGATATCCGGAACATCCATGTGGCCCAGAACCTGCTGAATCTGGTGGACGATTACAACCTGAACATCCTGGCGGTGATCGGGGACGAAGACCTGAACACCCTGCCGGACTTTGACCAGCAGCAGTTCCTCTTTGCCTGTGACTCGCTCAAAGGCGCGTTCTCCGGCGGGGCCATGCTTCCGATCGCGGACTCGGTGCTGTATGCCTACAGCGCCTATATGCTGACCTCCCTGGAACTGGAAGACATCCTCGCCTCGGACGAGGATTCCCGGAACTGGTATTTCGACCGTCTCCAGCCGGTTTTCAACCGGATGCGTGATTACATGGAGCGGCTGAGCGACGTGCTCTATGACCAGTTGCAGCAGAATTCCGAAGAATTCGACCGGGGCTTCTACCGGAGCATCATCCCGTCGAGCGCCGCGGTGGTCGTCGGTATCCTGCTGATCTTCCTGCTGATGTTCTTTATCCTGACCTATTATATCCGTCCGCTCTACCGGATGCTCTCCGCCCTGGAGAACTACCGGAGCATCGGGAAGAAATACAACCTTGAATTCGAAGGGGATGACCAGCTGGGGCAGCTCAACGACGGCATCCGGGAACTCTCGGAAGAGAACCGGCAGCTTCGGCGCCGGCTCAAGGATCTCAAGGAAAGGCTCAGCGGAGAATGAACGTCAAGGTCATATCGCGGAACGTGGGTGTCGCCCTGCTGGTGAGCGCCCTGTTCATGTTGCTGTCGGTCTTCGTATCCCTCGCCGAGGGGAAAGACAGCGGCCTGGCGCCGCTTTTGATCAGTTTCTCGCTGACCTTCATCGTCGGCATCTTTCCTTTCATCTTCGTCCGTGGAACCGATCGGATCACCCTGAAGGACGGATACATGATCATCTTCCTGTCCTGGCTGCTCTCGTTTCTGTTCGGCGCCTTGCCCTACACCCTCTGGGGCGGTCCGTTCAGCCTGACCAATGCCTGGTTCGAAAGCGTTTCCGGCTTTACGACGACCGGGGCTACCATCCTGGAAGATATTGAGGCGCTGCCGCGCAGCCTGCTGTTCTGGCGCTCCTCCACGCATTTTATCGGCGGTCTCGGGGTTGTCGTCTTCCTGCTGCTGATCATCCCGAATTCCTCTCCGGTCCGCCTGAGGCTGACGAACATGGAACTGTCCTCCCTGTCGCGGGATGAGTATTCCGCGCGGGCGAACAAGACGGTCTTTATCTTCGCGTCGGTCTACCTTGGAATCTGCCTTTTGGCCTTCGTCAGCTACCTCCTGGCCGGGATGTCGCCTTTCGATGCCGTTACCCATGCCTTCAGCGTATGCGCGACCGGCGGTTTTTCGCCGCGGAACCTGTCCATCGGCCATTTCCATTCGCCGCTGATCGATGTTGTGACCATCATTTTCATGCTCCTGGCCTCCATCCATTTCGGACTGATTTACATGACCGTGGTGACACGGAGCCTCCGGCCGCTGAAGAATCCGGTCCTGCGTTTCTACCTTCTCTCGCTGTCGGTCATCATCATCCTTACGTCCATTTCCCTGAAGTATCACGGGACGGTTTCCTCCTGGGGGCAGGCCTTCCTGGACGGCAGTTTCCAGGTGGTCAGCTATGCCTCGACCACCGGATTTGCCATCACGGACAATGCCACCTGGCCGGTGCTGCCCTGTTTCCTGCTCGTGCTGGTGAGCCTCATCTGCGGCTGTGCCGGTTCGACCACCGGCGGCATCAAGGTGGACCGGATGCTGGTCCTGTTCAAGGCCATCCGGATGCAGAACCAGAAAATCCTTTCCCCTTCGTCCCTCTTCGAGGTGCGGATGGGGAACCGGATCCTGCACGATGAGGACATCTATCCCCATGTCCTGTACATCTCGATGTTCTTCCTGCTGATCGGTCTCTCCGCCATCCTCTGCATGGTCCTCGGCGATCCGAACAACCATGCCCTGACCGGCTCCATCGCCATGCTCAGCAATGTGGGCCCTTCGCTGGGATCCATCGGTTCGCTGGGCAATTACAACATGGAGCCGACCTGGATGAAGTTTATCTTCTCGCTGGACATGTTCCTCGGCCGCGTGGAAATCTATCCGGTGCTGGCCGTGATGGCGGCGGTTTTCAAGCGGAAATAGAAGATGGACAGGGCGCATTTCCTCTATGAAGAGTTCCTGCGGCATTTCTCCTTTGAGCCGACCCCGTGCCAGGACCGTCTGCTCCGGCAGATCGGGGCGTTCCAGAGCACGGATGAGGGGGATATCCTGGTTGTCAACGGCTATGCGGGGACCGGAAAGACCAGCGCCCTTTCCGCCGTCGTCGCGACGATGCACGCCTTCCATACGCCCTGCGTCCTGCTCTCGCCGACCGGCCGCTCCGCCAAGGTTCTGCAAGGCTACACCGGGAGCCCGGCCTATACGGTCCATAAGCACATTTACAGGCAGAAATCCCATTCTGATGATGGTTTCGGCCAGTTTTCCCTTTCTCCCAACAAAGCGAAGGGGACCCTTTACATCGTCGATGAAGTTTCGCTCATCGGCATAGAATCCGGTGACCGCCAGGTTGCTTTCGGCTCGGGAAACCTGCTGGAAGACCTGATCCGTTTCGTGCGGAGCGGGGTGGACAACCGTCTGATCCTGGTCGGGGACGCCGCCCAGCTGCCGCCGGTCGGACTGGACCGTTCACCGGCCCTGTCCGAGGAGTATATGTCCTTTGCCGGCGGGGTTCAGTTCGTGACCCTGACCACGGTAGTCCGCCAGCAGGCGGAATCCGTCATCCTGAAAGACGCCACGCGCCTGAGGGAATTGATTACCCGGGACGCCGAGATCGCTCCGTCTTCGCTGGGTCTCGTGGCCAGCGCGGATGTGGAGCGCCTCGGAGGAGGCGAACTCGTGGACGCGCTCGCCTCTGCCTATGACCATTACGGTGAGGATGAAACCATCGTCCTCTGCCGTTCGAACAAGCGGGCGAACCGTTACAACGCGGGCATCCGCTCCCAGGTCCTCTACCGGGAGGAACGCCTGGTGCGGGGAGACCGGCTGATGATCGTAAAAAACTGTTACCAGGGGGTGGAAGAGATGGAAGGGACGGACTTTATCGCCAATGGCGACATCGCTTCGCTGGTCAAGATCGGCCATTATGAGGAGCGCTACGGCCTCCATTTCGCCGAGGCGCGTCTCTCATTTCCGGACTACGGTGACCAGGAGATTGTCGCGAAGGTCCTGCTGGACACCCTGGACGCGGAGTCGGCTTCGCTGGGCTACGAAGAGTCCAACCGGCTCTACCAGGGGGTGGATGCGGATTATGCCCATATCCGTTCGAAGAAAAAGCGCTATGAGGCGGTCCGGGAAGACCCCTATTTCAACGCCCTCCAGCTCAAGTATGCCCATGCCATCACCTGCCACAAGTCCCAGGGCGGCCAGTGGAGCTGTGTCTTTGTCGACAATCCCTTCTGGCAGGATGTGCTGACCCTGGACGACCTTAAATGGCTGTACACGGCGCTGACGCGTGCTGTCGAAAAAGTATATCTTGTCAATTTCAAGGATTCTCTCTTTGTATGATTGCCCTTCTTCTCTCTCTGCTGCTGCCCCTGCAGGTTCTGACGGACCTGCCCCGGGAATGGAAATGGACCTCCGGCCGCGATTTTTTGCCGGTCATGGAAGAAAAGGCTCCGTCCGAGCGTTTCCCCGTCCATCCCCAGGGTGCGCAGAACCTGACCTTTTCGCCGGACTCGAGCCTCGTCGCTTTCACGCGGGAAGGAAACCTCTGGGTCGTCCCATCCGGCGGCGGAGCGGAACGGCAACTGACCTTTGACGGCGGGAAAACGGTCTACAACGGTTATGCCTCCTGGGTCTATTACGAGGAGATTTTCGGCCGGGGGTCGCACTACAGGGCCTTCTGGTGGTCGCCGGACAGCCGGACTCTGGCGTTTTACCGCTTTGATGACAGCGAAGTCCCGATGTTCCCCATCTATTCGCCTTTCGGGCAGGATGGAAAACTCGTGGAGACCCATTATCCCAAGGCGGGGGAGAAGAATCCCAAGGTGCGCATCGGCTTTTGCGACCTTGCGTCGGAGGGCATCGTCTGGGCGGACTTCGACGAGAAGGAGGACCAGTATTTCGGGACTCCTTTCTGGAGCTCGGACAGCCGGAGTTTTTTCGTGCCGCGTGAACCGCGTATCCAGAATACCCTGGACCTGTATGCCGTGTCGCCCTCGGACGGCGGCAAGAAAGCCATCTACCACGAGCAGGTGCCGACCTGGCTGGACTGGATCGAAGGGATGCTGTTCGGAAAGGACGGGCTCTATATGGTCCGCAGTTTCGAGACCGGATGGGAACAGATCTATTATCTTTCCTATGACGGGAAGGTCCTCCGCCGCCTGACGGAAGGAACGAACTGGCGGGTCAGTCTCCAGTATCTGGACAAGAAGGGGAACGTGTATTTCACCGCGCGCCGGGATTCCGACGTCCGGCATACCCTGTACCGCTTAAGCCCGAAGGGCGTCGTGACCCCCTTGACGGACCTGTCCCTGGATGTGTCCCGGGTCAGCTTCTCCCCGGACGGCTCCCATTTTGCCGTCCAGCTTTCCTCCCTGACGGTCCCTCCGCAGCTTTGGGTGATGGACACGGAGCGTCCCGGACGGAAGCCGCGCCTGGTCGTGGATACGGCGCCGAAAGCCGGCGGAGAGGGACGCGGACAGATTGTCCGCCTTGAGCAGGACGGCTTGTCGCTGCCCGGGGTCATCTACTATCCGGACGGCTTCGATCCCGCGAAGCAGTATCCCGTCCATGTGGACATTTATGGCGGGCCGGATGCGCCGCAGACCCGCGACCGCTGGGTCTCCCCGGAGCGTTACCGCTGGTGGGCCGAGCACGGGATCATCGAGTTGATTGCCGACTGCCGGGCCGGAGGACACGGGGGCCGGAAGGCCCTGGACGCCATCTACAGGCGTCTCGGAACCGTCGAGACGGAGGATTTTGTCGCCTGGGCCCAGTGGCTCCAGTCCCTGCCTTATGTCCAGGCGGAGAAAATCGGGGTCGAAGGCTTCTCCTTCGGCGGCACGATGACCGCCCTGCTGGTGATGACCCATCCGGAGGCCTTCCACTACGGCATCGCCGGGGGCGGGGTGTATGACTGGATGCTCTATGATACGCATTATACGGAGCGTTTCATGTCCACGCCTTCGGACAATCCTGAGGGGTACGCCGCCGCTCGGGTGGCGGACAAGGCGGCTTCCTACAGGGTGCGTCCGGGGTCGGACGGCTCCGTCATGCTGAAGCTGACCCATGGGACCGGGGACGACAATGTCCATTTCCAGCAGACACTTCAACTGGTGGACGCGCTCCAGAAAGAGGGGGCGTCCTTTGAACTGATGGTCTATCCGGACGGCATGCATGGCTACCGGGGCTATCAGGGCAAGCATTTTTTGGAAGAGAACCGGGCCTTCTGGCTGAAATACCTCAAGGATGGACAATAATTACATGTTTCCGACCTCGGTGAAGGAGGTCCTCTCGCTCGGATGGGATTACATTGATGTGATTCTCGTTTCGGGCGATGCCTTTATCGACCATCCTTCTTTCGGGACGGCGGTCATCGGCCGCTGGCTCCAGAAATGGGGCTACCGGGTGGCTGTCGTGCCCCAGCCGAACTGGCGGGACGACCTGCGGGATTTCCGGAAACTGGGGGCTCCGAGGCTGTATTTCGGGGTCAATGCCGGGGCCATGGATTCCATGGTCAACCATTATACGGCGTCCAAGCGGCTCCGCCATGACGACGCTTACACGCCGGAAGGAAAGGCTGGGGCGCGGCCGGACTATGCCGTGACGGTCTATACGAAGATTCTGAAGCAGCTCTACCCCGAGGTCCCGGTCGTGATCGGCGGGATTGAGGCTTCGCTCAGGCGGGTCACGCACTATGACTATTGGAAGGACTGCCTGATGCCCTCGGTGCTGGTCTCTTCCGGGGCGGACTGGCTCTGTTACGGGATGGGGGAGCGCCCGATGCTGGAGCTGACCCGCGGCATCGAAAAAGGCTGGTCCCGCCACCGCCTGCAGCAGATTCCCCAGCTGGCCTTCTATGTGGAGGGAAAGCTTCCGGCAGGGGCACTGCCTGAAACCTGTGGCCACCCTCGGCCGCATAAGAGGGAGGGGCCCGCCGACGAAGTCGGTGGGAGGGGCCGAAGCGAAGCGGAGGCGGTTGCAGGCAGCGCCCCTGCCGGAAAACTGGTCCTCCACAGCTTCGAGGAATGTCTGCGGGACAAGCGGGCCTTTGCGGAGAATTTCCACTGGATCGAGACCCAGGCCAACCTGATGCATCCGGACACCATCCTGGAGCCGGTAGGGAAGGGCTATGTCCAAATCAATCCGCCCTTTCCGACAGCGACCCCCGAGGAGATGGACTCCTTCTGGGACCTCCCTTTCACGAAACTGCCACACCCGCGCTACAAAGGGAAGCGGATCCCCGCCTACGATATGATCAAGTTCTCGGTCAATACCCACCGGGGCTGTTTCGGCGGCTGTAATTTCTGTACCATCGCGGCCCATCAGGGGAAGTTCGTCTCCTCCCGCAGTGAAGCCTCCATCCTGAAAGAGGTCCGGGAACTGAACGCCCTGCCGGGCTTTGCCGGAAACATTTCCGACGTCGGCGCGCCGACGGCCAACATGTACGGAATGCACGGGAAAAACCTGGAACTGTGCAGCAAATGCCGCCGGCGCTCCTGCCTCTTCCCCGCCCGCTGCCCGAACCTGAACTGTGACCATACGCGCCTGCTGGACCTTTACCACAAGATTGATGCGACGAAAGGGATCCGGCACTCCTATATCGGCAGCGGCATCCGCTACGACCTTTTCCTGACCGAAGACGGCTTTGTGGACCCATCTTCCCGGCCCTATCTGTCCGAGTTGGTCCTGGACCATACCTCCGGCCGGCTCAAGGTGGCGCCTGAACATACCGAGGACCATGTGCTCCGGATGATGGGGAAGCCTTCGTTCAAGCTGTTCGAGCGGCTCCGGAAAGAATTCGACCGGATCAACCGGGAAGCCGGGACCCATGTGGGCCTGGTTCCGTACTTCATCTCCTCCCATCCGGGCTGTACGATGAAGGACATGGAGCGGCTCGCTTCGCACCCGGCGCTGAAGGGAATCTGGATGGACCAGGTCCAGGATTTCACGCCCACACCCATGACCACCTCGTCCGTCATGTTCTACTCCGGACTGGACCCGCGGGACCTCCAACCGGTGTTTTCGGAGCACGATATGGCCCGAAAACAGCAGCAAAAGTCATTTTTCTTTAAAAATTCGATGAAAAAATCCGGTGAAGTATTGCCAAATCGAAAACAAAGACTTAATATTGCAGCACGAAAACCCAAAAAATCCTAAACTGATGATGGCAGACACGAAGAAAAGACACGTGGTGAGTTACGAAAAGATCGGGCAGAAGCCTGACTTGGCCGCGGCTTTCGCGGAGAAGTATCCCAAAGGATTCAGCGACTATCTGAACGATCTGGTGAAATATCCCAAGCCGGACGGTACTTTCTTCTATGCCGTGACCATCGAGGTCCCGGATGCCATCTATCTGGTCAAGATTAATGTCAAGACGGACGATCTGGAGGATGTCGAGCGCTGGCTCGAAGGAGAAGAGGATGCGGAGAACGAGGCGGTGGCTGGCGGCAGCGCGGACGCGTCCGATGCGGCGGGCGAAACCCTTCCGGACGACAACATTTCCCAATACGGTAGCGGATCCGACGATGATTAGATTCTGGGGCCCGGTGAGGGCCCTTTTGCGTAAGTTGCCAGAGCGGGAGACGCTGCTTGCTCTCTCAGTTGTGACCGGCGTCCTCTGCGGTGGGGCGGCGGTGCTGCTGAAATGGGGCATCCATTCCATCCAGCATGGGCTGGACACCCTTTCCCGGGGCATGCGCTGGCCCTATCTCCTCCTGCCGGGCGCCGGCATGCTCCTGAGTTTCCTGCTCGTCCGCTATGTCATCCGTGACAACATCGGTCACGGGGTGACCAAAGTGCTCCAGGCCGTTTCCAAGAACGAATCCAAAATCAAACGCCACAATACCTGGTCTTCCCTGGTCACGAGCGCCCTCACCATCGGTTTCGGCGGCTCCGTCGGTGCCGAGGCGCCGATTGTCTACACCGGCGCCGCCATCGGCTCGAACCTGGCACGCTACTGCGGCCTTTCGTACCGGGGAATGACCCTGCTGTTGGGCTGTGGCGCCGCAGGTGCTGTCGCCGGCATTTTCAATGCACCGCTCGCCGGCGTCCTGTTTACGCTGGAGATTCTGCTCTTCAACATCTCCATGACCTCCATTCTCCCGCTGCTGCTGTCCAGTCTGTCGGCAACGCTGGTATCCTACCTTCTTCTCGGGCGGGAGACCCAGTTCAGCGCCACGCTCGTCTCGTTCAGCATGCGCAACATTCCCTGGTACGCCCTGCTCGGAGTGTTCTGCGGCTTTGTCTCGTTGTATTTCCTGCGCCTGACGCTCTGGATGGAGGATGTCCTGTCGCGCCTCCGTTCGCCCTGGCTGCGATGGGCTCTGTGCGCCGCTGCGCTCGGCCTGCTGGTGTATTTCCTGCCGCCGCTCTACGGCGAAGGCTATGACGCCCTCCGCCCGATGCTCCACGGAGCGGATGCCGGGCCGCTCTGGATCTTCGTCCTGGTCCTGCTGTTGAAAGTCTTTTCCATGACCTTTACCAATGCCGGCGGCGGTGTCGGCGGTACTTTCGGTCCGACGCTCTTTGTCGGGGCAATTGCCGGTTATGTGATGGCGACGGCCTTGAATCTGGCTTTTCCCGGGCAGGTTCCCGTGTCGAATTTCGTGCTTGTCGGCATGGCCGGTACCATGGCCGGCGTGATGCAGGCTCCGATGACGGCCATCTTCCTCATCGCGGAAATCTGCGGCGGCTACCAGCTCCTGGTGCCGCTGATCCTGACCGCCGCCGTCTCCTTCGGGGTGATGCGTATTTTCGAGAAGTATTCCATCTATACCAAGCGGATTGCCGCCTCAGGAGAACTCCTGACCCATGATTCCGACCAGGCTGTACTGACCCTCCTGAGGACCAGCGAACTGCTGGAGACGGATTTCACGCCGGTGAGGATTGACGATTCGCTGCGCACGCTGGTAGATGCCGTGTCCCTGAGTCAGCGCAACGTCTTTCCGGTCGTGGATGCGCATGGCCGCTTCCAGGGCTATGTCCAGTTGTCCCATATCCGGCAGGACATGTTCCGCACCGATCTCTATGATACGGCCCATGTGTATAATTACATGCAGTCGGCGCCGGAATACATCTATGAGAATGAGCCGATGGACTCCGTGATGCGGAAATTCGAAAAAACCGGGGCCTGGAACCTTCCTGTGGTCACTTCCGACCGCCGTTACCTCGGTTTCCTCTCCAAATCCAAGATTTTCAACGCCTACCGGCAGGAACTGCGCGACTTTTCTCAGGACTGACGCTGTTTCTTTCCGACGATCTGGGTGAGGACGAGGCCGAAGATGGCAATACCGAGCCCGACCCATTGCCAGAGGCAGAGTTTCTCATCGCCCAGGATCCATCCCCAAAGGGCTGTCGCAACGGGAATCATGGCCAGGAAAATGCTCGAACGGCCGACGCCGAGCTGTTTGATGGCGATGGCCCAGAGCGAAAAGGCGACGCAGGAACAGAGGATGGAAAGATTCAGCAGCGGAATGAAGAAGTCCTTGGACAGGTACAACTCGGGATCATAGTTTTCCATACCCCGGGTTAGGAGCATCGGCAGGAAATAGACCGATCCGATCAGGAACTGGTACATCACGATGACCGTCGGCGGATAGGATGCTTCGGCCAGGGCTTTTGTGCAGGATGCGTGCCCGACTTCGGCAAAAACGGCGATGAGCAGGACCAGGATGCCGAAAACGAAGAGCCGGCCGGAGGTGTCAGGGCGTGCCTCGGACACCAGCACGAGGCCCGCCAGACAGACGAGAATGCCGACGATGCTCTGCCAGGAAACCGACTCCTTGAAGAATAGGAAGCCGGCGCCCATGGCCACGATGGGCGTCGTTGCAATCACCAGGGCACTGATGGTCGGCGATTCCGTAAACTGGATGCCGTAGGTTTCGCAGAAAAAGTAGATGAAGGGTTCGCAAAGGGCGAGCACGAGAAACTTGATCCAGTCCTCCTTGCGGACCCGGATGCTGATCCGAAAGGCGAGATTCACCACCACCAGCAGCACCCCTGCGATGAAAATCCGGAAGGGGAGGAAGTACTCCACGGGAATGCCCAGAGCCAGGATCCGGTCACACCAGATATAGGAAAGCCCCCAAAGCGCGATGGACGTCAGGGCGGTCAGATAGACGAGGATTTTCGATTTCATGGTGCAAATTTAGCCTAAAAAGTAGAAAAAACCTTATATTTGTGTATGAAAGAAATCTATATCAAGCAGATTGCCCGGACCCTCGGTGTCCACGCCTGGCAGGTGGAAAACTGCGCGGAGCTTTTCGCAGAAGGTTGCACGATTCCCTTTATCAGCCGCTACCGCAAAGAACGCACCGGCGGCCTGAACGACATCGATGTTGCCGAGATCAAGCACTGGACGGAGGTCTTCGCCGAGATGGAAAAGCGGAAAGAGACGATTCTCGGGACCATCGCCGAGCAGGATAAACTGACGCCCGAACTCCGGGATAAAATCGAGAACTGCTTGAGCAGTACGGAGTTGGAAGACCTGTATCTCCCGTATCGCCCGAAACGGAAGACCCGCGCGAGTGTTGCCATCGCCAAGGGCCTGGAGCCGCTTGCGGACCTGCTCTGGAGCGGCAAGAGCCGTCAGCCGGAAAAAGATGCCGAAAAATACGTCCGGGGGGAAGTCGCCTCGGTGGAGGAGGCCCTCGCCGGAGCCCGGGATATCATCGCCGAACGGCTCAGCGAAACGGCTGCCGTCCGGGAGAACCTCCGCGGCATTTTCCGTACGAGACGGATTTGTTCCAAGGTAACGAAAGCCGGGAAAGAGAGCCCGGAAGGGGCGAAATACCGCAGCTATTTCAACTCTTCCCATCCCATTGCCAAGATTCCTTCCTACAACCTCCTGGCCCTGCTCAGGGCCGAGAATGAGGGCTTCCTGAAACTGGACCTCGATGCGGACCCCGAGAAATGCGGCAACAAAATCTACTATGACTACTGCCAGGCCCAGGGTTATCCCGCTCCGGAAAGCGGGCGGGAGATCCGCCTTGCCGTGGACGACGCCTATAAGCGCCTGCTGGAACCGTCCATCACGAACGAAGTCCTGAAAGAGGCCAAGCAGAAGGCCGATGTGGATTCCATCCGGGTATTCGGGGAGAACCTGCGGCAACTCCTGTTGGCCGCTCCGGTCGGCGGGAAGCGCACCCTGGCCATCGATCCGGGCTTCCGGACGGGCTGCAAGGTGGTCTGCCTGGATGAGCATGGAAACCTGCTGCAACATACGGTCATCTTTCCCCATCCGCCCGCCGCTCGGAAGATCGAGGCCATCACGACCGTCGCAGAACTCGTGGAGCAATATCGGATTGAGGTCATTGCTATCGGAAGCGGCACCGCCGGCCGGGAAACGGAGGACTTTGTCCGCCGTGTCGGCCTTCCCGAAAGCGTCCGTATCTTCTCGGTCAGCGAAGACGGCGCTTCGGTTTATTCCGCCTCAGACGTGGGTAGGGAAGAGTTCCCGGTGGAGGACGTGACCGTCCGCGGCGCCGTATCGATCGGCCGCCGCCTGATGGACCCGCTCGCGGAACTGGTGAAGATCGACCCCAAGTCGCTCGGCATCGGCCAGTACCAGCACGACGTGGACCAGGCCCTGCTGAAAGAAAAGCTGGACAATACGGTGGAAAGCTGCGTCAATGCCGTCGGGGTCCAGCTCAATACGGCGAGTCCTTATCTGCTGCAATACGTCTCCGGCATCGGACCCGCCCTGTCGAGGTCCATTGTGGATTATCGCAGCGCCCATGGCGCCTTCCGGAACCGGCGGGACCTTCTCAAGGTACCGCGCCTCGGCGAGAAGGCTTTCCAGCAGTGTGCGGGCTTCCTGAGGATCCATGGCGCCGCCAATCCGCTGGACGACTCCGCCGTCCATCCGGAAGCCTATCCGCTCGTGGAACGGATGGCCCGGGACCTCGGTGTTACGCTCAAGGAGCTGGTCGGCAACGCCGAACTCTGCCGGAAGATCAAGGCCCAGGATTATGTGGGCGGCGAAATCGGCCTTCCGACCGTCAACGACATTCTCCAGGAGCTCGCCAAACCCGGTCGGGACCCGCGCGCCGAGGTGGAGGAATTCGCCTTTGCCGATCACATCCATGAAATCGACGACCTGAAAGTCGGGGAAGAGCTGCCCGGCATCGTCACGAACCTGACCTCCTTCGGCGCTTTCGTCGACATCGGTCTCCATGACAATGGGCTCATTCACGCCTCCCAGATGGGCGTTCGCGGCATGGCGGACCCGTCCAAGGTGCTGAAACTCCATCAGAAAGTGCGCGTGAGCGTCCTCTCCGTAGACCTGGAGCGCGGCCGCATCGGCCTTAGGCTGGTGAAATAGCGGATCAGCCCTCCACTCTTTTGAATTTCCGGAAGCGGAGGCGGATGACGCCCCAGAAGGCTTCGCCGAAGATGCCGCTGGACATCTTGGAGGTGCCTTTCTGGCGGTTGACAAAGATGATGGGCACTTCCTTCACCCGGAAACCCAGGCGGTAGGCGGTGTATTTCATCTCGATTTGGAAGCCATAGCCTTTCATCCTGACCCCGTCGAGGTCCATAGTCTCCAGTACGCGGCGGGAATAGCAGACAAATCCGGCGGTGGTGTCGAAGACCTTCAGGCGGAGGATGCCTCTGACATAGGCGGAAGCAAAGTAGGACATGATGATGCGGCTCATGGGCCAGTCCACGACGCTGACGCCGTTGCAGTAGCGCGATCCGACGGCGAGGTCCGCACCGCCGTCGGTGCAGGCCAGATAGAGGCGGGTCAGATCGTCGGGATTGTGGGAAAAGTCGGCGTCCATCTCGAAGATATAGTCATATCCATGGTCCAGGGCCCATCGGAAACCGGTCAGGTAGGCTGTCCCAAGGCCCAGTTTCCCGCTGCGTTCGATCAGATGGAGGCGCTCAGGGAATTCCGCCTGGAGTCCTTTGACGATGCCGGCGGTCCCGTCCGGGGAGCCGTCGTCGATGACCAGGACATGGAATTCTCCGTCGAGGGAAAACACTTTCCGGATAATGGCTTCGATGTTCTCCTTTTCGTTGTACGTCGGAATGATGACTAGTTTCTTGTCCATATCTATCTGCTGACTTCATTCAACATTTCTTTGACGGCGGCTTCGAGCTGGAGGTCACGGCCTTCAAGGACCGAGGCGGGGTCGTTGTAGACCAGGATGTCCGGCTCGAGCTGGAAATTCTCGATGTAGCGGCCGTCCTTGACGCCCCAGTTGCCGACCTGCGGGATGCCGAAGATAATCTGCGGGTTGATCTGGGTCTCCCACCAGACCGCCGTCATGGTGCCGGGTACGGGAGCGCCGATGAGTTTCCCCAGGCCGAGGGCCCGGTAGGCATAGGGGAAGCCGCAGGCGTCCGAATAGTTGTCTTCGCACACCAGCACGCAGGAAGGTTTGGTCCATTTGTTAAAGGGTTCATGGCCAATGTATTGGCCTCTTGGCGTGAAGAGGCAGTACTCCTTGCCGCCGAGGAAGGTCACGAGGTCGTCATGGAGCCAGCCGCCGCCGTTGTGGCGCGTGTCTACGATCAGCGCCTCGCAGTTGCGGTAGCGGCCGAGGGCCTTGGAATAGACTTCCCGGAAACTGGGAGAATTCATCCCGCGGACATGGACATACCCGATCTTGCCGCCGGAAAGTTTTTCGACCATCTCCTCCCGCTGGCGGACCCAACGGCGGTACATCAGGTCGGCCTCCGATGCGGCAGGGGTGACAATCAGCTGACGGGTTTTTCCGCTGGTCTTGACCTGGAGGATGGTTTTCTTGTCGGCGCGCTCGTAAAGCAGCGTCCGCCAGTCGCTTCCAGCCTTGACGGGTGTCCCTTCGATGGACAGGATTACGTCGCCCGCCTCGATGGAGGCGTCCGCGTTGTTGAGTACGCCACCGGGAAGGACCTCGGCAATCTTGAGTCCGTCACCCTTCCAGCTGAGGTCGTAGAGGACGCCGAGGTGACCGAGACGCCGGGTGACGCCCGGACGGTAGCGGCCGCCGGTATGGGATCCGTTCAGTTCGCCGAGCAGTTCGCTCAGCAGGTCCTGGAAGTCGTAGTAGTTGTTGATGTGGGGGAGGAAGCGGGCATAATTCGTGTGGTAGTAGTCCCAGTCGGCCCCATGGAGGTCTTCGACATAGAACTTTTCCTTGACCTGTTTCCAGGCGTGCTCGAAGATGTACGCGCGTTCTTCAGCGGGTTTGAATTCGAACTCGCCGCTGAAAGAGACGTTGTCGAATTTGTCCGAGGCGAGGGTCAGCCGCTGGAGGGAGGCGCCGCTGAAAATGAAGAGGCTCTTTCCGTCCGCCGAGGGGGTGAAACGGCCGCGGACATCCTTGCGGAGTACCCGGACATCCCCTTTTTCAATATTCAGGCAGCACAGGTCGTAGCCTTTTTCCAGCTGCTGGGTGAAATACAGCTTGCCCCCGTCCGGGGTCAGGAAATGGTCCCCGACGTGGGCTGCATGCGGAGTCAGGCGGCGGAGGCGGTCATCGCGGGAGATGAGGTCCAGCACGAGTTTTTCGACCTTCTTGTCGGCGCTGTCCTTCTTCTCTTTCTTTTCGGCCTTCTCGGCGGCTTTTTCGCCGAGGAGCATCTTCTCGATGTCTTTTTCCTCCTTGCTCCGGCCGAACTGCGTATAGGCCTTTCCATCGAAGAACATGATATAGATGTCGCTTTCCGCGCCCCAGCTGCCATGGCTCCGGTAGCCGTTCTTGTCGGACTCGAAGGTCATGGCCTTGCCGCCGAGGGCCCAGCGGAAACTCCCGTCGGAATAGCCGCTCCGGGTGAGGTTCGTCACCTGGCCGCTTTCCACCTCAATGAGTGCGATGTCTTCGTTGTTCCATCCGCCGTCTGCCTGGTAATTGCAGAGGAGATAGCGGCTGTCCGGACTCCAGGCGAAGTCCTGGTCCCCGTCCGAGTAGGAATAGTTGGCCCCTTTGAGGAGGGAACGGACCTTGCCGCCCTTGGTCGGCTGGACCACCAGTTCGGTGCGGTCGCGAAGGTAGGCGAGCCATTTTCCGTCCGGGGAGACTTCCATCTGGAAACTGGTTTCTCCTTCCGGCGAGACACGTTCTTCGCGGATGGCGGCGGCATAGGTGAAATAGCTGTCCTCCTTTTCCGTGAGGGAGGCTTTGTAGATACTCCAGCATCCTTCCCGCTCGGCCGCGTAGAAGAGTTCCCGTCCATCTTTGGAGAAGGCGACACCTCGCTCCTGGGAGGCCGTGTTGGTGATGCGCCGGGTCGTGCTGTAGTCCACGGAGGTGACAAAGACATCGCCCCGGATCACGACGGCGACCTCTTTCCCATTCGGGGAAACGGCCATCGCCGTGGCGTTGGACAAGTTCAGTCGGGTCATCTCCCGCTCATCCTCGTCCCGGCTGAGGGTGATGGCGACCTTTCCGCCGGAGAGGGTATAGAGGTCTCCGTTCCAGGAATAGGCGACCGTGCCGTCATCGGCGACGGAAAGGAAACGCACCGGATCTTTCTCATAGGAGGTCAGCTGGACCTGCTCCTGAGGCTTCGAGACGCTGCTCCGATAGACGTTGGAGGTCTTCCCGTCCTGCTCGCTGAGGAAATAGAAGGTATCGCCGTCGGCTGCGAAGACCGGATTGCGGTCCTCGCCCGGGTAGGTGGACAGTTTGGTGAAAGTGCCGTTACGAAGGAGCCAGATGTCCCGGGTGACGGAAGAAGTATGGTGCTTGCGGAGTGCATCCTCGTAGCCTTTGTAGTCCTCATAGAGGATGTCTCCCGCTACGTTGAAGCTCATGGCGGAGAAGGTGAGGGAGGTGAAAAGCTCGGGCGCGCCTCCCTGAAGGTCCGTCGTCCAGACCTGCCGGTCGCCCGGAAAGTCGCTGAAGCGGTCCGATGCGACCGTGGAGTCGTACCACGAGAACCAGACCTTTCCGTCCGCAGTGACGGCGAGCGGCAGTTCGTTGCCCGGAAGCGTCGTCAGACGGCGCGGAACGCCGCCTTCCACCGAGGTGACATAAAGGTCCTTCGATTCTTCCCGCGTCGAGGTGAAGACAATCTGCCGGCTGTCCCGGGTCCATACCGGATCGGATTCATAGGCCGGATTCGAGGTCAGCTGGCGGGCCTCACCGCCCGTGACCGGGACGGTGTAGATGTCGCCTTTGTAGCTGAATGCCAATGTCTTACCATCTGGAGAGATCGCATTTTTACGGATCCATGACGGCGTTTCCGCCGTCAGCGTGAGGCTCACGAGCAAGGCTGCGGCAGCGGGGAGGATGTATTTCAGATGGACCATAAACTTCGTTATCATTCGAATTAAGTTCGAAAGATACGAAATTTTTTCTGACCCTGCAAAGTCTCAGGCGTGTTCGGTCCTTATTTCTTTGCTTCGTACTGCTTCAATGCCGAGATGGCTTTGGGGCAGAGGATCAGGATGGAAAGGACCGTTACCCAGGCCATCAGGCCCACTCCGATATCCCCGAGCTGCCAGATGAGGTCCGCCTCCTTGATCGAGCCGAAAACGACAGCCCCGAGCATCGCGACCTGGAAGCAGCGGATGGCGACAGTTTCGGATTTGTATTGTTTTTCCCGCATTAGATAGATGATGCCGGATTCGGCGTAGAAGTAATAGGCCATGATGGTGGTGAAGGTGAAAAAGATCATGGCGATGGAAATAAAAGCGCTTCCGAAACCGTTGAAGACCGTGTCAACGGCGCTCTGGGTATAATTTACATAATTGTTTCCGAGTTCGGGGTCATGGGCACCGTATTTCCCGGTCACAAGGATCATCAGGGCCGTTGCGGTGCAGACCAGAAGGGTGTCCACATAGACCGAAAAAGCCTGGACAAGGCCCTGGGTGGCCGGATGGGGTACATCGGCCGCGGCCGAGACAATGGCACCGGTTCCCTGGCCGGCTTCATTGGAGAAGATTCCTCTCTTTACTCCCATGGCAATGGTCGAACCGAGAAGTCCTGAGCCGACGGAGTTGATGCCGAAGGCGTTGGTGAAAATCGAGGCAAAGGCGGAGGGAACTTCTTGAATATGGAAGCAAATGACAATGATGGCGAGCAGAATATATCCGAGGGCCATGAAGGGGGTGATGACGGATGCGACGACCGCGATTCTTCTCACTCCTCCGAAGATGACGAGGCCCAGGATCAAGGCAAGCGCTAATCCGGTCCAGAGCTTCGGCACCGGGAATGCATTCGCCATCGCGGAGGAGACGCCGTTGGACTGGACAGTCGTCAGGAATAGTCCGCAGCCGATGATCGTGATCCAGGCAAAAAGAATTCCCAGCCATTTCTGCCCAAGCCCCTTTTCTATGAAAGCGAAGGGACCTCCCCGGTAACCGCTCCGGTGCGGAAATCGGTATAGCTGTGCCAGCGTCGATTCGACAAAAGCCGTCGATGCCCCGAAAAAGGCTACCACCCACATCCAGAATACCGCACCCGGTCCGCCGAAAGCGATCGCGGTCGCAACGCCGACGATGTTCCCGGTACCGACTCTGCCGGAAAGGGCCAGACAGAATGCTTCAAAGGAACTGATCCCGTTTCGGCGGTCGGCGTTTCCTCTGAACAGAAGTTTCAGCATGGTCGAAAAGCGGCGGACCTGGACAAAGCGTGTACGAAACGAAAAGTAGAGTCCGGCTCCGATCAGAAGAACGACCAGGGCCGGGTTCCACACGATTCCGTTCAGGGTATTGACAATCTTATCAAGCATTTGGGATAGATTCTTATCTGCAAAGATAGATTGTTTTTTCAAATATTTGTCGGATTTCTCTTATCTTTGCCTCTATGAAACGTATCACTTCTTTCTTGGCCGCGCTACTTCTGGCGGCGGGTGTCCTTTCGGCGAGGGAGTCGCTGAAGGTCGCTTAGTACTGCTGCTCGAGAAATGGTTAGGGGTAGTCGTTGTTTTTTTCGTCTTTATAATAGATGAGAAAGCGCTAAAACTATATTTATCATGGAACCTCGCCGTCTATTTCTAATACTGGTCTTTTGTCTGGTTTCAATTTGTCTGGTTGCCCAGGAGATGAAGACGGAAAAGAATTCCTCCGTCATCACCGAAAAGAACCTGCATGCTGATTTCATCGTATGCGGCGGAGGCCTGGCCGGTGTATGCGCCGCAGTATCCGCCGCACGGCATGGCGTAGATGTCGTCTTGGTTCAAGACCGACCGGTTCTGGGGGGAAATGCTTCCAGCGAGATGCGGATGGGCATTGTCGGTGTGAAGAAAGCAGATCCGATGGAAGCGGGAATTCTGGAAGAACTTCAGCTGAAGAATTTCTATTACAATCCGCTCCAGCGCTATACTTTATGGGATGATATTATTTATTCCACCGTCGTCTCTGAGCCGCGGATTACCCTCCTGCTGAACACTTCTGTTGAGGATGTCGTAATGGACGGAGAGAGGATTGCCGCCGTCAAAGCCTGGAACAGCAATGCCTATACCCGATATACAATTGAAGGAGAACTCTTTGCTGATTGTACGGGAGATGGTATCCTGCGCCTGAGTGGAGCAAAATTCCGGCGTGGCCGGGAATGGCCGGATGAATTTGGCGAAACCTACCTGCAGGAAGGCGGTGACTCAAAAACCATGGGTAATTCGATCCTGCTTCAACTGCGCAAGACTGAGGAGGACCATCCTTTCATCGCCCCGGAGTGGGCCTATCATTTCACGGACGATGATTTCAACTATGCCACGCCGGCATCAACCATTGAAGGAGTCAAGTTCAATTACAAGCGCTTGTATCCAGAGAACAACAATTTCTGGTGGATAGAATTCGGAGGAAATGGTGACACGATAGCAGACGCCAATGAGATCCAGTACGAACTGAAACGGATTGCATACGGGGTCTGGGAATATATGAAGAATCATCCTGACGGGCGGTGCAAGGGATACGATCTGGATTGGATTGGTTCTTTGCCGGGAAAACGTGAGTCAACGCGCTTCGTCGGTCCCCACATCCTTACTCAGAATGATGTCCTTTCCGGCGGTCATTTCGAGGATGTGGTCGCTTATGGTGGCTGGACCTTGGATGACCATGACCCGGATGCTTTCCACAAAAAAGGCCGCATCAGTGTCGAGCATGCAACCCCGTCTTATTTCGGCATCCCTTTTGACTGCCTTTATTCGGTAAATGTTCCCAATCTGATGTTCGCGGGAAGGGATATTTCCTGTACCCACATGGGCCTGTCCGCAACACGTGTCATGTCAACCTGCGCCCTTCTCGGACAGGCGGTCGGGACGGCGGCTTCGCTGGCTGTCCGATATGGAGAAACGCCCTCGGAGTTACGCGTCAAGCGCATTGCAGAGCTTCAAGATACCCTGGAAGATGATGACTGCCTGTTGCCATATAGATGGAGAAAGGTTTCAGCCTTGAATTTGTCTGCCAAGAAAGCGGAGCCCCAGATGCTCAACGGAATTGACCGCAAGTGGGAAGGGAAGGACAATGGCGTTTGGAAAGCTCCCGGTGAAGAGATTCTGTTTGAATGGAAAAAGCCGGTGACAGTATCGGGTGCAAGGCTGGTTTTCGACTCGGACATGAAACCTTATGGCAAGCGCATGCGGAAGCTGGAAGCGACGACCGAGCGGCGCAATATGCCCAAGATGTTGACTAAGGGGTTCCGTATCGATGTCCTTGACGGGAAACAGTGGCGAAGCGTCTTCGAGGAAACGGACAATATACTCCGCCTGCGGAAAGTAAGTTTTGCACCGGTGAAGACCCAATCCGTCCGCCTGGTCATCCTGTCCACTTGGGGAGCGGAACAAGCGCATGTCTTTGGCTTTGATGTACTGTAAAGTATTGTCTGTTCGGGAAAAAAAGGCTACATTTGTGATGTCATGCTGACCGACGAAGCGAGACTTTTGGAAAAGATATCCCAGGGGGACGAGATTGCGTTCTCCGGGTTGTTTACTTATTATTATCCCAAAATCGTCACTTTCCTGTCAACGCTGATTGCAGATGAAAAAGATGTCGAGGACCTTTCCCAGAATATCTTCGTCAAGGTCTGGTTGCATCGTTCTACCCTGCGGAGTCTTCACTCTTTCGGAGCATACCTCTATCGGATGTGTCGGAATGCCGCCATTGATTATGGCAGGACGCATCGGGTCCGTATCCCCTTCGAACTGCCGCAGAATGAACCGGCCGGTTATCCGTTGGAGGAGGCTTACTTTGCGCGCGAGAAACAGTTCCAGATTGACCGTCAAGTCGCACAGATGCCTCAGAAGCGTCAGCAGGTATTCCGTATGTCCCGTGAAGAAGGAAAAACCAATGAAGAGATTGCCCGCGAATTAGGAATATCCAAAAAGACAGTGGAGAACCATATCAATGCGGCGCTTCGCGAGTTAAGAAAACTCATATCCTGCATTTCCATCTTTTTCTGATTTTTCTGGGTGCAACTTCCCCGTCTCTCGTCATAATAATATAATCACATTGTTATGTCGTCGTTGAATCATTTCCCGGGATGGGAAGAAATTGACGGGTCGTGGATGCCGGCGGAGAAGACCGAAACCGCATTCCGTGACGTAATGTCGCGATGCAGGGCGTTGGAAGCATATCTGGCGCAAGAAAGGCACCGGAGGATGCGGCGCCTGCGTTGGGGGGCGATTTCCGCCGTAGCAGTCATTCTTCTGATTGCCGTCCCAGTCATTTCCTTCCATTTAGTGCGACGCTCTGCCGTTAAGTCGCGCCCTGTCGCTTTTGTCCAGCGGGTAACCTCTGCCGGAGAGCGGGCGGAAGTAATCTTGCCGGACCAATCGAAAGTCTTGCTGAATGCCGAGTCGGTCTTGATATATCCGGAGCGCTTCGATGGTGTCCGGAAGGTCTATCTTTCCGGCGAAGCTATTTTTGATGTCACGGCCTCCGACACCG
>JAEEGL014876233.1_pt1 | contig 34346 bp, 41 predicted proteins | sample 9134231 | NCBI WGS metagenome assembly JAEEGL01 (sample SAMN16246548, study PRJNA631951) | gut metagenome | biome: gut microbiome; feature: rumen; material: fiber-attached | host: Bos | place: Iran: Karaj | collected 2018-10
AAAGAGCGTGAAAGCCCGCATGAAGGCTCTTGCCGACAAAATCGCCGCCGGTCAGTGGCTCGGATTTTCCGGGAAGCCGGTGACAGACATCGTGAACATCGGGATCGGAGGCAGCGATCTGGGGCCGCTGATGGTGACAGAGGCTCTGAAACACTACCAAAAGCCGGGGATCTCTTCGCATTTTGTATCCAATGTCGACGGGACGCACATCGCCGAAACGCTGAAAAAACTGAATGCCGAGACGACACTTTTCCTGATCTCCTCCAAGACCTTCACGACGGTCGAGACCATGACCAACGCAAAGAGCGCACGCGACTGGTTCCTGGCGAACGGCGGCACGGAAGAGAGCGTTGCAAAGCACTTTGTCGCGCTTTCGACCAACACAAAGGCTGTCAGCGAGTTCGGGATCGACACCGAAAACATGTTTGAATTCTGGGACTGGGTAGGCGGCAGATATTCGCTCTGGAGCGCGATCGGACTCAGCATCGCGATATCGGCAGGATACGACAACTTCGAAAGGCTCCTGCTCGGCGCAAGCCTCATGGACAGGCACTTTCAGGAGACTCCGTTCGAGCGGAACATCCCTGTGATACTTGCACTTCTCGGCATCTGGTACAACAACTTCATGGGCTTAGAGACCCACGCGGTACTACCCTACGACCAGTATCTCCACCGTCTTCCGGCCTACCTTCAGCAGGCGGACATGGAATCGAACGGCAAAAGCACGGACCGTGCGGGAGACCCGACAGACTACCAGACCGGCCAGATCATCTGGGGCGAGCCCGGAACGAACGGCCAGCACGCCTTTTATCAGCTGATCCACCAGGGGACGAAACGGATCTCCGCCGACTTCATAGCTCCCGCCGAGTCGCTGAATCCGATCGGAGAGCACCACATCAACCTGCTCTCCAACTTTTTTGCGCAGACTGAGGCGATGATGAACGGAAAAACGGCTGAAGAGGTCACGGCCGAACTTGCGGCTAAAGGCAAAAGCGAAGCCGAGATCGCAAGGCTCCTGCCCTTCAAGATCTTCACCGGCAACCGCCCGACGACCTCGATCCTCGTCAAAAAGTTCGACCCGGAGAGGCTCGGGATGCTGATAGCGATGTACGAACACAAAATCTTTACTCAGGGCGTGATCTGGAACCTCTTCAGCTTCGACCAGTGGGGCGTAGAGCTCGGGAAACAGCTTGCGACAAAGATCGTTCCGGAACTCAAGACCAGAGACAGAGTTTTATCCCACGATCAATCCACGAACAATCTGATAAACAAATTTAAGGAATATTCAAATATCTGAAACTACTTGAGATCTTCAAGAACAGCAACGATCCTCTTCTGGACGTCGTCTATCGTGCCGGTGCCGTCCAGACACTTGTAGAGCCCTGCAGCCTTGTAGTGGTCTGCTATCGGAGCGGTTTTGCTGCGGTATTCGTCGAAACGCGCCTTTACGGTCTGCAGATTGTCGTCGGAACGGCCCTCGATCTCGGCACGCTTTAAGATCCTCGCGGTAGACTCCTCTTCGGAGAGCGAAAGTTCAAGCATACAGTCGAGCTTAAGACCGAGTTCCTTCAGCATAGCGTCGAAGATCTCAGCCTGCTTCAGAGTGCGCGGATAGCCGTCGAAGAGCAGTCCGGGAGTGTTCATGAGCCTCTTCAGCTCGCTTTTGAACATGTCGGAGATGATCGCGTCATCGAGAAGCTCGCCGCGGTCGATGATCGCCTTGGCCTTTTTGCCGAGCTCCGTACCGTTTCTGATCTCGTTTCTGATGAGTTCGCCTGTCGAAATGTGCGAAAGGTGATAACGCTCCGCAAGAAGCTTCGCCTGTGTGCCTTTGCCGGCACCCGGAACACCGAAAAGTGCGATATTAAGCATAGCAGTCTCCCTTTTTAAAATTACTCTTCAGCGCCTGTGGATGTGAAAATCTTCAGGAATTCCGCATTGAGCTGGATGTCCGCGTTCTTTCTGAGGTTTTCAACGTAGTTTTCATAGATCTGAGCCTTCTTCTGCATTGCAAGAGCCTCTTTGATCTGAGCCTTCGACTTGTCGAACTCTGCAAGATCAGCCTCTGTGTGTGCAGTGACGGAAGCGATGACGTAACGGTCCTCTTCAGTTACGAAGACTTCGTCGAGAAGTCCTTTTTGAGGATTCGAGTAGAGCTTTTCAACGAATTTCGGGCTGAAACCAACGCCTGCGACGAAGGTCGAACGTCTGGTCACGCCAGAGATCTCTCTCTTCGCGATATCCCAGTCGGGAAGAAGCGCCGAGATCTCTTCGGCAGTCATTTCGTTCTTCTCCTTGAGAGCGGCTAAAAGCTTCGCGGAATCAGCTTTGATCTTGTCAGCGAGCTTCGGCTTTACGAGCATATCCTTCGCAACGTCGGTCTTTACATCCTCGAAGGTCGTCGTTCCGGATTCGTTGCCCTCTTTCGCGTATTTTGAAACGTTGTCGTCAAACGCAAGCTTAGCCTTTGCCTCGTTCTCCTTGAGGTAGTTCTGCGCGTCTTCGTCGGTGATACCGTTGAAAAGAGCGCTCCTTGCTTCGGTCTTGAGGTTCGTGTCGGAGAAGACATAGACAAAACCGTCGATCTTTTCACCGGCAGCGACAAATTCGTCCTTGGCTTCGGTGTCCGAAACGGAGACGTTGTCGAGAATGAAGCTTCTCAGCTTTCTGCTCAAAAGCTGCATACGGACGCGGTGCTCATAGGCGGTAACGTTCGTGTTGAGCGTGAATTTGACCATGTTCATGTAGGCTTCCTTGTCGAAAACGCCGTTCTTCTGGAAGTACGGATTGCCCATGATCTCCTGGCTGACCTCCTCGTCGGAGACTCTGTAACCGAGCTCTTCAGCCTTCTGAGCGACAAGGATCTCACCGATAAGGCCGTCCATAGCCTTCTGGGAAAGGTTGTACTGCCTTGCCATATCGTTGTTGAAATCTCTGATCATCCTCTGATAGTAGTCATAGAGATTCGAATAGGCGAAACGGAACTCCGAAGTAGAGATGACCTCGCCGTTTACTGTGCCGGCATTGTTCTGACGTGAACTGCAGCCCAGGTCGTCGCCGGGGCCGAAAGAGATAACGAAGGTAATAATGATAGCTGCGAACATAAGCGTAACGAGTACCGAGCTACCTTTTTTCCTGATGTCCTGAAACATAAATCAACCTCTTGTTAATAAACAAAAAAACGTTCAAAAAAAATTACGTGCGGGATTTTAAGGAGGGAACCGCAAAAAGCAATTTATATTGTAAAAGAGTTGTCAAAAAAGGTGTTTATTCGTCCCAATCCTCGATCACATCCCCCTCAGATCCGTCATCTTCCGCACTAGCGGGCTCCTCCTCTTCAAGTTCGTCCGAGGCCGACGGAGGAAGATCCTTCACCTTTCTGCCGCTCTCCCAGATACCGTACTCGACCTTGCCGTCCTTATGCTCGATCTTGCCGATCCCGTGATAGGCGCCGTCAAGGAAACCGCCGGAATAGGTACCTGTTTTTGTCTCTTTTTTTCCTTTGCCTGTGATTTTGTTCTGGTTCATTTTTCCTGTGTAGACGTCACCGTTTTTAAACTTGTAGACGCCCTTGCCGTTCATCTCGTCCTGGCTGAACTCGCCCTCGTAGACGTCACCGTTCGCCATCGTGAGCTTGCCGAGACCGTCACGCTTTCCCTCGAAGAAATCGCCCTCGTAGACGACTCCGTTGTGGAAGGTCATCGTTCCCCTGCCGCTGCGCTTGTCGTGCCTGAACTCGCCGGTGTAGACCGCTCCGCTCGGGAAGGTCATCGTCCCCTGGCCGTGGCGTTCGCCCTTTTCGAAGTGACCGCGGTACTCGCGCTCGTCCTTGAATCTGTAGGTACCCTCGCCGTCGATCAGATCGTTAGCAAAATCACCGTCGTAGACATCTCCGCTCGGGAGAGTCAGCGTGCCAGCACCGTCGCGTTTGCCGTCCTTGAATTCGCCGGAATAGACCGTTCCGTTTTTCAGCTTCAGCTCGCCCTGACCGTTGTAGAGACCGTTCTCGAAGTTGCCTTTGTAGTGGTCTCCGTTGGCGTAGCGGTACTCGCCCTGACCGAACTTTTTGTGGTCCTTGAAGCCGCCGATGTACTGGTCGCCGTTTTTGAGGTTGTGGATCCCGATATCGGTTATCCCGTCGGGATTTGCAGGCTCCTCGGCACTCTCTTCGCTGACCTCGGGAGCCTCCTCCCTGGGTTTAGCCTTTTCCGCACTCCCGCAGGAGACGAAAAAAGCAATGAAACAGAATGAAATCACAAGAAATTTTCTCATTTTAGCCTCTTATTTGATAAGTTGGCAGGCCTCTACGCCCAGGACCGCACGGGCATCGCCGCCGAGTTCAGGGACATTCCTCGGGCTGAAGAGCTCGATATCGCCGCTGCTGAGTTTCAGATCTCCTCCTGGCGTGTTCCACACTATATTGAGTTTTTCGACATTTACGCTTCCGGCACCGAATGCGTGATAGCACTTGATGTTGTAGTTTTTGTCGATGTCGACGACGATCAGAAGAGCGTCACCGTCGAACCCGATACCAAGCTGAGCCTCGCCGACCGCGATCTTATCCTTTCTGAAGCGAAGCATCACGCCGGGAGTCCCGATAGTCATCGTCGATTTGCTGAACGGCGCCTGGAAGACCTCTATCCATTCGACGCCTCCGCTCGCGTAGTTGTGGACGAACGAAAGAGTCGTGCCCTTGCCGATATCCTTTGTTGAGATTTTTCCCTTGGCATAGCTCTCGAGAAGCACAAGGGCCTCGTCGCCCTCATCGTTCGGCAAATCGTAGATCATGGCGTTGTATTCCGCCGCGATCTTGAGCGATCCGTAAGGCGCCGGATACTCGACCTTGCTCTTCATCGCAGCCTCGAGATCGCACAGTTCCGTCTCGTCGGGGCAGTTTTCGGAAGAGCATTCCAGATTCCAGCTCTCGAACTCGCCGCACGCCGCGTTGTAACAGTTTCTCCAGGCGCGGTAATTCTCCTGCCCGGCATCGTTTCCGATGTTGTAGCATCCGCTCACGCAGCCGGTATCCCCCTCCGGGCAGTTGTTGATGCAGGCAAGGATGTCAAAGCAGCTTCCGGGCTCGTCGACAGGTCCCTCGTCCGGGATCTCCGCCTCGTCCTCGTCCGGCTCGCCGGGATCAACGGCATCCTCATCCTGTTCCTGCGCAGTATCTGTTGCATCCGAATCTGCAGCAGCACCGGAATCACCGGAATCCGGTTTCGCGCTGTCGTTGTCTTTGTCGGGAGCCTGTCCCGAGTCTCCTGAATCTCCGTAGTCGCCGTATCCGCCGTCACCGCTTCCGCACGAAACAGAAAACAGAAGCAGGAACACCAGGCTGGCTGCCAAAAATTTTGTCTTCATTTTATCCTCTCTAAACATCAAAATAATCTTCATTCTGCGGGTAATAGTTCTGCTCGAGAACGATCTTTTCGATATCCCCGACTCCGCGTCCGGGCTCGTCGGCAGCTGCCAGATCCGCCTTGATCTGGTCTGTCGTCACGGCTATCACCGCCTTGATGTAGCCGTCCTTGAAGTGAACCAGAAAAAGCTTCTGTTTTGCTGCGTCCCCGACCTTGCTTATCGACATAATATCCTCCTGAAAAACCACAAATCAATCACCGGCAGGTAAACTCTTCTCCGAAATTCTGCCTGCACCACTCGGTATCGGAACAATCCTTCGCGACGCACTGATAGTCGATGCAGTCGTAGATCCCGGTATCTCCGCATTCGGAAGCATCCGTGCAGAATGTCGTGCAAATACGGATCCCGTTTGAATAATATTCCGGCTGGACACACTTCATCTGCACATATTCCGAGGAAATTTTATCGCACTCGGCATCGCTGTTGCAGCCAGTGTAGACGCAAAAGCCGTTTCTGCATTCATAGTTGTCGTTGTCATACGGATACTCCGTAGTGTCTCCGTAGGCATCCCTGTACATGCTGCAGTCGCTTGCGGCCGAACAGGTCGGCGTGCACTCGGCTGTTCCGTAAGAGCCCTCCGGATTACATTTGTACGTTTTGTTCGGTATCGCGCCGTAAACAGCCTGGCACTCGTCGTCGTTCAGGCAGCCTTTGTATATGCAGTCGCCGTTTCTGCACTCGTAGTTGTCCTCGTCCGTAAACGCGTTCGCCCCGCTGACTACGCAGTCCGCCGCGCTCTTGCAGCTCGTACGGCACTTTTTCGGGCCGCTCTCCTCTCCGCCGGGATTATCGTTGTCCGGGGCGGCACTCTCATCCGACTGGACCGCTGGATCGCCGTCCGGCTGAGTTGCTGGCTCGCTGTCATCCAAAGGCTCAGCCTCTCCGCCGCCGGACTGACCCCCGCTGTTGTCATCATCTCCCGGAACGACCGGAGTTTCATTATCGCCGCCGGACGCGCCGTCCGAGTCAACAGAAGTCTTCTCCCCGTCCGGAGCCGGTTGCGTCCCCTCTCCCGAGCTTTTGCCGCCATCGCCGCAGGAGACGAAGACAAAAACTGCAAGAAGCAGACAAATCGCAAAAACAGAGTCAAGCTTTTTAAACATAATCCCTCCTGCAAAACTAAAAACGCAAAATTCTCTTTTTTCTTTGGTTTTTTACAATTTTTAGTCGATTTTTTTCGCAGCATAGGTTTACTCGAAGCAAAAATCGGGAGGTTTTTATGAAAAAAAGGTATTCCGTAATGAGCTATGGGAGCGAAAGATCAGTTGACTGGAGCACAGTTCCGGCAGCGCAGATCGATAATTACGGCTGGCAGAGTGCAGAAAAATTTGAAGCCCGGGCGCAGCTCGTTCTGGTGAAGGGCCAGAAATTTGTCTGCCGGATGGTCTGCCTTCAGCCGGATCCCTGGGCAAACTGCAATGAAAACGGCGATAAGATCTGGCTTGATTCAGTAATGGAACTCTTTGTAAAATTCGGCGCAGATGGATATCTGAACGTCGAGATGAACTCCCGCGGCAACAAGCTCGAAGAGTTCGGAGAGTCACGTCAGATGAGAACAAGGCTCAGCGGGATCACGACCGTCACCGCCAGGAAAGCATGCGATTCATGGCAGCTGGAGGTGACACTGCCGCTCAGCAAAGTCAAAAGCCTCTACCACGGTTTTGACACAGACCAGATAAAAGAGGGTTTTGAATTCGGACTCAACTTTTATAAGACCGGTCTTGATCCGAAAACTGGGCTCTCCCACTACGGCATGTGGAACCCTGTTGAATCCGAAAGACCCGACTTCCACCGCCCTGACCAATTTGGTACAGGGGTGATTGTATAATAAATTCAGTAGATTATCCTAAAATCATCAAAACTGGCGTCAAAATCCAGACCGGAGCCTGTCTTGAAGGAGAGCCTGCAGAGCTGCTCCTGCCAAAATTCGGATGTCATCTCCTCGCCGAATTCTATCGAGAGAGTCGTCCAGGAGGGGAACTCGATTTGATTGTACGAATAATTCCCTGATTTTACGAATGTTTTTGTTTCATCAATATATTTATATTTCAAACTTGTTTCCCCGCATACAAGCTCTGCAGCGATCTTGGAAACAGCGCCGGTTTTCACCCTGAAGTCTATCCGTTGCGGGAGCGGACTCTCCGACGAAGTCTCAAACTCTTCGGATTCGAATCCCGGCTTATTTTTGCTGTTCTGCGGCTGAGTCACCTTTAGCGCAAAGTTTCCGCCGCCGGTATCCTCCTTTTCCAAAGTCAGCGCCGCAAGCGCCCCCTCGCTCTTTTTCCAGCCCGTGACAGCACCGTCGACCCAGTTCTGCATATCTCCGTTGGCAAACTGAGGTCCCACCAGTCCGTTATCTTCATCCTCATCTCCGGATTCGGAAAAGTCCGAATCACTGGATTCGTCAGGATCTTCAACAGCGTCCGAGTCCTCGCCGTGGAGATCCGGATCGCCGCCATCCGAAATATCCGAGTCTTCATTTTCTGAAAGATCCGGCTCCTCAAAATCGTCAAAATCCGCTTCTTCCAGAGAATCGAGATCCTCGGTTTCGACAAAATCCGCGTCTTCCGTGGAATCAGGATCCTCGCTTTCAATAGGATCCGCATCTTCCCGCCACTCAGCGTTGTCTTCATCGCGGAATCCGTATCCGGCATCCTCCTTATCGGCGTCGGGATCGCTTTCAGGGCGGCCGCTATCAGGCTGATCCGGATCCTCAGAGAGATCCGAATCAGTTGTGTGATCACGGTCAGGAGCCACAGAACCTCCGCCCATATCAGGCTTATCAACTCCGCATGACAGAAGAAGGAGTGTCACCGCCATGGCGGCAAAACAAATTTTAAAATTTTTCATACAACCCTCACTCAGAAGAAAATAACCATTAAACGATCTTCACACTCTTACAGCATAATGCTACAAATTTAATTGTCAATATTTTTCAACTTAACATCAATATTTTAGAAATATAAACAAAATATTGCTAAAAATCACCTTAGGAATTATTTATCACACGATCGACAGAAAAAAGAATCGCCGTTTATGCAGATTTTACAAAAAACTGACCGTCCCTTCTTGACCAAAATTTGTCCTTACTTAAAATTCTATGTTTTTTATTTCTTTTATTTTGGAGGAATTATGAAAAAATTATTCTTGGCAGTTCTTGCTGCATCACTTTTTCTGCTTGTTTCCTGCGGAGACAACAAAAAAAACGACCCAAAGGAGGAACCGGAAAACGACACAGATCAGATTTCTGATGAGGAACCGTCCGATTCCGACGCTGAAAACGACGAAGAACCTGTTGTAAAGCCTGACACTGACCCTGCCGAGCCTGAACCGGTCGAACCGCTCGACTGCGAAAATGTTGCTGACGGCATGAACAAAAACCTGATGGTCGGCGAATATCCGAGACACTTCATACTCCGTCTGCCGGAGAATGCGGAGTCGATGGAAAAAATCCCGGTACTCTTCGCATGGCACGGCTACGGCGACACGGCCGACAACTTCGATTCATTCCTCTCCGGTCTTGTCGACAACGAGACCATGCCCTTCATCCTTGTAGTTCCGGAATCCGACAGCAACCGTTTCGGCCTCCAGACAATGCAGGGACTTGAATGGGATATGCTCAACATCACAGACGGAAGCGCTGAAGCGGACATGTTCGACGAAGTTCTCGCCTGCATCGGCAAAAAATGGACTGTTGACGACAAACACATCCACGTTACAGGCTTCTCCGCCGGCGCAATCACCGCAAACAGCATCGCTCAGCTCAGATCTGAAAAGGTTGCCAGCGCGTTCACCTACTCCGGCGCATACTTCTCCGATCCGGAAAGCGTTGCATCCCTCGACGACAGCATGGGTCTTGTAGGTTCATTGATCCAGTGGCCCGAGATGGAGGCTGACCACTCAGCATACACGCAGGTCCTAGTCTCCGGCGAGGCAGGCGTCGACACATGGGGAATGCCGCCTATTTTCAGCATCGACTTCAACATCATGGCAAACAAGGCTGCGAAGTATCTGCACGACTTCGGCCACGACGTCATCCTCTGCAACCATGGCGGCTCGCATACAGTTGCTGGCCCGACGACGGCGACGATGATCCAGTTCTTCAACGACCATCCGTTCGGCGCACCTCTGGCTTACGAAAAGCTTCCGGAAGGCTACGATGTCTGCAAGATCTACGGTGATGAAGAGGAGCCAGAAACAGACGACGATCCCACTCAGCCGGACAGCGACAGCACGGACGAACCAGAGAACGACGAAAACGTTGAACCTGATTCCGACGAACCGACTGATCCCGAGAACGACGATACAGTTGAGCCTGATTCCGACGATACAGTTGAACCCGACACCGACGAACCGGAGACCGGCGACAACGAATAGAACGGCATATCTTTAATTTTCAAAAAATAATTTCAACAAGTTAGATCATGGCAAAATCAAAAGAAGTCAAAACAAACGCTATGCGTATCCTCGAAAGCCTCGGTATTCAGTACGAAACCCTGAGCTACGAGTGCAAAGAGTTCTCGGACGGCGGCGAAACAGCCGACAAACTCGGTCTGGTGCACGATCTGGTCTACAAAACTCTTGTCTGCCAGGGTGCACCGAGATGCTATTATGTCTTCGTTATCCCGATAGATGCAGAGCTTGACCTTAAAAAGGCGGCAAAAAGCGTCGGCGAAAAGAGCGTCGAGATGATCCATGTCAAGGATCTGCAGAATGTCACAGGCTATCTCCGCGGCGGCTGCACATCGATCGGCATGAAAAAAAGCTATCCGACCCGGATCGATTCATCGGCTCAGGCGCTGGAAAGCATCTATGTCAGCGCAGGCAAGATCGGCTGCCAGATCAATTTGAAACCTGACGACCTTCTGAAGGCTGCAAATGCCGAATGGGCTGAAATAATCAGACTCTGACGCGGCAGAGAGCTGTTTTAACGGAGTTGCCATGCGTTTTCCGCGCTCTTTTTTCATGCGGGACGCCCTGAGCGTCGCTGAGGATCTGCTCGGCCATTATCTCGTCAGAGAGACCGGTAGAGGCAAAATCATAGCCAAAATCGTTGAAACCGAAGCCTACTGCGGAATTCTCGACAAAGGCTGTCACACCTTCGGCGGCAGAAGGACCGAAAGAACAGAGACGATGTTCCTCCCGGGAGGTCACGCCTACATCTACATGATTTACGGGATGAACTTCTGTCTGAATGTCGTTTCGGCACCAAAAGACGACCCGCAGGCCGTGCTTATCCGCGCCGTCGAACCGGTCAGAGGGCTCGAACTTGTCCGGGAAAACCGTAAAGGCATTCTCAAAGAGACCGATCTGACAAACGGCCCCGGGAAACTGGCAAAGGCCCTCCTTATCGACAAAAGCCTCAACGGATGCGACCTTGCGGGCGGAAAAGAGCTCTTTCTCGAAAAAAATCCAGGGCTCTCAGATTTCAACATAGTCTCTGCCCCGAGGATAAACATCGATTATGCCGGCGAATTTAAAGACAAACCCTGGCGGAAATACATCGAAGGCAACAGATTCGTCTCGAAAATTTAGGTCATTCGCTGCTTTTGCCCAGCAACCGGAAACTTGCCATCACCTTAAAAGCACTTAAAATATCGCGTTTTTTATGATGATTCGTTTTTTGAGGATAAAAATGAGAAAAATCGTTGTTTTCTTTTTGGTTTTGGCTGTTTTCGGCATTCTTTCCGCGCGAAGCAAATTCAATGAAAGCACAATTAAAGCGGAGTTGAGAAAGCCAGGTGTAAAACTGGTTGCGATCGATTTCTACATGACGGGATGTCAGGCGTGTGATGCTGCTATTCCGGAGTGGAAAAAGCTGAAAAAGCAATACGGCGACGCGTTGAAACTTATTGTTGTTGCTCCGATGCAAGAAAACGGAAGCTGTATGGTTAAAGACTGGCGGCCTGATAAAATGATATGCGACGAAGAACAGGAAATTGCAGAAAGCTGGGGTGTAAAAGACTTTCCGCAGGCATTTCTTTACAGCTGGCACAACAACGATCCGCTTGTTCAGCTCGGTCATGTGAAGGATGTCGAAAAAGCGATAAAAGCATACTTCAAGGAAATTCCGCGAGTTGTCCTTGATGCCGATAGTTCCAGCAGAAATCTGGTTCCGAAGGTTGAAGAGGCATTGAGAATGAATTCGAAAATCGAACTTGTTTCGAGTGCAGCCGAGCAGAAACAGCTTCTTGCTCTCAAAAAACAAAGCCATCAGCTCAACTATGACGAAGATTTGAAATGCGAACTCGGTAAAGAGATAAGCGCGAATTCGGTTCTTAAAATCACAAAAGAGGACGGCGACCTTGTTCTGCGCCTCTCATCCGTTGAAAAAAGCTGCACGATGGCAGCGGCGACAAAAAGCCTTAGCGGAGACAAACAGAAACTGAAAACAGAAGTTGCAGCAGCAGTTTATGAGCTGCTTTCGCAGATGTTCGGCAACATTTCGATCCCAGATGAAGGTGCAAAACCGCAGAAGACGCAAGCAAACATAAATTCCAGAGATTTGCGAGCATGCAAATACGCCCAAGGCGAAAATTCACTTGAAGCATGGCAAGATTACCTTGACTCTTTTCCCAACGGCGAATGTTCATTCGAAGCGAAAGGCAACATCAAAAAGCTGAAAAGGGAGATAGAAGCAAAGAAGGCGGATTTTACATTTCATTTGTTAATCAATTCACGACCACGGGGCGCAGAATGTTACTGGGACATAAGATCATCTACCACAGATGTAAAGAAGCAGGATGACAAATATCTTGGGCAGACTCCTTACGAGTCGATGACAACATTTAACATAAAAGGTTTAACCTATGAAAACTCAACCAAAGTTCAGCTTCGCATAAGATGCAAAAAAGCCGGATACTACGAACAGATGATGCTTTTCGACATGCGCTCGATAATGGATGAAAAAGAGATTTCGGCAATGTTCAATCTTATAAAGGAAGACTAATTTATTTACTATGGCAGAATAATTTCATAAAATTCCCATACTTTCTTGAAATTCCCGAAGCGATGGAAGGCTCACCGATCGCACTTGTCACCGCAGTTCTCCTCGCACTTACATTCATTGGTTTCACAGGACAACTCATTGCTGTGTTGTGATAAATTGTCGGAGCGCTGGCAGTTAGCTCACAAACTCTTGCATTTTCTTAAATTGCCCTAAAATATTATAGTTTTTTAAATGATTCGTTTTTTTGAGGATAAAAATGAGAAAAATCGTTGTTTTCTTTTTGATTATGGCTGTTTTCGGAACAAATTCCTTTCTTTTTGCCAGCGATGACGAAAAATTGAAACTCGCCGTCATGGAATTTGAGGATTTAAGCGGCAAACTTCCCAAAAAGATGCTTTCCGTAGCAACAGAGCAGATCAGGGGTAAATTCGTCAGCTCAAACAAGTTCATCGTTATTGCCAAAGAGCGTCAGGAAAAGGCAATGATCAAGGAGATGAAAAAAGAATCCTACAAAGCCTGCAACGACAAAAACTGCCAGATCCCGTTGGGCCAGGCTCTTTCTGCCGACACGATCCTGCGGACGACAATCACATTTTTCGGCGGAACATATACGATTACATCGGAACTTATCGACCTTGAAAAAGAGGCAACTGTTAAAGGAGCCGAGGCAACTTTCGACGGCAGAGAAAAGTCATTGAAAGAGGCTATAAACTCTATTGTCACCCAGATTGCAGGCAAAAAGGGGCAAAAAGAAAAACCGGCACAAAATTCTCAGGATCATGAAGCCTGCGAGTATGCAAAACAGGATGCCACGGTATCGACATGGAAACAGTATCTTGACGAATTTCCGAACGGAGAGTGTTCAACGGAAGCAGAAGAGGCTATAGACACGCTGGCATGCAGCCATGCAGAGAAAGCCAATTCGATAGAAGGCTGGGAATTGTATCTCAAACATCAGTCCAAAGGAAAGTGCTCATTCAAAGCAAAAGCTGAAATCAAAAAGATGAAAAAAGAGAAAGAAAAAGAACAATATTTAGAAGGCCGTAAAATTGGCAACTTGATCTGGTCAGACCGCTCGTCAAACGAAATGAACTGGAGCAGTGCAAAACAATACTGTGAAGACTTGACAGAAGGCGGTTTTACCGACTGGAGACTGCCAAATATTGACGAACTCAGGACAATTATTAAAAACTGCTCAAAAACAGAGACTGGCGGGCAGTGCAAGGTCAGCGAGAAAAACGGGCGTTTATCAAGTAATGATTGTCAATCTTCGTGTTCTTATTGTGAAGATAGAAGTAACAACGGCGGTTATTACAGTAAGTTTGGGGATGATGACAATGTCTGGCTGTGGTCTTCCTCTGTTCTATCTGATTATTCCAATTTCGCTTGGTTTGTAAGTTTCACTAGTGGGGGTGTGAGCCTCAACCCTAAGTCAGGCAATTTCTATGTTCGTTGTGTCCGATCGCCGCTTCGATAAACTCAGCAACCAGAAATATCAAAAACTCGCCTTTCAAACGCGTCTCTTTAATATATTTTGTTTTAGATTTTAGCGAGGCAATTCGTTTTTAGATGAATACATATTCCCAGGAATCATTTAATGACATTTATTAATCCCAAGAAACAAGCCAAGTCTTTAACAAAAAAATCAGTGATTTTAGATAATTTTATTTTTTTCGGGAGGTTTAATATGAGAAAAATTATTGTGCTTTTTGCGCTGTTTTGCGCGATGGTTTTGATGATTTCCTGCGGAGGCAGCGAATGTGGTGGTCCCGGACCATACTGCGGCAATAGCAAATCCAACGGGTGCAAGGATCTTTATAACTGCATACGAGATTGCAACGGAATCTCGCATACAGATATGGAAAATTATAATAAATAAGAAATTGCATGTATGACTGGGATGAAGGTGCGGGGCCAGGCATGTCTCTAAAAGAATATTGTGCATCAGAATATAAAGCATGCGGAATGTAATTTTAACACTTTGCTCTCAGTCGCTTTCCTGTTTGTGAGTTGCGGCGGAAACTCAGACACCGAGTCGGGAAGTTGTTCTAACTAATTATCACAATAAATTTCTAGTCAGTCCCTCCAAGGAGACAGAAATATCAAAAAACTTGCCTTTCGTCTCAAGCTACCAATAATGCTACCGTTTTTTCAGAGTGCTTATGTTATTTGCAAAATGTTTGGCAAGCCAACCTGTTCAAAGATCATTTTTATAAAAAATCCTCAATGGAATTCAGCAATTGCATATTTTGCACAATATTCTGTCAACTTTTAGGAGGAAAAAAATGAAAAAAGCTCTTGTCCTTTCGACTCTTTTGCTGCTTTTCGGAACACTTTTCGCGAGAAGCGAATTCAATGAAGCCACAATTAAAGGCGAGCTCAGAAAACCTGGTGTAAAACTCGTTGCAATAGACTTTTACATGACTGGCTGCGAACCATGCGATGCAGCAATTCCGGTATGGAAGCAACTGAAAGAAGAATACGGTGACGCTCTCAAACTTATCGTTGTAGCACCGCAGCGCGACGACGGAAGCTGCAGTGTCAAAGGCTGGCATCCCGACAAAATGATATGCGACAACGAGCAGGAAATAGCCGAAATATGGGGTGTCCAGGACTTCCCGCAGGCTTTCCTCTACAGCTGGCACAACAACGAACCGCTTGTCAAACTAGGCCATGTAAAAGATGTAAAAAAAGCGATAAAAAAATATTTCAAAACCATTCCGAGAGTCGCTCTCGATGCCGATGAAGATAGTGAAGATCTCCTTCCGATGGTCGAAGAAGCGTTGATCACAAACTCCAAAATCGAAGTCGTTGCAGATGAAGGCGACCGCGAACAGTTGATGAATCTCAAAAAGGAGAGTCACAAACTCAAATACGACGACAATTCGAGGTGCGAACTCGGCAAAGAGATCAGTGCGAATTCGATCCTGAAAATAACGAAACAGAAAAACACTTTGAGTTTGAAACTCTCGTCAGCAGAGAAAAGCTGCACAATGGCAGCTGCAACAAAAGTTATGAGCAGGGACAACAGCAAGTTGAAGACAGAGGTCGCAGGCGCGGTCTACGACCTTCTTTCACAGATGTTTGGCGATATCACTACCCCTGGCGACAAAGTAAAAACAGCAGGAGCTGCAAAAGATTACGATAAATTCCAGGACAATCAGGCATGCGCTCAGGCAAGAATCGATTCAACAATCGAATCTTGGGAAGAGTATCTCGACAGCTTCCCGACCAAAGGAATCTGCATTGACGAGGCAAAAACAAATATAAAAAATATGAAAAACAAACCAAGCAACTGGTCAAAAAAAGCTCCGGAAAAAATGACGCACAAAGCAGCGGAAAAATACTGCAAAAATCTGGTGGAAGACGGTCACGACGACTGGAGACTGCCGAACATAAGCGATTACCGCGAAATCGCCATCAATTGCCCGAAAATTGAACCCAAAGGAGAATGCCCGATAAAAAAGAGCTGGCGCTCCGTTTTTTCATGGTCAGCCGACAAATGCGTATGCAAGGCGGGTGCCCACAGCGGTCTCGGCGATTCCGATGTGCTTTGGACTTCCAGCGGCGTTCCTATGACCTGGGGTCAGCACAAATGGGCCTTCTATTCATCTGAAGGTGTATCGACAGCAGCTAAGGAACTCTCTCTTTCCGTCCGCTGCATCAGGGACGAGAAAAAGTAACCTGCAACGTTCAGCTAAGCCGTAAAAATTCTTGCCTTCATAGAAAGCTCAGGATTTATCATCATCTTTCCACGAGACATGAATGGGAAATGTGTTCAGACAAGTTCCTTAAGAAAAGGAGACAACCAATGAAGAAAAATTTTTTGTTCGCAATTTGTATCTGCTTTCTGATCGGTCAGCTCTATTCCGAAAGTTTTCAGGAATATCAGGCCCAACAGGCAAAGGATCTTGAGAATTTTCAAAAAGAGCAATCTCAAAACATAAAGAATTCTATGGAAAAACAGTTGCAGCAATTCGAAAAGAACAAGACGAAAATGCAACAGGAATATGATGCCTACAGGCGTTCAATGAACAAACAGTTCGCTGAAATGATGAAAAAACAGTGGACAAAACGCACAAAAAATGCCGCAGTTCCTATCCCTAAAAGTAAAGAACCCCCCAAGCCCTTCGTGAAAAAGGATGAAAAAAAAGCTCCTGCTGTCAAATTGAATTTTGCAAAAATTGTAAATACAGAAAGCTTCGATGATCCTGAACCGATCGCACCTGTCGCCAGATTTAATGCCGGCGGAGATCCAATAATGGCTTCAGGAACAGCAGAAGGCCATCAGAATGCCGGTGGAGATCCGATAATGATGAAAAACGCTGGCGGTGATCCGATAATGGCTTCCGGAACAGCAGAAGGCTATCAGAATGCCGGAAGTAACCCGATAATTGGTTCCGGAACAGTAGAGGAAGGTTATAGTCCCTATTTCTTCGTTTATCACGGAACAACCTGCAAAGCCCATTTTTTTAATTCGATGCGTTTTTCGCTACCAGACGTTTCGGAAGCTTCCGTTTCTGAGATCTGGAAGAAATTATCCGAAGAAGATTTTGATCCCCTGCTTTCAGACTGCTTCGATCTGAAGGAGGACCTGCGGCTTGGAGACTGGGGTTACATCGACATTCTACGTGTTATGAGCGAACATTTTCTAGGCACAGGCAGCAACGAAGCTGTTCTGTTGCAGATGTATGTTCTGGCCCAGTCCGGATACAAAGTCAGGGTTGCCAGAACAGGCGACAAACTGATTCTGCTTGTACCGTTCCGAACAGATCTCTATTCTTACCCTTACTTCATTTTAGGAGACGGAAAAAAATATTACATCCTCGACAAGGATGCTCGCAACCAAAGCCGTCCCTATCATGTTTTTGAAGAAAGTTTCCCGCGCGAGAGAACTGCATCGCTGAAAATGCCAGGGGCACCGAAGTTAGGCCAAGAGAGAGGAACAGACAGGATTTTCCAGTCAAGAAGGTATCAGGATGCTATGGCAAAAGTCATAACCAACAAAAATCTGATTGACTTCTACAACGACTATCCTCAGAGCAGCAACTGGGGTGACTACAGCCGCGCTTCTTTGAGCGAAGGAATAAAAAACACTCTATATCCGGCACTCAGAGCACAGATTCACGGCAAAACCAAGCTCGAAGCAGCAAATATTCTGCTGAATTTCGTGCAGACAGCCTTTGAATACATGACCGATCAGGAACAGTTCGGCTATGAAAGACCGCTTTTCGGAGACGAGATTTTTTATTATCCCTACTCTGACTGTGAAGACCGCTCGATTCTGTTTTCGATTCTGGTCAGAGAACTTCTAGGTCTCGATGTCGTGATGCTCCACTATCCGCAACATCTGGCGACAGCAGTCAATTTTGGGGACGAAGATGTTTATGGAAGCTACTTTGATCTGGACGGGAAAAAGTATGTAGTCTCAGACCCGACCTATATCGGTGCTTCTGTTGGCGAATGTATGCCGCAATTCCGAAATTCCGGCGCAGAAATAATAAAGCTGTAGAACAACCTAAAGTATGACGCCAGCCTCAAGTAAAAAAATCTTGCCTTTCTGTCACTTTTACCTACCATTTATCGTTTCTGTTTTTTAAAAGATAGTACTGTTGTTAAATGAATATTGCTCGAACAAAATTTTTAATAAATTCAGCCACTTTGTTTCCAAGGAGGAGTAAAATGAAAAAAATCTGTTGTATTGTTTTTGTTGTTTTCTGTGTTTTTTTCAAACTGTTTGCCGATGATGACGACAAGCTCAGACTTGCGGTTATGGAATTTGAAGACCGCAGCGGGACACTGTCGAAACAGGTACTTTCAGATGCTACAGAATACCTTAGAGGAGCACTGATCAGTGCAAACAAATACACAGTCATTGCTACTGAGCGGCAAAATCAGGCAATGATAAAGGATATGAAGAAAGAATCCTACAAAGAGTGCAACGACAAGAACTGTCAGATCCAGCTCGGGCAGGCACTTTCTGCAGACACAATTCTTAGAACGACAGTCACACGTCTCGGCAAAACTTTCGTTATAGCCTCAGAGCTTATCGACCTTGCAAAAGAGGCTACCGTTGTCGGAGCAAGAGAAAAATACGACGGCACTGAAAACTCCCTGAGCACAGCTCTCGACAACATCGCAGAAAAAGTTATCGCGGCTTATGAATCGATTTATAATTCATCAGATAATTCGAGACGCGATAATTATGAGCGTGAAGAGAACAACAACTACTCGAATTCAAACAGCTATCCATCTAACAATAACTACCAGCCGGTCAACAACTATCAGGCTCCTGTCAAAAATGATAAACAGATATTGGCGGAAGCCAGAGAAAACCTCGAATCCGGCAGAAAAATAAAAAAGGCAGGTCTTGCTCTGCTTGGTGTCGGTCTCGGGTTTACGGCACTCGGGGCAATTCTTTTGGGTGTAGGAGATAGTATGTATTATGATTCTGACTATGAGGATTCAGGAGCAGAAGGTCTAATCGGCAGTGGCATCGCATTTGTGTGCATAGGTCCAATTCTTACTGTTACAGGCGTAATCATGGCACCGGTCGGAGCAGTCAGAGAAAAAAGAGCAAGGATTCAAATCAACAGTCTTTCAGTCGCTCCTACAAAAGGCGGTGCCTTTGCACAACTTGGCTTCAGCTTCTAAAATCATTCTTGACATTTAACTCTCTCATTCTACTATACAGGGTCTTTTGAATTTAAAAGAGGAAAAGAGATAAAGATGAAAAGATTTCTCGCTGCTTCCCTTATTTTTTTGTTTTGTTTCACTCTGTTTTCGCAACAGAGGCACTCTCTTTTTTCGGAGAGGGCACCGAAATGGGTTGAACAGACTCATTTCGTTGAAGGAAACACTCACTATTTTGTCGGCAGGTCAAGTAAGCAGTTGAAACTTGAAGAGAGCATTTCCCGCGCTTTGGCAAACGCTCTCTCTCTTGTCAGCAAATACGTCAAAGCAGATGTCCGGTCGCTTTCAAAAAGTTATGAGGCCGCTTTCGGGGATGAAAGCGAAAGCCTTGTCCGCGATGTCTTGAGTGAGCGCGGAGCTCAAATAACGGTGAGAAATTATCTCAAGGAATCATACAGCGAGAAATTTATAGCCGGAGTTGATACATTCTACGAATCGGCTGTCAAAATAGCCGTTTCCAGCGAAGATTTGCAACTCATGGGAATTAAGGCGACAGGGATCACGGCATGGAATTTCTCGACATCGAAATGCGGAGGAGATCAAGCAGAAGAACTTGAGATGCTTTTTAAAGAGGCTGCGACACGCCTCGGCTGGAAACTCGGTCAAGAAGAAAACGGTCCCGATTTTTCGAGAAATCTGCCTAAAACGGCCTATTTTGCTCAAGCCGCAGCTAAATGTAACGGGAGAAATGTGATTTTCTCGGTAGAACGCTATGATCTGGTCGAAAAAATGCTCATAACATCGGCCTATTCGAAGGGAGATTCCATTGAAATAATCAAATCGGATCTCTTTAATTCCCTTCAGATTTACGCCCCTATAATGGATTTCCCGGAATATCCAGACACAAACAATACATCTGTTTTCAAAAATGTTCCGGCTGATTTGCGTGAACTCTACTCCAAAGCAGTCAATGCTGAAAGAAAAGGGAGACTCAACAGCGAAAAAGCCGCTGCTTTATGGGAAAACATTGAAGAATACAGCGGCGACAATCCCTTTCGAGACCTTGCAAAAAATAGAACAGCTTTCTACAAAAAGATGGAAAGTGTGATTTCTGAACTATCTGCAGATGAAAAGAAAGAGTTCGAAGCTCTAAAAAAAACAGCCGCTTCCTCCTCCTTCAACCAGAAAATTTTTGTCAAAAACCTGGCTGAATACATTGACAGGTACGGAGCTTTCGCCGGCAGTGCAAATGTTGAAGAGATACTGGCCGGGATCAAGGACAAGGAAAAACGTGCAGATGTAAAAGAGGCCGTCTTTTCGCATCCGGCAAAAGCTGCATCGTGGCAGGATTCATGCCGTCAGGGCAATCCCGCAAAATGCTACATTCTTTCGATGAAAGCTGACGGAGATTCTACAAGCCTGAAAAAATATGCCTGCGAAAGAAAAGTAGAAAAAGCCTGTTTCGATCTTTACACCGATGCAAAAAACGATAAAAAAGGCGGTCTTGCTGCTCTTTTTGCCGAAAAATCGTGTTATTTGGGCAACAAAAACGCATGTTTTGCTACAGCAATGATTCTCTTTCAAGGACAGATGTCTGCAGAAAAAGATATAAAAAAATCGCTTGATATTCTTGAAGACTCCTGTGAAGCAAAAGGCGGAGAATCGTGCTATATGCTCGGTGTGATGTATGACGGCGGCACAAAAAGTGTCAAAAAAAGCAAATCTAAGGCAATTGAGCTTTATAAAAAATCGTGTGAACTTGGTTATGAAAAGTCTTGTAATGCATATTAGGAAATTGAAATGAAAAAAATCTGCTGTTTTGTTTTTCTTGTTTTATGTGTATTTTTCAAATTGTTTGCCGAAGACGACGACAAGCTCAGACTTGCGGTTATGGAATTTGAAGATCGTAGCGGAACGCTGTCAAAACAGGTACTTTCAGATGCAACAGAATACCTTAGAGGAGCGCTGATCAGCGCAAACAAATACACAGTCATCGCTACTGAGCGGCAGAATCAGGCAATGATAAAGGATATGAAAAAAGAATCCTACAAAGAGTGCAACGACAAGAACTGTCAGATCCAGCTCGGGCAGGCACTTTCAGCAGACACAATTCTTAGAACTACAATAACGCGTCTCGGTCAAACATTCGTTATCGCATCGGAGCTTATCGACCTTGCGAAGGAGGCTACCGTTGTCGGAGCAAGAGAAAAATATGACGGAACCGAAAACTCCCTGAGCACAGCTCTCGACAACATCGCAGAAAAAGTTATCGCGGCTTACGAATCGATCTATAATTCTGAAAGTTCGAGGAAGGATTATTCAGAAAATGAAGAAAAGGAAGTCAAAGAGGAGAAAGCCGAAACACAAGTGGCAAAGTCTAATGAAGTCGCAAAAAGCAAAAACATTGAAGACGAGACAGAAGCAAAAGAGAAGCTGGCGCAAGTTTATTCCAATGCAGACGAACGCATGGATAAATTATTTACAGGCAGATACAAATTCGGCATACTGGCAAACTTTGACAGTGCAGAAAAACTTGGTCTTTCAACCGGTTTGGATTTCAACTTCAATGTTTTCAGAAAACCATATGGCAGCGGTGCCGGAAATCTCTATGTCGGTTTTGGATTCGACTTCCAATTCTATCTGCCTATAGAGTATAGTGAAATTTTTTACATGACTATACCTGTTTTGGCAAATATCGGCTACGACTTCCGTGTAAGCACATATACCCTCCGCTATGTCGGTTTTTGGTTTTCATTGGGCGGGAGCGAGAGCATATTTATTTGGGATGAAGGCACAGAACACGAAGGTGCTTTCGCTTGGGAGCTTGGCTTTGACATGATATTCCGAAACAGGTTTATATTAGATTTAGGTTTCGGAGGTGATGCCGGAAGCGGATGGCACAGCTCATATTTCTTTTTGAATATTGGAACAGTTTTTTAATTTTATAAAGAGGGACTAATGAATAAAATTAATACCTTAACCATTCTGTTTTTTGTTCTTTCTTTGCTTTTTACTGCTTGCGGAGATGATTCTCCTGCTCCTGATGCTCAAAAGAGTCTCAAACAGGGTGAGGCTCAAAAAATCGATGCATCTATAAAAATGATCGAAAAAAAGGAACAGACCGCTCTGAAAGAAATTGAGACAAATCAGGCAAAAGAAAATACTGCTGAAAACATAGAAGCCAGAAAAGAAAACAACTCTCCGGAAGAAATTGATGAAGAACCGGAGGAGACACCCGAACAAATTGCAAAAAAGCTCAAAAAAGTAGGAGATAGCAGCCACCAGAAAGCTGTCCAGGGGAAAAAGATATCAAAAGAACAGAAAAAAGCAGCTGAAGAAGCCCAAAAAGCAGATGAACAGCTTGACAAGGCTGATGATTTAACCTTAAAAGATGTTGAAAAAGAGGCAAAAGTTAAAACTCAGGCTGAGAGCAAAAAGAAAGAAGTAGAGAAGAAAGAGTATCAGGAATCCAAAAAGAAGGCAAAAGACTCTTTTGACGAGTTGGACAAGGAATTTGAGTAAATATTTGAACTGGCTTCAGAAACATGCAGGGAGTATGTTTCTGTTTATTATTTTTTATGGAGGTAACAAAATGAAAAAATCAGTTATTTCAGTACTTTTGGTCTTCGTTATTGCATTAATGATGTCTGCATGCGGAAGCGCTGACAAAAAAGAAAACACCCCGAAGAATGCTATGGCTAGCGAATTTGATGGCGCTCCGAAATGGGTTATGATGGGCGGTAGCGGAAATTCTCAGGAGATCTGCGGTGCCGGTTCTTTAGGCGGAACCAGAAATCCTTCAATGGCAAGGACCGGAGCTGTCTCCCGTGCAAGAGATGAGCTTGCAAGGATGCTTGGTGTTAAAGTAATGAACATGGTTAAAACTTACGAAGCAACCACCACAGGCGGAGAAGAGTATGGTAGAGCAGCAAACGATGAGCAGCATGCTGAAAACGTTTCCAAACAGATTGTAAACACAACTCTTTCCGGCACAGAACAGAGAGATTCATGGATTTCAAACAACGGACAGTTCTGGGCTCTTGTTTGCATGGATGTACAAAAATTCTCCAATGCAGTCAACAGCATGGGCCAGCTTAGTGAAGGTATCAGAAAAGCTGTTGTTGAAAGAGCTGAAAAGGCTTTCGACGAGCTTGCTCAGGAAATTGAAGCTCAGAAAAAATAGTCTCACCATTACTTCCCATAAGATGAAAAAATCCCCAGAACATCAGCTTCAGCTAAACAAAATGTTCCGGGGATACTATTTATTTAGGAGATTTTTATGAAAATCAGATTAATTGTTGTTTTGTTATCGGCACTTTGCTTTGTAGCATGCGGAACCGCAGATACTCCGCAGCACAACAGCACTCCTGCAACATCCGCCGACCGTCCTGCCTGGACAAATGTCGCGGAAAAAATAGAGAAATCCGATGTTGTCCTGTTTGTAGGCGACTCAAGCGATTCAAGTTCCGAAGAAGACGCTGCTACACTTGCTTTGCAGAACGCTTTTTCAAAGGTCAGCAACTCCTTCGGTGTCGCAGTAAAAAGCGAATTCGATTCACATCAAGTCGAGAATAACGGCGAATATTCATACGCAATCGGTGTAAAAAGCTCTGTAACAGGCAAACAGATTGAGGTAAAAAACTACCACATTAAGGACAAATATATCGAAAGACACGGCAGGGGATACAACGGCTTTGTTCTTGTTTCGATTCCAAAGACAGAACTTGCCAGAATTCAAATCGAAGTTGACGGTTTTGGTCTATGGGCTTTAAATTCTGAACTTCCGGAAAGTGCCGACAAAATCAGAGCTCTCTTCCCTGTTTTTAACAAAAAGGGGATCAAGCTTAACGAAAAAATAGATTTCGAAGACGCTCAGGATATTGCCAGAGTTGCAATGGAGTCTCACAAAGCTTTTTTTCTGTCAATAGAAATAACAGAGACAAAAGCTGAGGAATACAACGGTGAATTCTATTCTGTTGTCCAGCTCAAGGCAGAGCTTTTCAACCTTCTAACTAAAGAAACAATAGAACGTTGGAACATTGAAAGCAAGGGTGCAGCATATAGCGCAAAAGATGCCCGAGGAATAGCAATATCAAAAGCGGTTCAGGAAATTATTGAACAAGTCGAGTAACTTATAAGTTCTTAATTTGAGACATTGCCTCATCGTAGGATTCGGCTCTAAAAAGAATCTCTCCAGATTTATTTAAAACGAATATCATAGGAAGTTTAACTTCACCCGATTTCTCGACAGCTCCAAAATTTTTCCCTACAACAGAATACTTATCAAATGCATTATAAAAACCGAACTGTTGATTTCTGAAATACTTTTTTAAATCTTTTTCCACTTTCCTTCTGTCTCCTTGTGCCGGTAACGAAACAAGAAGAAATTCAAACCCCTTACCCTTATTCTCCGCGTAAAATTTATCCCATTTGGGCAACGATTTCTTACACGGCTCACAGATAAGCGAGAAGAAATCAACTATAAGATATTTTGCATTTGAACTATTCATTATTTCCCTGGTAGAAAGCAGCTTTCCGCTCATTGAATAGAGCTCGAAATGATAATCTTCTGCCATCAAACATGACGAAACAAAAAAGAATATCGATAAAAAGAGGACTTTTTTCAATAAATTGTTCATCCTAATGCTCCTAAAAAGTTTCTTGTTATTAAAACACGTTTCCTCGTTTAGTAGAAAATTCAACACTTTGCAATGTAAAGAAACAATAAATATGCACTCACTTTAAAAAAAACCGCCCGAAGGCGGTTTTTGATGGAGAACTCTTTTGATTTCCGAATATTACTCGGCTTTTTCTGCAGGAGCGGTCTCTGCTTTCTTCTTTGCTTTTGCCTTCGGCTGTTCGTCTGCCTTAAGGTATTCAACAACAGCTGTAGGAGCCGCGTCACCTCTGCGGAATCCGAGTTTGATTATTCTTGTATATCCGCCCTCTCTCTGAGCATATCTCGGTGCGAGATCACTGAGCAGCTTCGCGATAACGATCTCTCTTTCGGATTTTACAACCCTTGAAAGCTGTGTGATCGAAGCCTGAGTGTTCTTCTTTGCAAGAGTGATAGCCTTGTCAGCAACTCTCTTAAGCTCTTTCGCACGCCCGAGTGTGGTCTCAATACGCTCGTTCTTTACAAGTGCATTAAGCAGGTTGCAAAGCAACGCCTCGCGATGCGAACTTTTTCTGCCTAATTTTCTTCCAGCTTTTCTATGTCTCATTACTTGCTCCCTGTACCTTTTTCAATCTGTTCAATTATTCTGCTGTCCGGGAACCCCGGGATTTCCATGCCGAAATCGAGACCCAGACTGTTCAACAACGTCTTCAGTTCCTTGAGAGACGTTCTGCCGAAATTCTTTGTTTTGAGCATCTCTGCCTCTGTCCTGGATGCCAATTCGCCGATATAGACGATATTCGCCTCTCTCAGGCAGTTTTTGGATCTGATACTGAGATTGACAAACTCGCTGATCGGACGGTAAAGATTCATATCAACGTCGCTGATAACCTCCGGCTCCTCCTGATGGATATCTTCAAGTTCATCTTCGCAACCGGTAAAGTTGATGAGGAATTTTGTATGCTCTCTGAGAATCATAGCTGCATAGGCAAGAGCCTCACGCGGAGACAAAGAGCCGTCCGTTTCCAGATCAAATGTAAGTTTATCGTAGTCAAAGCTGTTCTTAACTCTTGCGTTGGAGATCTGATAGTTTGCCCTTACGACCGGAGAGAAGAACGAATCAACGGGAATAAAGCCCTCACCGAACAAATCGGGATCATGCGACTCTGACGGAACATAGCCTCTGCCGATCGTGACAAGAAGCTCCATCTCAAAATCTACGCCATCATCCATTGTGAAGAGGTAAAGATCCTTGTTGAGAATGGAGATTCCGGAATTTTCCTCGATATCGCCTGCAAAAACCTGTCCCTTTGTGTTTCTCTTGAGGAAAAGGGTCTGGTTGGCATCTTCGTGTGCAATGAAACGGATCTGCTTGATGTTCAAAATAATATCGACGACATCCTCTTTAATGCCCGGGATCGTCGCAAACTCGTGCTCAACGCCCTTGATTTTTACGCCGACTACCGCCGCTCCGCGCAGACTCGAAATAAGAATTCTGCGAAGTGCGTTACCCAACGTTGTCCCATACCCCTTCATAAGCGGCTCGCAAATAAAACGAGTGTAGTTTTTATCCTGCTCGCCGATTCTTACCTCTTTGGGCATGATCAATGTTTTCCAATTGGCTTGATCCATAAAAATCCCTCCGTTACTTAGAGTAAAGCTCAACTATGAGATTCTCCTTGACATCTGCCGGCAAGTCTTCTCTTTCGGGAAGACGAGTAACTGTTCCCTTCATTGCCTCTTTGTTCAATTCCAACCAGGTCGGAACGCCGACTCTGGAACCAGCATCTTCTATAATATCTCTGAAGAACTTTAACGACTTGCTGTTTTCTCTAACCGCAATGACATCTCCCTGTTTGACAACGAAAGAAGGAATATCCGTAGCGATCCCGTTGACAGAGAAGTGTTTGTGGTTGATCAGCTGTCTGGCCTGAGCCTTGCTCGTTGCGAAGCCGAGGTGACAAACAACGCTATCAAGTCTGCATTCAAGCATTCTGAGAAGGTTTTCGCCTGTTGCGCCTTTCTGAAGGTCAGATCTTTTGTAGAAAATACTGAACTGTTTTTCGAGCATACCGTACATAGCTCTCGTTTTCTGTTTTTCACGAAGCTGAATTTTGTACTCGGTTACTCTTTTCTTGTCGCGGCCGTGAAGTCCAGGACCGTAGGGTTTTCTGTCGAATGAGCATTTATCGGTATGACAACGCTCGCCTTTGAGAAAAAGTTTAACTCCTTCTCTTCTGCAAATTTTGCATTTTGCCTCTTTGTACTTAGCCAAAGCTTCCTCCTTTTGGATTAAAAGTTTACACCAATACTGAAACTAGACTCTTCTTTTCTTTTTCGGGCGACATCCGTTGTGAGGTATCGGAGTGATGTCTCTGAGGAGCGTTACATTGTAACCTACGCTCGCGAATCCTCTGATCGCTGCCTCTCTGCCATTGCCCGGACCCTTTACGAATACGCTGAGAGTCTTCAGACCGTATTCCTGAGCCTTTTTACCTGCATCCTCGGCTGCCATCTGAGCTGCATACGGTGTGCTCTTTTTGCTGCCGCGGAATCCCTTCAAACCAGCGCTCGACCATGAAAGAACATTGCCGCTTACATCTGTGATCGTTACGATCGTGTTGTTGAAGCTGCAAAGAACATATGCGAGACCGGTCTGAATGCTCTTTTTAACTCTTTTCTTCTTTTCAGGTGCCATTGTCTATCTCCTCACTATTTTTTCTTCTTCATAAGATTGCGTCTCGGACCCTTTCTGGTTCTTGCGTTCGTGCGTGTACGCTGACCTCTGCACGGCAAGCCTCTTCTGTGTCTGCGGCCTCTGTAGCTTCCGAGATCCATCAATCTCTTGATGTTCATAATAGTTTCCTTTCTAAGGTCACCCTCAACTTTGTACTTCTGGTCGATGATGGCTCTGATTTTGATAGCCATTGCATCGTCAACATCATCACTTTTGATGTTCCTGTCAATTCCTGCTTCATCAAGTATTTTCTGAGCACTGGTTCTGCCTATGCCGTAAACGTACGTCAAGGCAATCTCCATTCTCTTCTTCCTTGGAAGATCAATTCCTGCAATACGAACCAACTCTTACCTCCTAAATATAAAAACTAGCCCTGTTTCTGTTTATGCTTCGGATTTTCGCAGATAACTCTGAGAATCCCTTTTCTCTTTACGATCTTGCACTTAGAACATATCTTTTTTACAGATGCTCTTACTTTCATTGTTCACTCCTTTTTAATTGCCTGCGTTACTTTTCATTCTATGAATGATTCTGCCGCGCGAAAGATCATAAGGCGAAAGCTCGATCTGGACCTTGTCGCCCGGCAATATTCTTATAAAACACTTTCTCATCTTACCGGAGATATGCGCCAATACGTTGTGACCGTTTTCAAGTTCAACCCTGAACATTGCGTTCGGAAGCGTATCAACGATAACTCCCTCAACTACTATTCCGTCTTCCTTGCTCATTCATCCACCTGAGTTTACCGTTCAGACTCTTCTGCTCTTTACGAGAGAGCCTTTGCTGCCGATAGAGAAGCCTTCATAGTTGTTGTTGATGAGGTAGCTCTCGATCTGCGATGCCATATCCATTGCAACGCCGACCACAATGAGAATGGAGGTTCCGCCCATATAGAACGGAAGGCTCATTCTGTGTCTGAAGAGATCCGGAAGCATACATACTGCCGACAGATAAAGCGCGCCGCCGAAAGTAATTCTCGAAAGCACGAGATTGATGTAGTCAACAGTCTCTTTTCCGGGTCTGATTCCAGGGATATAACCGCCTTGCTTGTTGATATTGTCCGCAACATCATCAGTCTTGAACTGAATGAAGGTGTAGAAGAATGCGAAGAATATAATAAGCGCCAAATAGAGGAGGTTATAAAGCCATCCGCCGGGAGCCAGAAGTGCCTGAAGCGAGCCCATTCCGACTCCGAAGAAATTGGAAATCGTTGCCGGGAAAACGATCAATGCACTTGCAAAAATCGGCGGAATAACTCCCGATGTGTTGATTTTCAAAGGAAGGTGCGAATTTTGAATCTGCTTCGCGCCTCCGTTGACGGATCTGCGCGCATACTGGATCGGGATACGTCTTTGCGAACTTTCAACATAGACAATTGCAGCAAACGTTACGACCATGATGATGATAAAAACAACAAGATCATGCGGCTGCATCATACCCTCTTTAAGGTATTTGCCCATGTCGAAGAACATTCTCGGGAAACGTGCAACGATCGAAGCAAAGATGATAAGCGACACGCCGTTTCCGATACCTCTGTCGGTGATTTGTTCGCCGAGCCACATCAGGAAGAGTGTGCCGGCAGTCAGGCAGATAACGGTAAGGACACGGAAAAACCAGCCAGGATTGTTGACGACAACTTCACCGCCGTTTCCGGTAAGACTCTCGAGGAATCTTGCCATCATAAATCCCTGCACAATGCAGAGGATGACCGTTCCGTATCTTGTCCACTGCGTAATCTTTTTGTAGCCCTGTTCGCCCTCTTTCTGCCATTCGCCGATCTGCGGGACAATGACCGCAAGAAGCGAAATGACAATCGACGAGCTGATGTAAGGCATGATTCCGAGTGCAAAAATCGAAAGGTTTTCAAGCGCACCGCCGCCGAACATATTGAAAAGTCCGAGCAGGGTTCCGTCAGACTTCGTCGACATGATCTGTTCCATAACTGAACGGTTGACACCGGGAGTCGTAACAAATATGCCGAGACGGTAAACACCGAGCATCAAAAGCGTGAAGATAACCTTGTCTCTTAAATCAGGAATCTTAAAAATATTTTTTAATACCTTACTTATCAAATCCTATCTCCTCTATTTTGCCGCCGCATTTTTCGATGGATTCCTTTGCTCCGGCTGTAAATTTGTGAGCCTTAACAGTAAGTGCTTTTGTAAGATCGAACTTGCCGATAATTCTTACAGTCTCGCCCTTCGAGCAGAGACCGCAACCTGCAAGAACATCAAGATCTACAACTTTGTCGGCATCAAACTGCTCAAGATATCTGACATTGATTTCGCAGGTATCCTTTGCCCATTTGTTGTAAAATCCTCTTTTCGGGACACGTCTGTTGTAAGGCATCGTACCGCCCTCAAAGCCTCTTCTTACGCCGCCGCCGGAGCGAGCCTTCTGACCCTTGTGACCTTTACCCGAAGTACTTCCGGTACCGCTTGCATTACCGCGGCCAAGTCTCTTTCTTGCTTTAAGACCTTCAGGCTTTTTAAGTTCGTGTAATTGCATTATAGCTACTCCTTTTCCTTCAACTGATAATCTTTAACACCAACGTTTCTCTTAGCCTCAACACTTTCAAGACCCTCGACGTTGAGAAGAGCGTTCAAGGTTGCCTTTGCCATGTTGTGAGGATTGTTGGAACCAATACTCTTCGAGAGAATGTCGGTTACGCCCGCAGCCTCTAAAACTGCTCTGACTGCAGATCCTGCGATAACTCCGGTACCTACCGATGCCGGACGAAGGATAACCTTTCCTGCACCGTATTCACCGGTAATCTCGTGCGGAACCGTTCCGCGAAGAAGGTTGATCTGTCTGATATTTTTCTTCGCTCTGGCAACACCCTTTCTGATTGCCTCGGGAACCTCTCTCGCCTTTCCAAGTCCGATGCCGACCGCACCGTTGCCGTCGCCGACAACCATAAGTGCAGCAAAGCTGAAATTTTTACCGCCTTTTACGACCTTTGCAACTCTGTTGACGTAAACCAGCTTTTCGCTTAATTCATTTGTTTCCAAATTCAACGGCTTATTTGTATCTTTCATAATGACTCCCAAACCTTAGAAATTTAATCCATTTTCTCTTGCAGCCTCGGCAAGTGCCTTAACTCTGCCGTGGAAAGGATAACCGTTTCTGTCAAAAACAACGGCCTCTACTCCCTTCTCCTTGCATCTTACAGCAACAAGTTCACCGACCTTCTTCGCAACAGCTTTCTTATCACCCTCGGGCTTTACAAAACCCTTCTCGTCGGATGATGCAGAAACCAGTGTGATCCTTGCTACATCGTCGATTACCTGTGCATAGATGTGTTTGTTGCTTTTGAAAACAGAAAGTCTCGGAGCTTCGGGATTCCCAAAGATTCTTTTTCTGATAGCAGCTTTTCTTCTGATTCTTCTTTTTCTCTTAATATCTGGTCTCATGTTATCCTCCGTTACTTGCCTGCAGCCTTACCAGCTTTTCTTCTGATGGTCTGACCCTTATAGAAAACACCTTTTCCTTTGTAGGGTTCGACCGGACGAAGAGCCTTGACCTTCGCAGCGAAATCGCCGAGAAGCTCCTTGTCTGCCGACGTGATCGTAATTTCAAGACCGGTTTTACTAACTTCTGCCGAAATCCCCTTAGGTAATGCCATCACTACCGGATGAGAAAAACCTAAAGAAAATTCAATTTTGTCACCCTTCATATCAAATTTGTAGCCTGTACCTTTGACTTCAAGCGTCTTTGAGAAGCCTGTGGTAACGCCGGTGACCATATTGTTGATAAGAACTCTGTAAAGACCGTGCAGCGCCTTCGATTCAGCTTCGTCATTCTTTCTGGTAACGTGCAGGACCGAACCGTCGATCTCGACACTGACTGCAGGGTGAATGGTTCTCTCCAATGTTCCCTTGGGACCCTGAACTGTGATCAGGTTGTCCTTTACTGTAACCTTCACTTTGTCGCCCAATGTGATAGGCATTTTTCCTATTCTTGACACTTCAATCCTCCTCGTTACCAAACTCTACAGATAATCTCGCCGCCGACGTTGAGCTCTCTTGCCTTTGCATCGGTCATAACGCCCTTTGAGGTTGTTACGATCAAAATTCCGAGACCTTCACGGACAAACGGGATTTCGTTAGCCTGCGAATAGACTCTTCTGCCGGCCGAGCTGACTCTCTCGATGTTGGAAATAACGTTTTTGTTGCGATAATACTTAAGGTCAACGGAGATCGACTTCTTGCCGTCGTGATCCGAAACCATGAAGTCTCTGATATATCCTTCCTCTTTCAACACTCTTGAGATCTCTTCGACAATCTTCGACGAAGGAATGTTCGAAACACTCTCTTTGCCTGCAAGAATGGCATTTCTGACTCTCGTAAGATAGTTGGAAACTAAATCATTCATTGACATGACACACCTCTTTTACCAACTTGACTTCGTAACGCCGGGAATCAGACCCTCGTTCGCAAGTTTTCTGAAACATAACCTACACATATTGAACTTTTTAAAAACAGCTTTCGGTCTACCGCAAAGAGGGCATCTCGTGTAGGCCCTAACCTTGAATTTCGGTTTTCTTTCTGCTTTTAAACGAATACTTTTCTTAGCCAAGAATTCCTCCCACTTTACTAACTGTTAAAAGGCATGTTGAACTTCTTGAGAAGAAGCTTTGCATCCTTATCGTTCTTTGCTGTTGTAACTATCGTGATGTTGAAGCCCTTCGGTTTCTCGACCTTGTTGAAATCGATTTCCGGGAAAATGAAGAACTCTTTGATTCCGAGTGTGTAGTTTCCTCTTCCGTCGAAGCCTTTGCCGGAAACGCCCTTGAAGTCCTTAACACGCGGCAGCGCGATGTTGATGAGGTGATCAAGGAAATCGTACATCATATCCTTACGAAGGGTAACTGATGTTCCGATTGCCATTCCCTCTCTGAGCTTGAAGGTAGCGATTGACTTTCTTGCCTTGTTGATAACCGGCTTCTGACCGGTGATAGCCATAAGCTCTTTGTGAGCATCCTCAAGAACCTTTTTGTTTGAGATAGCTTCGCCGACACCCATGTTGACAACGATCTTCTCGATTTTCGGAACTGCCATAACACCGACGTTCAATTCCTCTTTCAAAGCCGGCTTAATTTCGTTCTCATAAACCGTTCTGAGCCTGCTTTTGTATTTCTCTTCTTTCATTCCTCTCCCCATTAGTCGATAGTTTCGCCGGTCTTCTTGCTGACTCTGACTCTTTTGCCGTCTTCAAGCGTCTTCATAACAAATCTGGTCGGCTCGTTCGTTTTGGGATCAAGCGCAACAACGTTCGAAATATGAATCGGCATACTCTTGTCAACGATTCCGGCCTCTTTTGTCTGAGTCTGTTTCTGGTGTTTCTTGTAGACATTCACACCCTCAACAACGACCTTGTTTTCTGCGACAAGAACTTCAAAGACCTTTCCGGTCTTGCCCTTATCCTTTCCGGCAATAACTTTTACCATATCATTCTTTTTAATGTTTGCCATAAAAGCACCTCTTATAAAACTTCAGTAGCAAGAGAAACGATCTTCATGAAGCCCTTTGCGCGAAGCTCTCTTGCAACAGGCCCGAAAACACGTGTTCCAACAGGCTCGTAGCTGTCGTCAATCATAACGACTGCATTGTCGTCAAAACGGATATAGGAACCGTCGCTTCTTCTGACTTCCTTGCTCTGACGAACGATAACAGCCTTCTTGACATCGCCCTTTTTGATTTTTCCCTTGGGTTCAGCCATTTTGACTGCGACTACGATAACATCGCCTACACCGGCGTATCTGATTTTGGAACCGCCGTAAACCTTGACACACTGAACCTCTTTTGCTCCCGAATTATCGGCAACAGCCAATCTTGTCATCTCCTGTATCATGGTTTAACTCCTGCTCTCGCCAATTTTTTCTTTTACAAACCAATTTTTTCTTTTGCTGATCGGAGCACACTCCTGGATCCTGACGATATCGCCCTGTTTGTATTCGTTCTTCTCGTCATGAGCCAGATATTTTTTGCGCGCTGTGACCATCTTTTTGTACAAAGCATGTTTAAAACGTCTCGTTACCTGTACGGAAACCGTTTTATCCATGGCATCGGAAACAACTGTTCCGACAAGTGTTCTTTTTGATTTAAATGCCATTACTTCACCTCAACCGCATTCTTCTTTTCGGTTATAAGGGTCTTGATCTTTGCGATATCTCTTCTGACCGTACGGATACGTGAAGGATTCTCAAGCTGACCCATCGATCTCTGCATTCTAAGGTTGAACTGCTCCTCTTTGGCATTGATAAGCTGCTCTTCAAGTTCAGCCACTGTCTTTGCTCTCAATTCAGAAATTTTCATCTCAGTTCATCCCCCTTTCCGATAATTTTTGTTTTGATAGGAAGTTTGTGGGAAGCAAGGCGGAAAGCCTCGTCTGCAACCTCACCTTCAACGTCGCCGAGTTCGAAAAGAATTCTGCCCGGTTTAATGACGCAAACCCACTCCTCGGGGTTTCCTTTTCCCTTACCCATTCTGACCTCAAGAGGCTTCTTCGTGATCGGTTTATCCGGGAAAATACGGATCCACATACGACCGCCTCTCTTTACCGCCCTCATGATAGCAACACGGGCAGCTTCGATTTGTCTGCTGTTAATCCAACCGCATTCGGTCGCCTTAAGAGCATACTCACCGTAATCGATACTATTGCATGAAGTAGCCAAGCCTGTACGCTTGCCCTTCATCGTCTTTCTGTGTTTAACTTTGTTCGGCATTAACATGGCAAATTACCTGCTATTTACTATTTCTTGGTTGTTTCTTTCTAAAGTCGGACTTCTTTTCGGTGATATCACCTTTGGAGAGCCAAACCTTTACTCCGATAACGCCGTAGCTGGTGTGTGCCGTTGCAAAACCGTAATCGATGTTTGCTCTCAGAGTATGAAGAGGCGTTCTGCCCTCCTGATACCTCTCGGTCCTTGCAATTTCTGCGCCGCCGAGTCTTCCTGAAGTCTGAACCTTTATTCCTTCTGCGCCGCC